>Ga0256405_10009656_pt1 | contig 13104 bp, 11 predicted proteins | sample RumenRJG_02DNA_FD_189096 | JGI IMG/M metagenome (GOLD analysis project Ga0256405, IMG submission 189096) | Bovine rumen microbial communities from Lethbridge, Alberta, Canada - RJG_02 | ecosystem: Host-associated > Mammals > Digestive system > Stomach > Rumen | place: Canada: Alberta...
TCTATATGGCGGTGTAGGTCTCGGAAAAACACATCTCATGGTTTCTATCGGAAACTATATATACGAAAAAAATCCAGATGCAAAGATTTGCTACATAAGCACAGAATCTTTTATGAACGAATTTACATCTGCAATCAGAGATAAAACAACCCAAAAATTCACAAAGAAATACAGAAATCTTGACGTATTTCTTTTGGACGACATTCAGTTTTTGGAAGGAAAGGAAGCCCTACAAAACGAACTTTTCTATACATTCAATGAAATTTATGACAGAAAGGGCCAACTCGTATTTACCTGTGACCGTCCAATATCAGAAGTAAAAGGAATTACAGACAGACTTCGTTCTCGATTTGCCTTTGGACAGACAATAGATTTGAAACTTCCTGATTATGAAACTAGACGGGCAATTCTTGAAAAGAAAATGTCACAGGCAAATAAATCTATTCCAGCAGATGTAATTGATTTTATTGCTAAAAACGTACAATCTAACGTTCGTGAGCTAGAAGCATGTCTTAAAAAAATGATTGGTTATGCAGATTTGGTAGGAAAAGACATCACATTACAAATAGCACAGGAACAGCTTAGGGACACAATCAGTACTCCTGTATCAGGAACTATAACAGTTGAAACAATACAAAAAGCCGTTGCAGAACATTTTGGAATAACAGTTGCAAACTTAAAAAGTTCCAAAAGAGACAAGAAATTCGCATTTCCTAGACAAGTTGCTTTTTATATTGCAAAACAACAAACCGAATGTTCACTTAAAGATATTGGCGAAGAATTTGGCGGACGAGACCATACAACCGTTTTGCATGGAATTGACAAAATAGAGAAGCTTTTAAAATATGATGCTTCTCTAGATGCCACCCTAAAACACCTTGTAAGGGATATAAAAGAATTCAAGAATTAGGACGAATGTCGAGTTTTGACTGAAAGCTCAGAAGCTCGTTATTCGACCAAATAATTCAAAAAATACAATAAGTTTTTATTACTCCTAGTAAAGACAAATTTGTGGAAAATATGTTAAAATCTAGGTGATTTTTTGTTAAAAAAACAGGATCCTGTGGAATTGTTGAAAACTTGTTAATACATTCAAAAAGTTATTAACACACTTAATTCTTTATAAAATAAGGCTTTAAAGCACTTTTCAACAAATTCACAGTCCTTATTAATACTATTATTAAATTTTTTAAAATTTAAATTTATTTAAATTGGTGCAAAACTAGGATTTTGTTCAACCAACAAAGGAGTCTTCATGAAATTTACTTTTGACCGAAATTCCATGATAAATGAAATTTCAATTGCACAAGAAATTATTACATCTAAAAGCAGTCTTTCTAGTATGTCAAATGTTCTTCTCATAGCAGAGAACAACTCATTAACAATTAAAGCAACTGATACAAAAGTAAATTTTCAAACAAAGATTCCTGTAGATATTGAGACAGAAGGCTCAGTTTCTATGAAATGTGATAAATTCATGGTTATACTGGGTGCTTTGCCAGAAGGCGAAATAGAATTCAACTTGCAGCAAAAAGATAATGCGATTACTGCTGTAATTAAACATTCTCAGAAAAAAATCAAATTCCAGCTTAAATGTATGCCGACTGAACGATTCCCTGAATTTGACAGGGCTGATGATGTCGGATTCTTTGATGTGCCGGCAAAAGATTTGCGCTCAATGATTTTACAAACTTCATTTGCTGTAAGTACAGACGAGTCACGTTTGTTTATGAACGGCGTTTATTTTGAGAATACAGAGTCTCATCTTGCTTTGGTTGCTACAGATGGTCGCCGACTTGCATATTGTTCAAAAAACATTCTTGAAAATGAAGACAGCTTTTCTTCAGCTCTTGTTCATCCGAAAGTTCTTAACATCATTGCAAAACATTCTTCTGATGAAGGCAATATTTCAATTGCGATTATTGACAAGATGATTTTCTTTAGATTCGCAAACTATGAGCTTTCTTCAATTCTTCTTGACGGACCTTTCCCAAATTACAAGAGGGTTATTCCTGAAAATCAGCCAAATAAATTTGGTTTGGACAGAGCGGAATTCCTTTCGGCAATCAGACGTATCTCGATTATGATTGATAAGAAAGTTGGACGTATTTATCTTAACATTACACCTGGTGTCCTTAAAATATATTCTCAGGAAACTGATATTGGTGATGCAAAAGAAGAAATTCCTTGTGAATATGCTGGAGAAGATGTTACAATAGCTATGAACTGCCGTCCTTTGGAAGATCCTCTTAAAGTAATGACTTCAGAAAGGATTACGTTTGAGTTTAGTGAACCTCTGAAACCTGTTACGTTAAAGCCAGAGCCTGCAGAGGATTTCTTCCACATTATTATGCCTATGCAATTGGAATAGATGCCTGTTCTATCAATTTCTTATGTGAATTTTAGGAATCTCAATAATGCTGCAATAGATTTGCTTGCAAAAGAAATTTTTTTTGTAGGCGAGAATGGGCAGGGTAAATCAAATCTACTTGAGTCGATTTATTACTCTGCTTATGGTTCTTCATTCAGAACCCATAATGACGGTGAGCTTGTAAAAAATGGCGAGTCGGATTTTGGAATAAAAACCTTGTACCGAGAGGAAAATGAGTCAACAGATTCTATTTTTATTAAGTACAAGGACAGCAAAAAGCGAATAGAAAAAAACGGAAAGAACGTAAAAGATCGCAAGGAGCTTATAAATACAATACCTTGTGTTCTTTTTTGTCACGATGATTTGGAATTTGCTATTGGAGAACCTGAAAGAAGGCGATTTTTTGTGGATCAATGCCTTTCGATGTATGATATCTTGTACATTGAAATTTTACGGCGTTATAAAAAAATTTTAAAAAGCAGGAATTTAAGTCTTAAAGAGCAGAAATATGAAATGCTCGATGTATATGACATACAGCTTATTGAAAATGGGGCAGCTATTCAGAAAAAAAGAAATGATGCTATTTTTCAGTTCAATCAGATTTTTGGAAAGCTGTATGAGACTATAACTGGTATTGAGGGCGTTTCAATTCGATATGAGCCTTCTTGGCGATCTGATAAAAATACAATTCCTACAGCGGCGGAAATTGATGAGATTGTAAAATCTAAGCGAGAAATGGAGAAGCTTAACCAAATTACATTGACAGGACCGCATCGGGACAGAATAAGATTTGTAAAAGATGGAGCGAATTTTATTCCAAAAGCTTCTACAGGGCAAAGAAGACTTGTTGCAATTCTGCTTAGGGTAGCTCAGGCTATTTTTTATACACAAAGAACAGGAAAAAAGCCTGTCTTATTAATGGACGATGTGCTTTTGGAGCTTGATCCAGAAAAAAGGCAGCACGTAACGCTTGCCCTCCCCTCTTATGATCAGTTGTTCTGTACATTTTTGCCAGGGGAACCATATGAAAAATACAAACGCTCTACTACAAGAGTGTATGAAATAGAGAACGGAGCTTGGAATGAGCGAGCATGACGTTATCTCCGCCGCAGACATGATAATGAATGTGTTCGGGAACATAGAGCGGCAGGAAATCGAACAAAGCAACAAAATATTAAAGACATGGCGGATTGTAATTGAGTCAATAAATAATCAGAACGCAGCGAAATTGTCCGCTCACAGCCGCATAATAGATTTGAAAAATGAAATTCTACTTGTTGAGGTTGACCATCCAGGTTGGATTCAGCTGTTGCAAATTTATCAAAAGTACATACTGAATGGTTTACGAAGGTATATTCCAGATTTGAAAGTTTCTTCGCTCGCATTTAGGATGCGGGGTAGCGAAACAAAGCTTGCCGATGTGAATTATGCAAAGGAAAAAGAAAAAAAAGCGTTGGAAGCAAGACTCAATGCGGAAGAAGAAGCTTTAAAAAAGCATGGATTTAGCGAAAATTCCAAAACAGAGAAGCCTCTTCCTGATAAATTGCAAAATTTGTTTGACAGATTGAAAGATGATATGTTGACCAAAAATAAATAAATTTGGTATAGTTCAATTCACTATCTCGTTCAAATCAATTCTCATTGTTTGACAATAATTTTTTTCATATAAGGAGACGTGTTCATTATGTTGCGAACATATCAACCAAGTAAAGTAAAAAGAAATAGAAAATTCGGATTCCGTGCACGTATGGCTACACGTGGTGGACGTATGATTCTTGCTCGCCGCCGCGCAAAGGGTCGCAAGAAGTTGTCTGTAGCAGACGAGCACAAGAAGTATTAATTATTCCATTATGAAAACAGATTTACCAGAATCTCAGTGTTTTACCCGCAAGGAACATATAAAACGTCCTGTGGATTTTAAGAATCTGTTTAAAAACGGGAAGAAGGTCAGCATAGCTGGGGCAAAATTATTTTATTTGCCGAATAATCTGCAATTCAACAGAATTGGTTTCCCTCTTTCCCGTGGTTATGGGAATGCTGTCGAAAGAAACCGTGCAAAGCGGTTTAGCCGAGAGGCTTATCGTATCTTAAAATCACACCTGAACATCGGATTTGATATGCTTTTCCTTGTATATCCAAGTTCCGAAAAAGACTCGTTCCACTCGCGGTGTGAGCAAATTCAAACATTATGCAAAAAAGCTGGCATTATTAAAGCTGATATTGTTTCCGAATGAAAAAAGTTCTGACAAAAATTTTCTGCCTAATAATACGCTTTTATCAGATTTGTATTTCACCATTGTTTCCTCCTTGTTGCAGGTTTTATCCTACTTGCTCTAATTATGCCTTGGAAGCATTAAAAAAATATGGTCCGATGAAAGGAATGCTTTTAACTACGAAAAGGGTTCTAAGATGCAATCCTTATTGCAAGGGTGGTATTGACCCTGTTCCTTAAAAAAATAAGTCCGATTTTGGAGAAAAAAAATGGAAAAAAATACTATATGGGCTATAAGTCTTTCGACTGTTGTTCTGGTCGGATTCTTTGCAGCTCAGACACTACTCTTTCCTAATCGCTCTTCTGGCTCGCAGCCTGCAAAACAGCAGGAAGCAGCAGTCGCTGAGAAGACAGTTGAGCAGGATAATTTTGTATCTCCTGCAATTCTTGAAGATGCAGAATCCTTGCCAGAAGCTGTTGCAGAAGAGAATTTCGTAATTTCTACAAATAAAGTAAAAGTTACTTTTACAAACCGTGGTGGAGATATCATTGGTTTTGAAATTTTGGATAAAGACCCAAAAAAAGCAGCTGAGATGGCGGACAATATCACTGAGAAAAACAGGGCGTTTGCGATTGCCCTTGGTGGTGCTGACAACTCAATTGTTAATGATATATTTACTGCAAAAAAGATTGATGACTATACCATTGGTTTTTTCAAGAAATTTTCTGTAAAAAATTCTAGTGGTGAGCCAACATCATTTACTTTGGTAAAAACATATTATTTCAAACCTAATGATTATTTGTTCAAACTCGACGTTACAGTTGACGGTGGTGAGAATTTTACGGGGCTTGATTTTAACGGACTTGCATATTCTTTGAGGACATCTCCTCAGATTGCTCCTACATATAATCCAAAAGACCGCTACGATATTCGTGAATTCATTGCTTTTGACGGCGAGAAAAAGTTCAAGCCAAAAGCAAAGGGAAATGAGCGCAGCTGGGTATGGACAAGTGTTGCCAGCAAATATTTTGAAATCTTGGTAAATCCATTTGATTCTGTAGCTGTCGCAAAGAATTTGAAGCTTGTTTCTCCTGAAAAAAGTGGTACCAAAGACTCTCAGATAGTTTTGTCTCGCTCTGCGTTTGGGCAGTCTAGAGTTTCAGACTCTTATTATATTTATGTTGGTCCTCGCAGCGAAAAAGAGCTTAACAAGTATTCTTCAAGCTCAAAAAATGAATGGGGAATTGAATCAACTCATTATAACGAAAGTCTTCCTACTTCTGGAATCTTGAGCTGGGTAGAGATTGTACTTAAATTCATTATGGAGCTTACCTACAAACTTATTCCTAACTGGGGCGTTTCAATTATTATACTGACAGTTCTTTTAAAGCTTGCTTTGTATCCTTTGACAAAGAAAAGTTTGATGGGTACTCAGAAAATGGCTCAGATGCAGCCTAAAATGCAGGCTTTGCAGGCAAAATATAAGGGAAATCCGGCTAAGCTTCAGGAAGAGACAGCAAAGCTTTATAAAGAGAGCGGTTATAATCCTATGGCTGGATGTTTGCCGCTTATCATTCAGTTCATAATTTTGTGGTCTATGTACCATTTGTTCAACAATTATTATGAATTCCGAGGAGCTTCGTTTATTCCTGGTTGGATTCCTGACCTTTCTACAAGTGACCATGTTTATGAGCTTAAATTCTCAATTATTGGACTTGGAAACGAGATTCATATTTTACCAGTTATTTATCTTATTTCGCAGCTTTTGTTCGGTAAAATTACTCAGAACGGTGGAACTGCCGCAGGACAAAATGCAACCCAGATGAAGATTATGATGTATGGTATGCCAATTGTGTTCTTCTTTATCTTCTATCGAGCTCCATCAGGATTGTTGCTCTACTGGACTGTAAGTAACATTATTCAGCTTTTACAGCAGCTTCTTATAAACCGATATATGAAGAAAAAGGCTCCTGCAAAAATCGAAAAAAAGACAAAAAAATAAAGCTTAGAGGGTATATATATGACATACGAGTACGAAGGTAAAAACGAAAAAGAGGCAATTGAAAAAGCCGCTGTAGACCTTGGTCTTGAAAGAGACCAGTTCGATGTAGAAATCATTGAAACTCAGAAAAAAACATTGTTTAAGAATGGATATGTAAAAATCCGCGTACATACAGAAGAAAATACAACTTCTTCTGTTGTTGAGTCCGTTGTAAAGGAGTCAAGCCGCTCTGTAGTTGCTAATCCTCTTCCTCAGGACGAATTTGAGAAAAAACTCATCGAATTTGTTCGAGAAGTAATTTTGAAGATGGGTTATTCTGCAACTGTAGAAGTTATGTTCCGTGAGGACAAAAAAATAGGTATAAAACTCAACTCAGAAAGTTCTTCAATCCTTATAGGACGAAAAGGCAAAAATCTTGATGCTTTGCAGCTTCTTGCGAATGTTTATGCAGGTCATCTTGGCCGAGAGGATATACGCGTTATTCTTGATACAGAAAATTATCGTGTACGCAGGGAGGAGAATTTAGTTCACCTTGCTTACACAACAGCTGATAAAGTCCGCTCAAACCGCTCATCTGTCTTGCTTGAGCCTATGAATCCATTTGAACGAAGACTTATCCACACAACATTGAATGATATTCCTGATATTGAAACCAAAAGCGAAGGTGATGGTTTATATAAGCAGGTTCGTGTTATCTATAAGGGAAATTACTAGTAGCTTTAGCCTGTTTTAAGGCTGCCATTTTAATGCTAGAAATTTTTTAGATTTCAGGGAACCGAAAATTGTAAGCAGGTTCAAATCTCTTTTGAACCTGCTTTTCATAAAAATTTTCGGGGGAATAATGAAAAAAAGATTTATTTTTGCTTTCTCTTTTTTTATTTGTATTTGTTCACAGCTTTTTGCAGAATCTGATTCCGTTGTCTCGCAGAAAATCCTTGATGATTTACTTGCTTCTAATAACCGTAAATTGCAGAATGTTTTTCAAAACAATGAGGTCGTTCAGTTCGGATTGACACCGAATACGGCATTGGGAAAAAAAGCCCAGAATACATGGACTTCTAGCGAGCAACCACGTTTTACAAGCGAGAACTTGTTTTTTGTAAAAAAAGCAACTTTGATTGCAAATAGTTCTGACCCTGATAATGCCGGCACAACTTTGGACGCAGTCTCAAAGGTTATACGGTCAATCTCTAAGATGAAAGGTATGACCTATTACTCAAACGGGGCAAAAAAATGGGAGACTCTGTACCACGAGTCTAATTTGGTTAAGTCTGTTACTGACAAAACCCCTATTCCTGATGATACGACATCTCCTATTGACGGTAAGGTTTATTACTGCTATCAGGAAGACAATTCCTTTGGAGGCTGTGTTTACAGCCTTGAATATAGTCGCAATAAGGATGAAATATCTGTGTGCTTTACGAATGTTACCCCGTTGAAATATGGTTTTATTACGGCTGTAAAGCCTGGCAACCTTAAAATCAATATAGTTATTGTTGACCAAGGTTCTTATGATTTGCTTTATATGCTGGTTCAGACCGTATATCCAAAAATCTCTCTTTTTGAGAGCAGGCTTAACAGGTCTTTTAATGCCCGTGTTGATGCAATTTATAAATGGTTTACAATGCAATTTTAATTTGAGGAGTTTATTATGAAAAAAACTTTATTGGCAGTACTGATGTGTTGCCTTACATTTTCTTGTTTAGGAGCAAAACCTATGGATAAAGAATTAAAAGCAATTGAAGGTAAAGACGGTGTTTTTGCCATTATGGAAACTAGTAGTGGTTCAATAGTTCTGGAACTTTTTTATAAAAAGACACCTTTGACTGTTACAAACTTTGTTGGTCTTGCAGAAGGTACTCTTGATGCAACAAAGGGTAAGCCTTTTTATGACGGACTTACATTTCACCGTGTTATTGCGGACTTTATGATTCAGGGTGGAGACCCAGAAGGAAGTGGTCGTGGTGGTCCTGGTTATCGTTTTACAGATGAGTTCAGGGATGATTTGAAATTTGACAAACCAGGTTATCTTGCAATGGCAAATGCTGGACCAGAAACTAATGGAAGTCAGTTTTTTATAACTCATGTTCCTACTGATTGGTTGAATGGTAAACATACAATTTTTGGACAGGTTGTTGATAGTGAAAGTCAAAAAGTTGTAAATGCTGTAAAACAAGGTGATAAAATTAAAAAACTAACGATTGTTAGACAGGGTGATGAAGCTAAAAAATTCGTTGCTACACAGAAGGCTTTTGACAAACTTAATGAAGATGTAAAAAAAGCAAATGCAGAAGCTAAAAAAGCTCAGCTTGCTTCTTTTATTGAAGGTTGTGAGAAAAATCCAAACGGAATCTATTTCAAGATTTTAACTGAAGGCTCTGGAAGCAAAATTGGTAAAGGCAAGACTGTCTCTGTTGAGTACAAGGGATACTTGCAGGATGGAATGATATTTGACGCTTCTAGCGGAATGGTTCCTGGTGCTCACGAAGGTTTGACATTCAGGGCTGGTGCTGGAGAAATGATTCCAGGCTTTGACATTATGGTTCAGGACATGAAAGTTGGTGAAACAAGAAAAATGGTAATTCCACCAGAACTTGCATACGGTTCTAGAGGAATCCCTCAGGCTGGAATCCCTGGAAACGCATACCTTGCTTTTGATGTAAAAGTTACAAGCGCAAAATAAAAACTCGATATTCATTTTGCTTATTTTGGGTTCAATCACGAAAAAAGTGATTGAACCTTTTTTATTTTAAACTTTCGTTTTTGAATGATTATGAGCATTTATGATAAAATTTAGTTGATAAATTGAAAAAATATGCTAAAAAATGAAAGAAAATGATTGATTTTGAATAAAATTGATGTATACTGAATTTGCAACGCCGCTAACGCGGAGTTTTTAAAGGAGACAAAAATGCTTTCAGAGGAACGACAGAAGCGAATTCTTTCGATTGTGGAGCAGCACAACAGCGTGACTGTCCAGCAGCTTGCCGAGGAGCTTGACGCTTCTGGCTCTACTGTTAGAAGGGATTTGGCGGAGCTTGATTCCCTTGGACTTTTGACGAAGGTTCATGGTGGTGCTCTTGCGAAGGATGTTGTTTTTACGAGCAAAGATGATTCTGTTCAGTCTAGAACGGAATCTCACAGGGATGACAAGATTCGGATTGCAAGATATGCAGCATCGCTTATACAGCCTGATGATTTTGTGTATCTGGACGCAGGAACGACTACTGGCATGATGATAGATTTTTTGACCTGCCACAGGGTTGTTTTTGTTACGAATGGCTTTTCACATGCAAGGCGTTTGTCAGAAAAAGGTTATTTGACATATATCCTTGGCGGTGAGATAAAGTCATCTACTGAATCAGTTGTTGGAGAAGAGGCTATGAATTCCCTTTCTAAATATCATTTTACAAAGGGATTTTGGGGTACTAATGGAATTAGCGTTCAGACTGGTTTTAGTACGCCTGATGTAAAAGAGGCCCTTGTTAAGGAAGTTTCTATGGCTCATACAAGGGAAAAATTCGTTTTGAGCGACGTGAGTAAATTCTCTCAAATTTCATGCGTTGCATTTGCGGCTTTTACGGATGCTACTATTATAACGGCTGAATTAGGTGATAGTGCATATAGACAATATGATAATATTGTTGAGATATAGTTAAGCTAACGAATGTTAGTTTTAATATTTTTTTCTATAAACAAGGAGGAATTATGAGAATTAAGGATTTGCTGGATCCAAGAAGCATTGAGCTTGGAGCTTCGGCAACGAACAAAGCTGATGCAATTGAAAAGATTGTTACCCTTATGGGAAAAAGCGACAGAATTTCTGATTTGGCTGTGTATCACAAGGGTGTTCTTGCTCGTGAAGAAGAAAGCACGACTGCTGTTGGAGAAGGCGTCGCAATTCCTCATTGTAAGAGCGACAGCGTAAAAACAGCTGGCTTGGCAGCGATGACTTTACCAAACGGCGTTGATTATGATGCTCCTGACGGTGAGCCTGTAAAAGTCATGTTCTTGATTGCGGCTCCAAATACAAAGGAAAATGTTCATGTTGATGTTCTGAGCAAGCTTTCGGTTCTTCTTCTTGATGAGAATTTTACAAAAAAACTTTTGGCAGCAAAGACTGTTGATGAATTCCTGTCTGTCGTTGATGAGGCGGAGACTGCAAAAGATGCCGCTGATGCAGAGAAAAATAAAGTTCAGCCAGCAGGACTGCCTAAAATTCTTGCTGTTACAGGCTGTCCTACAGGAATCGCACATACGAAGATGTCTGCCGAGAACCTGTCAAAGGCTGCTGCAAAGGCTGGTGTTTCGATAAAGGTTGAGACTCACGGACAGGAAGGTTTGCGTAATGAGCTTACTGATGAAGAAATTCGTAATGCCGCTGGAATTATTGTTGCGGCTGACATCAATGTGCCAATGGCTCGCTTTGACGGTCGCCCTGTAATTCAGGTGCGTGTGGCAGAGGGAATCAGCAAGGCTGATGAGCTTGTGAGCCGAGTGCTTAAAGGTGAAGCCCCTGTGTACCATGCAAGTGCAACTGAAAAATCAACGGCTGATAGTAAAAATTCTACAGCGAAAGGTTCTGCGCATTCTGTTTACAAGCATTTGATGAACGGCGTAACGCACATGCTACCGTTCGTTGTTGGGGGCGGAATTCTTATAGCGCTCGCATTCCTAATCGATGGTTTTGTTTATGACCTTAACACTTTGAGTCCTGAGATGAAGTCTAACTTTGGCTGTCTTACACCTCTGTCCGCATTCCTAAAAGGAAAAGTCGGCGGCGTTGCATTCGGCTTTATGCTTCCTGTTCTTGCGGGATTTATAGCTATGAGTATAGCTGACCGTCCTGGCTTGGCTTTGGGATTTGTTGGCGGTGCCATGGCTGCAAACGGAACGTCTGGATTCCTTGGTGCGTTGGTTGCAGGTTTCTTGGCGGGTTATGTTGTTCTGCTTCTTAAAAAGCTGTTTAAGAACCTTCCTGCAAGTTTGGATGGAATTAAGCCTATCCTTCTCTACCCTCTTTTTGGTATGGTCCTTGTTGGAATCGGCATGAATTTTATAGTCGAGCCGATAGTAGGAGCTATAAACCACTTGTTAAACACAGGATTGAATAATCTTGGAAACTTGGGATTTGTGCTCGGACTTTTGTTGGGCGGAATGATGGCCGTCGATATGGGCGGACCTGTTAATAAGGCTGCTTATGTTTTTGGTACTGGTATGCTGGCAGAGGGACATTATGAGATAATGGCTGCCGTAATGGTTGGCGGTATGGTTCCTCCTATTGCTATAGCAGCCGCAACGCTTATTTTTAAGAACAAGTTTACCGCAGAAGAAAGAAAAGCGGGTCCTGTAAACTTTATTATGGGTGCGGCTTTTATAACAGAGGGTGCAATTCCTTATGCTGCAAGGGATCCTGGACACGTTCTTCCTGCTTGTATTGTAGGCTCTGCTGTTGCGGGAGCGCTCTCAATGCTTTTTGGATGTACGCTAATGGCTCCTCATGGCGGTATCTTCGTGTTCCCTGTCGTAGGAAACTGGTTCATGTATATAGTTTCTTTGCTTGTTGGCTCTGCAGTAAGCTGTGTTATGCTTGGCTTGCTCAAAAAGAATGTTGAAGAGTAAATTGCTCTTTCGTTGAAAAATTAAACCGCCCCAAATGGGGCGGTTTTTTTATGCTCTAACAACAGGCATAGCCTGTGCAATTCTTTTGATATACAGAGAGTTGCTAAAATCGCAGTGTACTGCTCTAAAGAAATTCTTGTTTTTTTTTTACAAAAAGATTGCGTTTTTCAAAATTCGTTTTATATTAAGAACAAGGTAATCGATTGCCTTGAAAAAAAAACAGCTTTTTTTTTATAAAAAAGCTGCCGAAAATGTTATTGAAAAAATACTACGTGTTACGTGGGATTAAAAAAAAGTATAGGGGTATACTAAATGAAAAAAATTGTTGCTATGACAGCACTTGCTGCCGCAGCTGCAGGAACTCTTTCTGCAGAAATTACATTCGGAATGTGGGGACGTGCTTTGTGGAACACTGCTGCAAACGCTAACCATGACGAAGTTGTTACAGACGTACACCAGAGCTGGGGAGGAGATGCTCCACGAGGTGGTCTTTCTGTACAGGGAAAATCTGACAACGTAGGTGTACACGTTGACTTCCATGCAAACGGTACAAATGGTATCGCTCTTGGTGATAACAACAACATTTGGGTAAAACCAATCGATCAGGTAAAAGTTACAGTTGGTAAGATGGACGAGAACGAGCTCCGCGGCGATGCTTGCTTCGGCTTGTGGGACTGGGATCGTGTCGGTACTGTATCAAAAGCTGGTGTTCAGGACTCTGAGGGATGGATCTTCCCAGATATCTTCGACGTAAACGGTGTTAACATCAACGTTTACCCAGTTGACGGTCTTACAATTGGTGCAGCTGTAAACGTACCACTCGCAGATAGTGATACTTCTCCTACAGTTGAGCACGCTTGGGGTCATCAGGCAAAATATGGTCTTGGATACACAGT
>Ga0256405_10009660_pt1 | contig 13102 bp, 10 predicted proteins | sample RumenRJG_02DNA_FD_189096 | JGI IMG/M metagenome (GOLD analysis project Ga0256405, IMG submission 189096) | Bovine rumen microbial communities from Lethbridge, Alberta, Canada - RJG_02 | ecosystem: Host-associated > Mammals > Digestive system > Stomach > Rumen | place: Canada: Alberta...
CTGTACACGATAACCAAGGACTATGATTACATCAAGATTGTAATGCAAAACCTGATAGTTTTTGCCATCTGCAGCAGTTGTTCGGAATTTCCGAACAACTGCATCTTGATCCAGTTCCTTGTCTGCAAAGATGTTTGTCAGATGTTCGCTGACATTTGACTTGCTCGATTGATATATCTCCACCAATTGTGCTTGCGTCAGCCACACATCCTCATCTGCAAAACGAGTATTCACATTCACCCTGCCTTCCTCATCCTTGTACAGTATCAGTTTATTTTCTTTGTCCATATTTCGTATAACGCATTTAATCCGTTCTGTTTTACATCTTACATCTCTATATCTTCATCATTGACATGCAACAGTCCATACCCGTGAGCCCCCATAAACTAAGGCTTAAAGTAGCCTAGTAAATGCCTATATGCAGCTTAGATTATGAGTAGAGTATGATGAATTCCTTATTGAAAAGTCAAATTATCTCTCTGCACTGCTCAACCTTATTTATTACTTCATTCAGAAAGAATCAACATAATATGTAGGACTGAAGACTTATATTCATACAGCGGCAATTTAATTATTCATCAAATCCTCAGGATTAACAAATGGCCAGCTTAACGTTACGTCCTCGTACTCATCCACATTGAAGTCTTTCTCAATGTTACAAGATTCGCAGAAGGCATTGTAAAGTTTTACTTCGTTGTAGTTGATATCTTCATCGATGACAATCATCTTACCCATCATCTGAGCTACCGTCGCTTTCTTATCTACCATCATCTCACGAATGGTAGATAGTGCTTGCAGTGTTATTAGAGAATCTATTTCTGCTTTGTAGTTTTCATCAAGACCAAAAGAAGAAATGACATCGTTCAAGTATTCAATCTCTTTCTCATGGGCGATGTTATCAGCTTTAAGTATCTCGTTCAATACTTTTACAACTGCAATCTTTTCTGTGTATGTAAATTCTTCCATTTTTGTTATCATTTAGCGGTTTATACTGATGACTACCCAATTCCATTTTCCCTTTTTCTTGTCGTAGTCATATACAATAAGGCACTTTACGTTTTCTCCATCTGTTACATGATATTTGTTGACTGTCTGAGGAGAGACAAACGCTTTTTGGTCGCTATAATGCATGAAAGCAAAGGGCCATTCATCGCGTTTTTTTATGGTTCCTTGTACAACTTTTGCATAATCAAGGCCTGTGGAGAAAGGAGTCTTTCCGGCTTGAAGCACACGCATTCGACCATCAGCTTCAGTGATGTAATTAAGTTTGAGGACAGCTCCAGATCCAACCTTGAAACGAATTTTCTCTCTCAGTAATTTCTCATAACCATATATTAAGGTGGCTCTCTTTGAGTTTTGGTCATAGTATGTAACCACTGCAATAGCTTCTTCCGTTCCATCAAGCAGAATACTATCGCTAACTGATTGATAATCGATAGGAGATTTATCTGATGCGACAACACTGTTTATCCATAGTTGGTGTATCCAATAATCAATTTCATACGGTAGATGCCATCCTTGTGACAAATAGCATTGGGTAACCTTGTCAATTTGGAATTTTGCTTGTGGAAGTTCATTTCGACGGATAAATAAATCAGCCAATTTAATGCGTACCTTTCCGAGGAAATTCTCCTGTGTCCTACAGTGAACTGCACGAAGAAGACAAGCAAGCTGTTTTTCTTGGTCGTTAGTAAACACATCACTCAGAAGTTGCCAAACCCAAAACTCCGATGCTTTCTTTCGGGCAAAAGGAACTATGACGCGAAGAGCATCCTCTGGGGTAGATCCCAATGTTAGTAAAAGCTTACCATAGAAATAACCCGGGTATGTCATTTCTGGATGGCTGTTTATTAACTCATCCATCTCGGGCAGAAATTCCTCAATCATGCCAAGGTCTTTCATTCGGATAAGAGCTTTTGACTTAGCAATATAAGCACGCTCTGCTACAGACATAATGCTTCTACCCCTTGCTATTTCCACTGGCTGATAATCTTCAGGACGAAGATTATTCAAGTTCCACCATTCAAAGAAATCAAGCATTTCTTGCCATGCATCACACTTAATAAAGCTTTCAAGCATGAATGAATATCCCCTGCTCGGTGCAAAAGTATAGTTTCTAAACTTAGCGAAGAGTGTTGTAAGCCGAGCTGGAGAATCTATACCTGTTGGTGTTATATGTTTCTTTACAAAGTAACCAACCCAAAAGATGACATTTTCAAATATCATTGCATCATTGGTCAGATTAAGCTGATCCAATGATTGAAGTTCGTCTATATGTGCAAGCAACTGGTCATATTGACCATTTTCAGCATCCTTGCGAATGAGGTAGTACAATGCCCAGCCCATTTCGCGCTGTGCCCAGACGTCATTCGGATTCAGTTCAATGTCAGATTTGGCAAGGTCGTAAGCTTCTTGAATCTGCCCTGCCCTGCACATCGTTGTAATATCTCTTACCGTTGCCATAGATGTTTTAAGGATTCAATTATTGTTTTCAATTGTGTGTCATTATCTCCTGCAGTGGAGAATGGCGCGATGGCCGTAATAATCTTGCGACCATTAAATGAGAGTTTTAGATACGCATGTGATGTTAATGTCTTTAGGCAATATACCAATGCGTAATTTTCTGTATATATATTGGTGTTACAGATGTTTAACTCCTGACATTCAGCTTGTATCAACTGATGTACCGCTTCAAATCCGTTATTCATCGGATTGTAATCAAATTTGATTCTATAAGAAGATTCGTCTTCTAAATAGCACATCACTTGCTCTGCGTTGATACAGTTTCCCATTGGTGTGAAGCGGTACTGCCCACCCTTATTATAGTAACCATTATATATCTCTATGCCATTTGGTGTATTGATATAATAAGCATCAAGATATTGCGAGCTGATGATATTATGTATTGAGAATTCTGTATCTTGAAGATTGTTAAACACAGCCCAATATTTTGCCTTTTGGCAAGGAGCAACTAGCTTGTCAAAAGGAGTTGTATCTTGCTCGTCGAATGCATAGAATTTCTCTGGTACTTTCTTAATACTCTGAATCGGTCGGAAAGTGATAGGAGCATATGACACGACTGACGGTACAGAAGCTAATGCTTCAAGGAATGCTGTCGTACTTTCATCTTCATTGTTACTTGCATCGAACACCAAAGGGTTATCTGCCGGCTCCACTTCCTGAATAGATTCTTTGTCTATCAGTTGACTGGGAGTATTACCCTCTTTTACTTCATCAGCTTTTGTTGTTTCAACTGAAGCAGGGAGAATGGCATTCGAAGGAAGCACATCAACAACATTTATTGGTGTTGCTGGCTGTGCGTTTTCATCAGGCTCTTCACTATCTGTGATTAGCTGTGAATCGCAAAGATAAAGTTCCTCTTTGGGACGTGTTACAGCCACATAGTGCAGATTGCGTTCTTGGATATTTTCCCATTCAAGTTCTCTTGGTGGAGGAAGCTTGTCATATTCAAGAATGAAGACGCGATTGTTTTCAAGTCCTTTAGCGCGGTGAATGGTAGATATACGGATGGCATCATCGCTTGGATTTGACAACATTAGTTTCAGGCGCTTAAGAATGTTATCAAGCGTATTCAGATGCCAATCAAAGTATTTCTTTTTCAAGAAATCCAAAGTCGTAACCATCGTATCGACCTCTTCTTTGATTAATATTTTTCGAATAATAGCGTCTGCATTTTGGTTCTCGCGTGTAATACGCTTTTGATTTCTCTCCTTTGCATGTTCAAAGAATTGTTCAATAATGTCATCATTCAGAACTTTGCGGAGCTCCTGCGGAGTAAAGTTCTTTTTATAGTCACCCATAAATTCTTGCAACTCATCAGGATGGATTTTCACTTTGAAATCTTTATTGATAAGTTTCAGGGCAAGTGCACGCAGAGGAAGACGAGTACGGCATATAACCAAATCTCCTTCTTTAATATTTATAATAACCTCTCGGCTTGGTATCTTGTAGATTTTTCCAGGATAGTCTTTGAAACCTTTAATATCACCTCGCAGAGATTGGGCGATCCGAATAACATCCTGTGGACAACGGAAGCAATCAGTCAAACCTAAGACTGTACAATTGAAAGAGTCTGTTACTCTTTGAAAAGAGTTACAGTCAGCACCAGCAAAGCCATATATAGCCTGATATGGGTCACCCACAGCAAGCAATCTACCGTCTTCACGCAAGTATTTTTCCACCACCTTTACCTGAGCTTTTGACAAATCTTGGCATTCATCAACAAAGACAAAGCCGTATTTCTTCTGAGCCGTTAAGTTCATGATGAAAGGAAGGTATATTTGATCGGTAAAATCGATGATACCATGTGATATGGCCATTGAGTTACCTTCTTTAATTAGCTTCTGATGCAAACGGAAATAAGCTTCAACTTCATCATTATAAGTTGACATGCCTTGCTCATAATAAGGTATTATTCCAAAATGCCTTATCATTGTATCGTAACATTTTACATCATCCTCTTCTAGCGTACAACGGTATTTCTGATTGATGTCAAGCAAACGTCGAATAATCTTGCCAACATATTGCTGCCCTTCATTAAGGTCGTTTTTATCGTTCCAATCAAGAATGTCCCTACGTTCTTCCAGCTGACGCAGCTCTGCTACAGTTGGATGGCAGTGATATCCTAGAATCTTATCTATGTCAGGAATCAAGGTGTCAAAGAACTGTGGCTCCTTGATGATATGATTATATTTGTAGTCATCCAAACGGAAATTCTTTGTAGCTCTCAACATTTGAAAACCAAGTGCATGGATAGTGGAAACCTTTACGTTTTGGTTTGCATCTTTAAACTTCTTTTGTAGTTCTTTTCGAATACTGGTGTTAAATGCGCAATATATAACATCGTTGATGTTGGGTATGTGAGAGACACATCCCATTAATGTAGTTGTTTTACCAGCACCAGCAACTGCATCAATAATACCGTTACCTTTACCATGTTTAACAAAGTCATATATCTTCAGTTGGGCTTCAGTAGCTTTCATTATCCACTTACTTGTATTGTTTTTAAAATTTTATTCCATTATGGTGTTCGCCTTATATGCTATCCTAGTTCCTCCGATACTGTAAGCATACTCATGAGTAAGCTTAGAAGCTGGCTAGAGTATGGCTACTGTATCAGACCACGTTCTCGGAGCCGCCTCATCATCTCCAGCTCTTCCTCTGTCGGAACTGGCGCTTTTTCAGAAGAATACTCCACAGAATCATAATCATTGAGCCATGTTTGGAAATACCTCTTTATCTTTTCACAAACCTTTTTGTCATTCTCAACTATACTGTCGAGATTCCATTCAGGCAAGGAGGAATTGCCGAGTTTACTGCATATTGCGATTTTAGATTCTCTGTACTTCTCTTTCTTTTTGTCGAAATAGTTGTTGCTGGCAGAGATATTAAGTTTCTTTTCCAATGGTAACTTATTACCAAGGTGTTCTAACTTGGCATCTGCCTCTTCTTTGTTGAGATTGTAATATCTGGAATCCCATGTCTGCGGGAATATATGTTCTATTTCCCAATATGATGGCAGAAGGCCCTCTTGTCCATCGACTGAATATGCTAGTAACTTTAATAGCATACGTTCGACCTTCTTGTGTGGAACAATAAGGAGATTATCTGTTCTTAACTTTTCTGCTTGTGCCTCATACTCATCCTCTGTGTTTCTCGTTTCAAATCCGGCGTTGAAAACAGGATGGCAGGAATTGATAATCTGAACATTGAGTTTCAGTATGTCACCTTTGACAGCACTGATGGTTGGCTTCTCCAAATACCTCGTCAGCAACAGGACATATAGTTTACGAATGAACTTCAAGAAAATATCCTCAAAGTCTTCTTGCTGCTTGTATTGCATGTAAAAGATAGAAACAGGATATTTCCAAAATTCGTTAGGATAGGAAGACAAACAATCTAGTACCTTCCTAATTTCCATGTTCAGACTCCACGATTCACATTCTATCGCATCACGACCATTAACGACCTCCCAAAGATGCAGGCTTTCTGACAGGTCATCAATGACATCCACAGTCAGCCTGTTTTTGTTCTTTTCCAAATAATACTTTCTCACACCTGGCGTAGTTGTCTTCTCGTCACCTTCCTTGGCGCGAAGATAGAACATGTGATAATAGAAGAGTGATTGAATGCTTTCATCAACCTTGGCTGCATCAGCTTCCAAGGTCTTCCATTTATCAATGAATGTTCTCTTACCAGGATCGTCCAAACGTTTGTAGATGTAAGACTTGAAAATGTCGGCATCGGAAAGTGGTAATCCTCTATTATTGAGGGTGTTGAAGATTGTCAATGCCGTTTCCTGATCATCAGCCTCAATAGGAAGTAAGATGGTGTAATTCAGCAGAGCTACGATGAAATGGAAAATCTGATTAGGACTGTTTTGTGATTTGTCGGTGTATAGTTCAAGGAACTTGTTGTAGTTCTTTGAATAATTATCCTCTGCTCCTTGAATAGTGGTGCCCGTTTCGAGAATATGACGAAGTATCTCATTGCCTGAATCAGAAACAACATCCGACCTCAACAACATCTGACTTCTATCTTCTCGTCCCGTCATCTCGTTTTCTTTCCACAGGGCTGGCTTGATTTTCGAGATAAAGTTATTCACCTCCTCGGTTTTGTTATCTTCGTTTTCTAGCATAGCAAAAACAGCTCTAAGAAGCAGGAATAATGATGTAATTCGTTGCTGTCCATCTATAATCTGCCTCACACCGTTCTCTTTGTAAGAAACTACACAACCGAGAAAATAGCTCTTAGCACCATTGGGTTGTGTGCGGTCAATGGAGAACCCCCATATATCGTCGAACAGTGTGATAATTTCATCATCGCTCCAAGAATAAGGACGCTGATATTCTGGAATTAGGAAAGGAACTTCCTGCCCACTCTTCAACAGTTGTAGTACTGTCTGTTTGTTTACACTAATATTCGCTTCTGCCATATTGAAAAAACATTTTATTTAATTGTCGTCTATCCTAATAACACTTATATGAAAGAAAATTGCTACAACACACACTTCAGCACTCCGATGGTTCTGTACTCTGTTTCACTATCAAGTTCTATGGAATCAAAGTCTTTGTTCAACGGAATCAGTTCGACCTTGCTGTGCTGCCAGCCTTCTTCTGTTACCACTTTCTCGCTATGATATTTCTTGATGGTGTATTTGCCACCATATTCGGAATCGAACTCGCTACTTTGGGTAAGTACTATCTCGCCATTGCGTGAACCTGCTCTGTTCCACTCAAATACGCAGAGGTCGCCATCCTTTATCTTTGGCAACATGGAATTACCCTTAGCATGAACGGCAAAATGACGCTTGGGATCTGGCGTAAATCCGTTCCCAGTAGCATCTACCCAGCCTTCTTCCTCAGGAACATCTCCATCTTCAAAGTAGCCGCAGGCTGCTCGGAGGGTATAGAGCGGTACACAACCCTCATGATAATCTGGGAGAACGATAATTTTGTTCTCTTCTTTCGTTTCGTTTTCAATAGGTGAGAGTCCTGTAGCCTGTTCGTATGCCTGATGTTCACGTGAAATCTCTTGCTTTAATGCCGCTATACATTGCTTTTTGATGGCACTTATGTATGTATTCATGAATGCAAAGTCAATAGTACCATCGGCTTTTACGGGCAAAAAGACTTCATCGTTTTGTATCTTTGCTTTTGAGATTGAATCACCCCACGAGTATTTGGGACTGAGACTCTTGTATAGGGCTGCAACCATAAAAAGTTGGGCAGATTCTGTACGGCCAAGTTCATGATTGATAGTTAGCACGAGGTTGTGGCTGTCATTCGAGAAGAAATCATCAGGCTGATAGGTAATAACTAGTGTTTTGCCACCTATCATAATTGAATTACCTTTCTCAATCATGTCATGCTTATATGAGATATAAGACACAATAGAGTTATTGCCTTCACTGGCTGTAACGTATGGGGTGGAGCCGCTGCCAAACACCACGTCAGACTTAAGGATATTATGTGAATTGGCCACAGTAAATTCGTCAATTACTCTAAATATCCTCATTTCTTTCTGTCCAGCAGCGATGCAGCGTAGCGCATTGCATTCGGATTGTGTCAAAACGCAATCCTCGAAGCCTGCCGCAAGGAGGTAGGCTTCGAGTTCGCGAATACGCGACTCTTCGAGTTCGCGAATACGCGACTCGATATAATCAACTGCAACCTGTCCGTCTTTATATGGAACTATAAGTTCAGTGTTATTGAATGCATTTTCAAAATCCCTAACTAAAAGACCAAGATATTTGGTGCTTGATTTGTTTAACCATGAAATAAACCACAATGCAACAGATTCGTTGAATCCATCAAAAAGAGGAAATGCAGTCTTGGTAAATTGTCCAGCATAGAAATCATGCTTCATATAGAAAAAGCGCATCCCCATCATACCAACTGCTAAAGAATTACCTTTGACGAGGTGCTCATCATCCAAATAGTCAACATAGCCAAGTATTCCATTGTTGAATACAGTTCTAGTAAAGTAAGGATACTTGGAATCCTTGCTAAAAGTAAAACTATCTTTATCAAGTTGGGGATTGCCCTTTACCTCAAACAAGGAGGAAGCCAAGCATTTCCGATATTCGCCTCCGTTCTCAATAAATAACCTTTCTAACTTATCAAGACGGAGGCTATCTATTTTCCCAGGCCGCTCTCCCCATCCTGCTTGATGATTTCAGATACCTTCCATGCCAAATAGTCTTTCACTACCTTGCGGAAATCCTCTTCAGTTGGCCGCGTGTCAATTTTGCGGTGCTGACTGTAAGTCCAATCATTACCGTCAAGCGTAATAGAGTCCTCTACATAACATCCCTGAAGATAATTCAGAATGCCGTCAACAGAACCGCGATGGTTCACGATTCTCACCACCTCATCATAACGCTCTTTCGCATTATCTGTATCGCGAAGATTCACGCTTTGGCTCGATTTCTTGCGGTTTTGACGAGTATATCCATCGTTGGTGAAGTCGATGAATTTTACTGTACTATCCACTTCGTGAGGTGTGCCGACTTCAAACACATATACGGCTGTCTGCACACTGGCTTTTCCGCAAAAGATATCGCTCATCTTAATGGAGGCCAACAGTGTGTTCTGCTCCAGAATCTCCTTAGTAAATGGCAGTCCGTTGCCGCTACCAGCATTTTCTTGTATCAGGATAGCTGCACGTCCGTGGCGATTTTGAGCATTCATCAACTGAAGTGCACGACGGACAAAAACAAAGCCTTTGCCCTCGGCAGAATAAGGTGGATTAAGAAGAAATACTGTTGCAGGGAAAGGCTCTCCTTTGTGCTCCCCCTGCTCATAGTTGCCTTGGAACTGCGTCAGCGAGTCGGCATGGATGATGTTGGCACTGCCATCCTGCATAAGAATCATGTTGAGCACTGCCAACAGATAGATATCGGGTAGTTTCTCAATACCAAGTAACTGCTCCATCTTGATCTTGAGAATCTTTGAATCACGCTCCTTAGGGCTGGTGATTTTGGCCTTTGCATCGGCAATCATCAGATTCATAGCAGAGATAAGGAATCCGGCAGAACCTGTGGCGAAGTCCCAGACAAAACTATCCTTGTTGACCTTGCAGAGGCGGGCCATCATCTGCGTAACATAACGTGGAGTAAGCACCACATCGTTCTCGGCGCCATCGGGTACATCAACCCACTCGTTAAGCACATTGAACAGACGGCCCGTGAAGTCAATATTGTGCAATTCGCCTGTAAGGAATGGCATAATATCCTGCTTAATGTCTTTATACAACGTATGCAGTTTGCTTTCTCCATTTATAGGCTCTGCCAATTTAGAGTGTACAAAAACAACGCTAAGCACACTCTTAATCATCTCAATTTTCTCCTTGGGAAGGTGCTTCTCTTTTAAATAGGATGATATTTTACGCATCACCTTGGCTCCATCATTATCCTCATCGCTTATCTCACCATTGAGGTCTTCCACTTTCAGCGGAGCCACTTTGCCTGGTACGCCCAACCCTGCCATTACCAGACCTGCTATTAATTTTACACGCGAGCCAACCTCTATACTTAGCTCGTCATGCATCTTTTGGTTCAGCGTTTTCAGCTTACGCTCGATATCATCTTCCAACTCGAGCTTCTTGTTCTCTATTTCTTCTTCTGTCAGTTCCAACTCGTCAACTTTGCGCACAAACTCTTCTACATTTTCATCGAGTAGGAACGACAAATCGGAATATTCGCTTACAAGCTTTGGCACAAACAAATTGTCCTTAGACACATAATAAACGCCAATCTCTAAAGTCAATCCACTAGCAGTATCAAAACCATTTACACCAATGGCCACCACTTCCTTGTAGCTCTCAGTGTAGTTCAGTATGGCATGAGCATAGTGTACGGCTCCATTCACAGCATACTTGGCAATGTTTGTGTAGTTGGGGGCGTTGTCTTTCTTCTTATTGTCAATATTGCCGTTGGCATCCAGTTTGATGAAATTACCCTTTGTTCCTTTCACCTCAATCATGACGGGTATGCGGCGCATAGTAGCAGTCTGAATAAAGCACTTGATATCGGGGAAGTTCGTTCCCGTTCCTCCCTTTTTGCTTGGAGCTTTACGAAGAGCTTCCTCTATTTCGGAGTTAATGCTCTCGGTCTTGGTATAGTACTTCTGACCTTTGAACTGCTGCTTGCACCAGTCTTCTACACGTTCTTCAATGCTATGTTTTTTGTTGCCTGCCATATTATTATACTTTATTCGTTTCCTAATTCTTTTTCCTTCCTTATTTCGTCCAGCACCTTCCCGCTATACGAGAAATACTTGGCACCTTGATAGGCACCAGAAGTGTTACGATGTTCTTCTGGCATAAAGGTACCAACGAAGGGAGAGAGTTATATATGCGTCCCTCGTACTCGACGCTGTCATCTGAGGCAACCTTTACAACAAGACCCGTTGAATCGAAAGTGACTTGTTCGCCAATCTTAATGCCACACATAGAGAACTTGAAACGAGGACGTTTCACCTCTCGTTTCTGTGGTTCCTTGCATCCGCTTTCCACTATTGGCTTGTTGTCTTCATATAGGGTTACTTCTGCATCATTTATCGTCATTGCTATATCGCGGAAAATGTCGAGAGCCATTTGTGGAGCAACATTAAAGAACTCACGGTTCTGTCGGATACGCAAATCGGTGAGACGGTCAATGGTTTTATGTACTAGTTTCTCCACCTCGTTATACTTCGCCGTCTTCATTGTGGCGAAAATCTCGAAAGGCAGAGGAACGGCTGTATTATCCAAATCCTTGCTTCTCACATCTACAGGACGACTGCTTTTCTCAATTTTCCCCCAATCCTCTCTAAAGCTTGGATTAGTGAGAATATAAACATATCCTGGTTCTTTATTTGCCATATTTTTCTTTATTATCTCGTATTTTATATTCTTGTTTTCTTCTACCATCTCCGAACCTACTCCGAATCATCTTCGAAGGCATAAGTTTACATCGCTCTATGCTCCCGATTATGAACATTCATCTCTCTGATATAGTCGCCTAAACGTTTGTACTCAGCTTTACTCATCGTTATTCTTGTTTATCAGATTGACGACAACCTTTACCATGACATCCTTTTCTTCAGTTCTGCTCTCGGCTATCATCAACGTGAGAGCAACGAGGGTGCTGTCTGCTATGCGTTTGCTGCCATCAGGATAATAGAGAATGTGATTATTGTTAAGGAACCAGAGGAACAACGTAGCAGCTATGCGCTTATTGCCATTGCTGAAAGAGTGGTTCTTGGTGACGAGATAGAGCAGCATGGCGGTTTTTTCCTCCACGCTGGGATAGAGTTCTTCTCCGCCAAAGGTCTGGTATATTTGTCCGATGCTGCTTTTGAAAGAGTCGTCCTTCTCGTTGCCAAAGAGAACAGATCCACCAAATTTCTCTCGCAGGCCATTGATTGTCTCCATGGCATTCTCGTATGTAGCGTGGAAAGGCTCTTCTTTGGTGGTCTTATTGATAGTAAGTCGCTCGTAGTCGTAGTTGAGGGTATCAAGAGCGTAAGTATAATCTGTCACCACCTCAAAGAGGGCATTGGTCTCGTCGTTAGACAGTAGTGGCTGGCTCTGTATGGTGCGCCCAAGCATACCTACCAGAGTTAGCGCAGCTCACCAATCTGCTCCTTTCGCATGCGTTCGTTGACGGCATAACCTTTAACAAGGTATTCTTTCAAGACTTTTCGTGCCCAGATACGGAAAGCCGTACCACGTTTGCTCTTAACACGATAGCCAACAGAAATAATAACGTCAAGGTCGTAATATTTAACCATACGAGATACTTTCCTCTTGCCCTCTTGCTGAACTTGTAAGTATTCCTTACAGGTTGATTCTTTTTCAAGTTCCCCTTCTTTGTATGCATTTCCAATATGCATTGTGATATTCTGTGGGGGCTTCTCAAACAACTCTGCCATCTGAGCCTGCGTCAACCACACAGTCTCATTCTCCAAACGGACATCCACCTGTGTCTGCCCGTCTTCTGTCTGATATATGATGATTTGATTATTCGAATCCATAAACAATACTCACTTTCTATGCATATTCATCTCCGAGTCATCTTTGAAAGTATAAGCTTGGCCTATGTTTCGCTTATGCTCAGCCTACGCTACATGCGCAGAAGTTCATTGACGTTAACTTCGAGACATTTGGCAACTTCCATCAGGTTTTCCAAGTTAGGCTGTGCACTATTAGTACACCATTTAGAAACCGTGGCTTGGTCTACGCCGATTTGCTCGGCTAACCATTTGTTGGTGCGTTTCTTCTCTGCAAGCACCACTTTCAGTCGGTTTAAGTCTTTACCTTCCATGTTACACATTATTATATAATACTGGGTGCAAAGATAACTTTTTTTTAGCAGAAAATATCAAGTTTTGCTAAAAATATGAGCAAAGAGGCAAAAATATTGGTCTTTTAACAAATATCCGAAGGTAAAAATAGAAAAAGTCTGACTATATTGACTCATAGGATGCCATTTTCAGACCAAAAGAGACAAAAACATGTGTTAAGACACAAATATTTTTCAAAATGTTTGTTATATTAAACATTTTTATTTATTTTTGCGCCCAATAAGATACAATTA
>Ga0256405_10009661_pt1 | contig 13102 bp, 8 predicted proteins | sample RumenRJG_02DNA_FD_189096 | JGI IMG/M metagenome (GOLD analysis project Ga0256405, IMG submission 189096) | Bovine rumen microbial communities from Lethbridge, Alberta, Canada - RJG_02 | ecosystem: Host-associated > Mammals > Digestive system > Stomach > Rumen | place: Canada: Alberta | collected...
ATACACTATATGGAACGCCATAGGTTCGTTTTTGACCTTGACCGCTACTTCGACAGATTTTATTGCTGTGAGGAGTTCGGTTTTATCCCGAAATATGAAATATTCCGCAGGTTCTCACACAAACACGAGGGACCTTTCATCATCATCGGCGACCGCTTCCACGACATAGAAACAGCAGTCAGAAATGACCTGCTCTCAATAGGCTGTGCATATGGCTACGGCTCTCCGGATGAACTCTCCGGCGCCGATATCATCGTCAACAGTGTCAGCGAGATACCCGCCGCCGTTACGCAGCTCCTTAATAAATAACATAAAAGGACGTTCCTGATGGAACGTCCTCTTTCATTATTCTGTTCTGAGTGCGACTACCGGATCTTTCTTTGCGGCGAGTCTTGAAGGTATAAGACCTGCGATAAATGTCAGGAACATACTTATGAGCACCAGCACGACAGCTGCAGTGAACGGAACGTGTGCAACGAGCGTATCGAGCTTCGTTACGTTATGGATAATGATATTGATAACGAACGTAAGGAGTACCGAGACGCCTATACCGATCAGTCCGGCTGTGAGACCTACAAGAAGAGTCTCCGCATTGAACACGGTCGAAACGTCGTGCTTTGAAGCGCCTATCGCACGGAGTATACCAATCTCCCTCGTTCTCTCAAGAACCGAGATATAGGTGATGATACCTATCATAATAGACGATACCACAAGCGAAATACCTACGAATGCGATCAGCAGATAGGAGATACCTGTGATTATCTTTGTCACAGATGACATAAGGAGCTTGACAATATCCGTATAGTGGATCTCGTCAGCCTCGTCCTCAACGGAAGCGTTGTATGCCGAGATCTCGTCTGCGATAGCGTCCTTGTCCTTGAAGGACTTTGCGTAGATCCTTATCTTTGAGGGATCCTCGGGATCGGCATAGCCGAGCTTGTAGAGAATATCATTGTAGCTGAATTCCGAGATCTCCTCGGGAGTAAACCTGTCAAAGACCTTCACTAATACATCGTCTGTCAGTTTGAGCTCATCAAGCGAAGCAGCAAGCTCGGTCTCGGTCATATCAGCGAGCTCGGAAGCCTTATCCGCTGCATACTTGTAGGGAAGGATATTTCTGAGAATGTCGGGAGCATACTGCTCAAACTGCTCGTCGGTGAGTCCCTGAAGTGCCTTGACGATAGCAGCGGAATCCGTTGTACCCTTGCCGCTCTCATTCGGAACTGCAAGATCAGCGATGTCCTTATAGAGCTGTTCGCGGTTCTCAGGCTTGAGTGCGTCCTTGAGCATAGCTTCGAGCTCCTCATTGCTCGGAATAGACATTACGAACTTTGCAACGTCTGCCTTTTGTGCAGTATCGAGTCCGCTGATGTACTTCTTTGCCGACTCAGCCTTCTGCTTATCATCGGGACCTACATAATCATCAGTCTTGAACTTCTTTCCGCTGATAAGGTCATTCTCCTTATCATTGAGCTGCTGCTGAAGTATCTCAGAGCCGCGGTTCTTCTCGATAACATAATCTGTAAGAGCCTTTGTATAGCCGATATAGCCCTGTATCATAGAGCTCTTGGTCTCGGGATTTTTCCTGATAAAGCCTACGACCTTCAGCGTAGTGCCAATGTTTTCGTTGTTGTAGAGCACCTCGAGACCGGTGTCGTTTCTTGTGAGGTCTGTATATCCTCTGCCGTCCGAGGACTTCTCGTAATACTCGCAGGGAAGTATCATCTTAAACTCCTTCTGCATTATATCAGAATAGCTCCACTTTGTTCTGCCGTAGTCGTTGATGACCTCGCCCTTCATCGCAGCCTTGAGAATATCTCCGAAGCCGTCTGCGGACTTCATACCGAGAGCATAAGTTATCATATCCGGGATCTGGTTGTACTCGTCAAGAACTACCACAACTTCGTTGTAGTTCTGCGGCCAGCTTCCCGAAACGAGATCAAACTGTTCCTTTATCAGCGGATTGATGTCCTTGCCGTCATCGCTGGGAAGAAGCTCCTCCCAGATGTCGATGTTCCACATAGACATCATACTGTTATTGCCGGAATATACGGAGTTTTCTTCCATAGCGTCCTGCATTCCCATAGCCTTTGCGTACATATCGTTTACGTCAGACTTGACTATCTTGCCGTTCTCGTCCTTGGTGAAGATAGGCATCTGTATCTGATAGCTGTATGAAACAGCCTTCGACTTATCCTTGATAGTCTTATTGCTGTCGAGATACTTCTTGAACTTCGCCATATTGTTCACACGCTTGGCGGTCGAATTCATCTTGTTCAGCGCATCGTACATAGCTGTGCCGGCATAGACCGTGTCCTCGGGATCGTTCGGATCGTGCTTGACATCGTCCTCGCCGCCGAACATTATCTTTATCATTTCTGAGCTGTCAGTCGATTCGCGGTCGATAGTGATCGGATAGGACGAAAGCGTCTCCTCCTGAACTCCGTCGATGTACTCATTGATACCGGTCGAGAGCGCAAGTATCAGGGCGATACCGATGATACCGATAGAACCGGCAAACGCAGTAAGGAGCGTTCTTCCCTTCTTGGTGAGAAGGTTGTTGAGCGAGAGCGAAACTGCCGTGAGGAACGACATGGAAACTCGCTTCTTCTTTGCTTCGACAGGTGCGTCTGCCTTCTCCGGAACGAACGGATCGCTGTCAGATGTGAGCTGACCGTCCTTGATGCGGACTATTCTCGTTGCATACTTCTCTGCAAGCTCAGGGTTATGAGTTACCATAACGACGAGCTTATCCTTGGCGATCTCCTTGAGAAGCTCCATAACCTGTATGCTGGTCTCGCTGTCGAGAGCGCCGGTCGGCTCATCGGCAAGGAGTATGTCAGGGTTATTGATAAGCGCACGGGCAATGGCAACTCTCTGCATCTGACCGCCCGACATCTGGTTAGGCTTCTTGTGCAGCTGATTGCCGAGACCTACCTTCTCAAGAGCTTCCTTGGCACGCTTTCTTCTCTCCGACTTTGAAACGCCCGAAATAGTGAGGGCGAGCTCAACGTTCGAGAGGACCGTCTGATGAGGAATGAGGTTGTAGCTCTGGAAAATGAAGCCTATCGAGTGATTTCGGTAAGCGTCCCAGTCTCTGTCCTTGTATTTTTTAGTCGAAACTCCGTTGATAACGAGGTCGCCGGAGGTATAATGATCAAGTCCGCCGATGATATTCAGCAATGTAGTCTTTCCGCAGCCCGAATGACCGAGAATAGCAACAAATTCGTTCTCTCTGAACGTTATGTCAACGCCGTTGAGAGCCGTTACCTTGTTCTCGCCGCTGCCGTATTCCTTAACGATTTTTTTAAGCTGTAACAATCAATTCACCCTTTCACAAAGTTAAAATTTGTATGTTTCATTATAGCATTTTGACGAATATTTGTCAATGCTTTTGTGCACATCATAAGACATTTCACGCAGTTTTCACAAAAAACAGGCATCCGTTTTTGCAGGATGCCTGTTGATATTTTTCTATTACTTCATACCGTACTTCTTGAGGAGGTTCTCGATCTTCACGTGTGGATCAATGATCTTTCCGATAGAAACATCGTGGTTGATAGCCTCGATGAAGTATGCGATGTACTTTGAAACGTCAACCTCGTGGAACCACGGTCTGCTGAGGAGCTCAGGAGATCTGTAAGTGAGGTTTGTACCGAATACGCCGTCGATTATACCGTCCTCATAAGCCTTGTCAAACTTGTCAAGACCGTTTGTGAAAATAGCGTAAGTAGCGTATGTGAAAATTCTTCCGGCTTTCTTCTCCTTGAGTGCATATGCAAGATCAAGCATAGACTCACCTGAGGAAATGATGTCATCTGATACGAAAATGTCCTTGCCTTCAACGGGGTTTCCGAGATATTCGTGAGCAACGATAGGATTTCTGCCGTTCACGATAGTGGAGTAGTCTCTTCTCTTGTAGAACATACCCATTTCAACGCCGAGTACGGAAGCGTAGTACATATTTCTGTTGAGAGCGCCTTCGTCAGGGCTGACAACCATAAATCTGTCCTTGTTGAAGTTAATGTCCTTGATGTCCTTGAGCATAGCCTTGAGCACCTGATAGGTAGGCATTACGTTATCGAAGCCCATAAGCGGGATAGCGTTCTGTACTCTCGGGTCGTGAGCGTCAAAAGTTACGATATTTGAAACGCCCATTGCCTCGAGCTCCTGAAGAGCGCAGGCACAGTCGAGAGACTCGCGGTAGCTTCTTCTGTGCTGACGTCCGCCGTAAAGGATAGGCATAATAACTGTAATTCTGTGAGCCTTGCCGCTTGCAGCCTGAATAATTCTCTTGAGATCCTGGAAGTGGTCGTCAGGAGACATAGCATTCTGCATACCGAAGTAGTCGTATTTAATATTGTAGTTTCCAACGTCAACGATTATGAACAGATCCTTGCCGCGGATAGTAGACTTGATGAGTCCCTTGCCGTCGCCCGATGAAAAACGCGGGCACTCGCTCTCGAGAAGGAATGTATCAACGTTGATACCGCCCTTTCCAGCCCAGTCAACGAGATACTTGTCTATCTTATCACCGAGCTCTGTAACGCTTTTCATTGCGATAACACCGATAGGTGCTACATTTGAATCGCTGCCGAATAAAATTTCACTTGAAGCTGTCATAAATACTTTTTCGCACACGCCTGAGCCGTGCGATACTCCTTTCAGAATTGTATTGTCCGCCGCTGCGGGTATTGGGCATCAGTTCCGGTCATTTACAGAAGTTGTTGATATAGGAATCAATATCATTCGCAATGATCTCCCTTGCAACATCTGCGTGATCGACCTCATTTACGGCTGTTGTTTTGTTTTCAAGCTCCTTGTAAACTGTGAAGAAATGAGTCATTTCATCAAAAACGTGCTTGGGGAGCTGCTCGATGTCCATATAGACGTTGTAGTTCGGATCATCAAACGGTATAGCGATGATCTTGTCGTCGCGGTGACCGTTGTCGAGCATTCTGATAACGCCGATGGGATAGCATCTTACGAGCGTCATAGGCATAAGAGTCTCCGAGCACAGTACCAACACGTCGAGAGGATCGGCGTCATCGGAATATGTTCTCGGTATAAATCCGTAATTGGCAGGATAGTGAGTTGAGGTATGTAGGATACGGTCCATTTTGATAAGACCTGTCTCCTTGTCGAGCTCATACTTGATCTTGCTGCCTTTACCGATCTCAATGACTGCATAGAAATCGTCGGGGTTTATCCTTTTCGGACTGATATTGTGCCAGATGTTCATAATATCCCTCCACAGCTTGTCCGGAACGTCATAATTCCGGGAGTTCGTTTGCGGCTCTGCCAAAAGGGCAGAGTTATCTCTAACTAAATATAAGTATATCATTTTTTGACGATTTGTCAATAACGCTCGTAAATTTCGGCAATATGATATAAATTATCTCAAATTGTCGTTATATTTTCGACTTAAAGTCAAACCGGTTAAAAAGTATACTATGAGTATCACAATATTAACAGAAATTTAACACTTTTCTCAGAAAAATCACCTAATATCTATTGATTTTTCAGAAAGGATACTGTATAATATATTTATGTTAATGCTTTGGTCCCTTTGCGGATATATGGCTTAACTTTGGATTTTTCTGCCGGATATCCCACTTTTATCCTTATCCGGAGCCAATAACTTATCCTGCGGCTCTGCTCATAAAATGCAGGGCTGCCAAATATTGCATACGCTTAACATTCTGTATATATTCAACTCTTTTAAACGGAAACGAGGTGTCCCACCTGAATGAACAGCTATAAGATCGCACTCATAATTGAAGAAATGGATCAAAGCTACCAGAGCTCTATACTCAACGGCATAGCTGCGGCTGCGTCAGAATTCTCACTTAACATCTCTGTATTCGTCTCTTTCAGCGGTTCTATAAACCAGGCACACGCCAAGGGTGAATTCAATATCTTCAGCCTGCCGGATTTCCACGATTTCGATGGTGCTATCCTGCTCACCAATACCCTTGCCCGTCAGAGTGTAACCAATGATATTCTCGACAGAATTAAAGAAGCCGGGATACCTGCTGTCAGCATTGACAACGATATCCCCTATCTCTACCACGTCGGTATCGACAATAAGGCTGCGATGCGCCGTATCACCGAGCATCTCATCAATGTCCACAACTATAAAAGATTTGCATATATTTCAGGTCCCGAGGATAATCCGGAAAGTGCTGACCGACTCGCCGCCTTTCTCGAAGTGCTCAGCGAACACGGCATCAGCATTTCCGATGACCACATATATTACGGAAACTTCCGCTCCCCCTCAGGCAGAGAGGCTGTTGACCATTTCCTCAGTCTCGGCGGCGAGCTCCCGGAGGCTATAATCTGCGCTAACGACGTTATGGCTTCATCTGCTGTGAACCGCCTTATGGACGAGGGGCTCTATATCCCTAAGGACATCGCTGTAACAGGCTTCGATAACACTTACAGCACCAATAACTATCAGGTCGAGATCACGTCCGTTGACCGTCCCCTCGCACTTTCTGGACGTATCGCCTGCAAAATGCTCAGCAACCATTTCAATGGTATAGCTCAGGAACGCAGCGTCATTCTCAATATGTCGCCGCATTTCACTGAGAGCTGCGGCTGTTCCCACAACAGCACAGACAACATCAAGGTCTTCAAGGAGCAGAATTACTCCAACTATATGCGTATCGAGTCCTCTCAGAACTTTATGTCCGATACCAACCGTCTTTCGGTCGAGCTCCTCGCTACCGACTCGTTTGATAAGTATATCGAGATACTCAAGGACTTTACACAAAAGATCGGTGCAGAGGAATTCTACTTCTGTCTCTGCGACAGCTGGCTCTCGGAAGCTGGTATCGACTCAGCCGCTTCCGGCTCCGCCGAGGAAACTGAGTCCATCAGTACCTACACCGATGAGATAATCGTTCCTATCGCTTACTCAAACGGCAAGTTCTACGACGTTGACAAGATCAAACGCAGAGATATTCTTCCGGCTATCGCAAACAACGGCAGATCCGGCAAGCTCTATTACCATATCCCACTGCATTTCGGCGACCGCTGCTTCGGCTATATGGTCATTTATAACTCACCTATGCCGCTGCATAATTCGATGTTCGAGAGCTTCTGCATTTCGCTCAGCAACACCCTCGAGAATATCAGAAAGGTCATCAGTCTCGAGTACGCCGTCAAGCGTCTCAAGCGCCTCTATGCGCGCGATACCTTCTCCGGCATCTACAACAGGAACGGCTTCGTTCTTGCGACTGCCGAAGTCTACGAGGACTGCGTCGAAAACCAGCGCGATATTATGCTGATGTTCATAGACCTCGACGGTCTGAAAAAGATAAATGATACCTACGGACACAATGTCGGTGACGAGGCTATATGCTGCGTCGCAAACGTTCTCGTGAAGTCCTGCACAAACGGCGAGATATACTGCCGTTTCGGAGGTGATGAGTTTATCGTGTTTGCTGCCGACGCTACCGAGGAAGAGGCTTCCGCTCTCACCAAGCTCATCGCGGACAATATAGCCGAGCTGAATGCCAGCGGCGTAAACCCGTTCACGCTCAGTGCAAGTACCGGCTACGTCATCACAAAGCCGCAGGAGGGTGAGGACATCTTCAATTTCGTTACAGAAGCCGATAAGGTTATGTACGCCGAAAAAAAGAAGAAAAAGCTCTCCAAATACCTGAAAGCATAATTCAAGCCGCAGTGCATAAGAGAAATGCTAATAAAAGAGTATATGTGACTTTAACGTGGGCGAACCTTTCTGAGGAAAGATGTCCTTAACGCAGAAAAATCAAAATGAACTGAATAGTACAAAACAGCGGCACTGAATAAGTGCCGCTGTTATTCATATATCGCCTTTTTTTAGGAGTGCAAAAAATTTTTTTGAGAAATTTTGTCTGATTTGAGATATGAACTGCGATTGTTTATTATGAAAGCGATGATACGTATCACAAACACAGCGATCAACAAGGGGCGATGAATATGGAGCATAATGCTGCCAACATCCCCGAACTTACAAATTATGAAAAAGAGAGGATGTTTTCCATGAGTGAGAGAAAGTATAATACAAATAATAATATGAACGAGAACGGTGAAAAGGTAAGAAGCGTTGAAAGTAACACAAGACCTGTATGGCGCAGATATGCAGCTATTGCAGCTACATTCGTACTTCTTGCCGGAGGTATCGGCGGAACCATTGCGCTCGGCAAGCATGTGAACAATAACAAGCGCAGTGATAACAAGCTGGCGGCAGCAGCTGTTGAGATCACAACAACAGCTCCTGAGACAACAACAGCAGCTATGACAACAACTGTTACATCAACAACTACTCAGGTAGTTACAGATGCAACAATAGCTGAGATCGTAACATCAACATCAGCTGCTGAAACAACTGCCGAAGTAGCTTTTGATGTAACAGAGACAACGACAGTTACAGCTGATGAAAGAAGAAATCCCTCCGACCTCGCTGCATTCGCTGAAGAGTGGAAGGATAAGTACGAGGAATATATATGGAAGGTCAACTGCGGAGCTGTTGAGCACGAAGAGAATACAGTCATCTTCAAGCTGGCTGAAGACTCTGAACTGGCTACCCTCGAAGCATGGAAGGTAACAGACGAGAAGTTTTCTTCAGCTGAAGCTATAAATGGATTTTTGAATTCTGTATGTGCGCCCGGAACATATGATGACGTAGTTATACCTGATCTTACAGACAAGATCGACAGCGGAAAAGCTGTATACTCCGACATAAACAGCCTTTTCTTCACATATAAGAATGAGCTTTACAGAGTAGCTGCAAATACCGGAATGGAAGGCGAAAGATTTGACCTCTCAGCTGAGAAACTGAATGACAATGAGATGCTCATTCATTGGACACTTGGTTATGAAGGCGCAGGTGAGGTGCAGACCTTACACCTTGTATGGGTAGACGAGTTCAATGACTGGCGCATTGATGATCTTGTATCCGGAAGCAAGTATTTCGGCAAGCCCACAGAGGCTGAGGCAGAAGCAGTTGCTAAGGAAATGCTCAGCGGCTACAAGGACGTTTATAATGCTAAATACGGTATCGGCGTCGAGTATGATGAAAAGGATCAGATCGATTTTGCTATCCACACCAACGACTCTTCAGACGGTGAATGGTTTGTATACTATGCAAAGGTTACTGACAGCAGATTTGCTAATACAGATGATCTGAAAGCTTATTTTGACACAAAGTATACCGATAAATCGTCAGAGCTTTACAATGTTATCGGCGGAGACCTCAGCAAATATCCTACCGGTTATTCATTCAACCTCGACGCAGAATACAAAGAGGATACCGACAACGCATATATGAACTTAACAAACTATATTATGTACAACGGCAGCCTCTATGTTCGCTATGACTGCCTCCATACACATTTCTGGGGAGCACAGAATGTATGTGAGTACTACAAAATGCAGAACGATCCTGAGATAACAGCTGCCAGGGTGCCTAACGGAAATATGATAGTTGCCAAAACTAACGATGATACCGTAAAAGAAGAGAACGTCTGCAGGGAGTACACTATTTCCAGAGATGACAGCGGTGAATGGAGAATACAGCTCACTTCAACTTGCAGCAAATGAGCTCAATAAAAGTCCTTCGATGCATAAACATTTCTTTTAGCGGAAAACTCCCCGTTCCCGGGGAGTTTTCTCGTTATTGCCAATATGATACAGGTAGTGCCATACGACCTGGAAGAATGAAATTACGGTGACAGGATACCTGAATAACATTTTCATCTTGTTAATCAAATAATCATCTACTAATATGCAGATGAAGAACGGTTACATAAATTCGGGTATTCATTGTGCTTGTTGAGTAGGCAAATAATGAAAACAGCGACACTATTACAGCGCCGCTATTTTTCTCCTATTAGGTTTGATTATTCTTAACTCGCTCCGTTTTTATACCGAAAGAACTATCTTCTTACCGCTCGGAGCGTACTCCTCAAACTCCACTCCGCATCTGCTGAACAGCAGACAGGCTGCCTTTACGGCATCGCTGTCGGCATACTTGTTCTGGTAGTACACTACCCTCTTGATACCGGACTGTATTATCGCCTTTGCACACTCGTTGCACGGGAAGAGCGTCACATAGAGCGTACAGCCGCTGAGGTTGCCGATATTGCAGTTGAGTATGGCGTTGAGCTCAGCGTGACACACAAAGGGGTACTTCGTATCGAGCGGCGACTCCGCAGAACGCTCCCACGGCATTTCATCGTCGCTGCAGCCGGTCGGCATACCGTTATATCCTACTGAAACTATCTTGTTCTCACGGTTCACGATACAGGCTCCGACCTGTGTGTTGTTGTCCTTGCTTCGCTCCGCTGAGAGCATAGCGATACCCATAAAGTACTCGTCCCAGCTTATATAGTCAGTACGCTTCATTCAAACGCCTCCAAACATAGTATTAACTATGTTACATTATACTATACAGCGGCAGTTTTGTCAACTGAGAATACCAAAAACCGGTCACAGAGAATACTGTGACCGGTATTTTTTACAATGTATCGAGGAGCTCCGGCAGATCGCTGAAGCGCTCAAGCTCAGGAACTGTCTCCCTGATAGTTCCAAAGCCGTAAGCCGCGTGTATGAAACCCACGCCGGCTTTCATAGCGGAGTCGTAGTCGCCCTGAATATCACCGATGTACCACGCTTTTCTGAGCCCGTTCCTCTCAGCGAGAAGAGCTATATTGCTGCCCTTGTCGAGGAGGTTATTGCCGTAGCACTCTATGTCGCGGAAGTATTTCCAGAAGCCGTAATAGTCAAGGAACGCCTCTATATAGCCTTTCTGACAGTTGCTGACGATGTAGAGCCCATAATTCTCACTGAGACGCTGCAGCGTCTCCTCGAGGTCGGGGTAAAGGACGCCGCCGTGACTGCGGAGGTAGCCGTTCTCGTACTCACAGCAGAGATCAAGCAGCTCCATACGTTTATCTTCGGGCAGATCGCTGAAAATAATCGCCGCGAGCCTGTCCATAGTGAGTCCCATAACGCCCATAATATCCTGCTTTGTGATCTCCGGACGGTCGAGCCCGAGGAGACGTATCTTCTCTGTCCAAGATGCCGCAACGTTCGCTGAGGAGTCCCACAGCGTGCCGTCCATATCAAAAATAAGTCCTGTTTTCATTTTCCCTCCGCCATTCTGCTATAAATTTCATCTAGCTGAACTCTATCGTGCTTTATCTCATCGAGCACGGTTATCCTGCCGGCTCTGACAGTACGCGCCTTCTCCCACATATCCGCGAACATATCCTCGGTTATGCCGTATGAGTGCGGATCAATATCGAGACCGTATGTCCTGAAAAATCCGAGAAGTCCGTCTATATCCTGCCCCTGAAAAATGCAGGCAGGGATAGTTCCGAGAGCGACTGCGAGACCGTGAGAGATCTTAACCTCGGGGTAGTATTCCTCGATAGCGTGAGCGAAGAGGTGTTCACTGCCGCTGCACGGGCGCGACGAACCGGCTATCTCCATAGCGAGTCCGCCCATAACCAGAGCGCGTGAGAGTATGCGTATGAACACGCGGCTCTTCATATCCTTCTGGTCGCAGTGATAAACTGAGTCGTAGCTCATTCTGCTCAGTGCATAGGCAAAGTCGTCCACCTGAGAGGAGGTCTTGGACGCAGAGAGCTTCCAGTCGTAAAGGGCAGTGTGCTTCGCTATCGTGTCACCGATACCGGACAAGGTCTGTCCGACGGGAGCGTTGATTATCATATTCGTATCGACAATTATCGCCGTGGGTATCTTGCAGTCAAAGGTCTTGCGAGTCTTGCCGCTGGTCTCAAGAACAGAGAACGGTGAAGCGAGCGAGTCGTTGCTGAGAGAGGTCGGCATACAGATGTAGACCGCCTTGCTGATGTGCGCAGCATACTTCGCCGTATCGAGAACTCTTCCGCCGCCGATGCCGATGATGACCTTGATGTCCTCGATGCAGACCTTCTTCGCTATGGCAACAGCTTCGTCAAAGCTCGCACTTTTCATCGCAATTATCTCCGCATTGCCGAAATCACGGCTTATGTCGGTTATCTTATCCTTGTATATGCCGATGAGGAACTCCTCAGAGACAACAATAGTCTTCTGCCCGATAATTTCCGGGATATACCGCCTGATTATCTCGTCCGAGTGAAAAAAGGCGTCCTCCTCGACTGCAAGGCAGATAGGCAGGTTAAATCTTGTGTGCTGGTTCATAAGGCGACCTCGCTTTCGTTATTTGATAGTTTTATTATACCATACAAGGAATATTTTATCAATACGCATACTACGTTTTCTTTGGTATGCCTGTTGAAATTTCCGCAGAACAATGCTATACTATTATAGTGCCTCGCAGATACGCAAATCAAAGATCTGCTCACTGCGTATCGGCAAATAGCAAAGTTTTCAGGAGATAATATGGACAATAAGAGTTTTTTCACACGCCGCGGAGTTATCGTCGGCTTTACTATGATATGCTGCCTGCTTTGGGGAAGCGCTTTCCCCTGCATCAAGCTCGGATACAGAATGTTCAGCATCGACTCCGGCAGCACGTCCTCACAGATACTCTTTGCAGGAATGCGCTTCCTGCTCGCCGGGATAATGGCTGCGCTCGCCGGAAGCATTGCCGAAAAACGTCCCCTTATACCTCGCCGCGAGGAGCTCCCCCGCGTATGTCTGCTGTCACTCTTCCAAACGATCCTGCAATACACCTTTTTCTACATAGGTCTCTCGCACACGACCGGTATGAAAAGCTCGATAATCACGGCTTCTAACGTCTTTCTCTCGATAATAGTTTCCGCGTTCATTTTCAGGACCGAAAAAATGACCTTGCAGAAGCTGCTCGGCTGCCTGACAGGCTTTTCAGGTATTCTGCTCATAAACCTCACCAGCGGCAGTGACCTGAGCCTGAGCTTCCGCGGAGAAGGTCTGGTATTCCTCTCGGCACTCTCCTATGCGTTTTCAGCCTCGATAACGAAGAAATTCTCGCGCTCCTCAGATCCGGTAATGCTCAGCAGCTGGCAGTTCATAACCGGCGGAGCTTTTATGACGGCTGTCGGAGCACTCTCCGGCGGCAGTATCGGAAGCGTCAGCTTCTCAGGCGCGGCGATGCTTCTGTATC
>Ga0256405_10009662_pt1 | contig 13100 bp, 16 predicted proteins | sample RumenRJG_02DNA_FD_189096 | JGI IMG/M metagenome (GOLD analysis project Ga0256405, IMG submission 189096) | Bovine rumen microbial communities from Lethbridge, Alberta, Canada - RJG_02 | ecosystem: Host-associated > Mammals > Digestive system > Stomach > Rumen | place: Canada: Alberta...
ATGAAGCTGGTATTGCGTTTATGGATAAGCAGTTAAATTATAAACCTAATGTCCAGCCTGCCAAGGAAGAAAAAGTCGATATATCCCTTGACGAAGCAAAAAAACAGATTGAGTTGCTCATTACGCAAAAAACAGCCTTACAAAAAGAACTCAATCAAATCATTAGCTCTAACCAAAAATTGCAATCTGATTATTCTTCCCTTCAGAACTCTTTCCTTTCTTTACAGGAAGGTAAAGAGTCCATGAATACGAATATGATTCGTGAGTATAAGCAATTATCTGAACGTCTTACTACTGACCTTAACAATATGCGGCAAAGATGTGAAGCTCTCCAACAGTCAAAAGAGCAACAATACGAGGAATTACAAGCCCGTATTAATGAAATGCAGGATGAACTTGTTGAGAAAACAGATGTTATGAAAGAAAAGTTGGCATCTGACCATAAAGCTCTTGAAGCGAAAAAGCTTTCGGATAAGCTCTATAAGCAACTTGCAGAAGCTCAACGTACTATTGATAAACTTACTGCCAAACTTCAGAAATCGGAACTTGATTATTCTGCTATTCAGAATAAACTTGAAGAGTATAAGAATCAAGCTTCCCAAGTATTCAAAACATTAATGACTGCTCAAATTCAATGTCAGGCTATCTGCGATAGTGAAATCGAATTATTGGCTGACACAACGGCAGATGAAAAAGGGAACCTTGAAGATACGACAGAAAATAAAGATGCTAAAAAGAAGCCTGAAAAGAAAAAAGAAGTAAAACAGGAGTCTTCTCCTGATTTACTTAATCAGGAATTCCCTAGCGCAAAAAAGGAAGTGGCTCCGTATCGGAAGAATGAAACGCCCCCAAAAACTGCCACAGAGAAAAATGATAAAATCGTAGTTCGCCACTTGGGCCGGGATGCTTCTCGCACAGGTAAAGAACAGCTCAATAGTCATCAGCAAAGCGAACTGGATAAAATCAGAATGGAAAATGCCCAAGAGGATGAAAAAGAAAAAAAAGGTCTTTATGACTCTATTCGCCAGTCTGTAGCAAGTTTTTTGGGTTTTATGTAAAAAGTTAAGCTGGCTGGCATGTGCCAGCCAGCATTTTTATATCATCAGAAAGAGGAAACATCATGATTTTAGCAAATCTTGTGGAAATGGCTAATTCGCGAAAATCATCTGATATACATATCATAGAAGGACAGGCTATTTATTGCCGCAACCATGACGGTCAAATAGATGTACTGTCTGATATACCATTAAATAAAGCAGAAGTTCAACTTCTTTTTAGTGACCTGATTACCGAAGATAAAGCATTACTTCTGAAAAATAATGGCGATATTGATATAGCATCCAGTTTTGGCGATATTCGAACCCGTATTAATATTTTCCGCGAGCAAAATGGTCTTTCTGCTGTCATCAGACTATTACAGGGTAATATTCCCACAATGAATGAGCTTCGTTTGCCCATGACCGTGCAAAATCTTATCAATAAAGACCATGGGCTTATTCTTTTTACTGCCGCAACTGGGAACGGCAAAACTACCAGCATTGCTTCAATGCTTCAAGCGGTAAGCAAAAAGTATTCCAAACGAATTATTATGATTGAAGACCCCATAGAGTACCTGCATGAGAATAATAGCTCTTTATTCTCGCAACGAGAAGTAGGGCGTGATGTTCCTGATTTTGCTACAGGTCTACGGTCAGCATTGCGAGAAGACCCTGATATTATTATGATTGGGGAAATGCGTGACCGAGAAACAATACTTTCTGCTATTGCCGCCGCTGAATCCGGGCATCTAGTATTTTCAACACTTCATAGTGCTGATGTTATTCAGGCTACTGACCGTATCTTGCAATATTTCCCTGCTGGGGAACAGGAAATGATTCAGGCACAGTTTGCCAATGCCTTTGAAGCAGTTATTGCACAAAAGCTCATTCCACGCAAAGATAAACAGGGGCGTGTAGCGGCTTTTGAAGTTTTATTAAAGACTGATGCTACTAAAAATGTTATCCGTAGTGGCAATTCATTTAACCTTCGTGGGTATATGTCGTTAAAGGATGGAATGAATACTATGGATTATTCCATTGGTGAGTTAAGAAGGAAAGGGATTATTTTATAAGGAAGGGTGTTATTTGTTGGCTAGGGAAATAACTCCGGACAGGTTTCCATGCAACAGGATTCCGGGGGAAAACTGCTTTCATTGCCCTTTTGATGATTGCATTTCTCCCACCAGCTCTACGCCTGTCAGCAAAAATGAAAAAGAAATGCTCAAATGTGCAACAGTAAAACCATCTACTAAATCACATATTATGGATGTTGGTTTAACCCAAAAACAAAAAGAACATATTGCTAAGCTTTCCAAGCGGTCATATCTTTCTAGGCTAAAAACCTACAAACGGTCTAAGGTTTGGATTGAAAGAGAACTAAAAAAGTACAATATGTCCTCTTATAAGCCCAACGATTCTATATCGTCAACCTTATACATATCGCAAGCAGATATGTCCTATAGTCAATATTATTCTTAAAGGAGGAGTTTACTATGTTTTCCGTATCTCAAGACTTTATTCCAATGGGAATCTGTCTTTTACTTTTGGTGATTTTCATTATTTATCGAATTTGTGTTTTAAATAATCAAAAACCTTTTTTCCCTATTATTGCGCTTATTCTAATTCTTGCCTGCGTTCCTTATTCTTCCGTATACGAATCTAAACCTGTTGATGGGGGAACTATCGCTATTGGTGATTTACCCATCAATGTGACTAGCAACGGTTTTTATATGATTTATGAAAAAAAAGAAAATGGCCTAATTATCACTCATAAACTTCCTTGTGACAAGGTTAGTTTAGTGGTCGATGATACTCACCCAAGCACTCTTTTTAAGAGTTCAGTTGAAAGCAATTTCACTCGTATTTCTTTCCTGTTTAATTATGTCGGATTTAGCACTCCGGCTCCGGCAGGTTCGGAATCATACAATCTTTCCATTCATGGTAGTCAGCTTCCTGCTGGGTTCATCATTCAAAAGCCGCTTGAACAGACACCTCCTAAAAACTCTGCTCCCGCATCCGAAACAGTAACTCCTGAACAATAGGCAAAAGGAGGGAATCCCTGTGTTTTTTCGTTTTTTAAAAATCTATACATTGTGTGCATTATTATGTATCTTTCCTTTTGATGATACTTATGCAATGGATATTACTATACCAGCCCATGAAGCTAGTTATGCGTCCAATACCTGTATTTTTACAGAATTACCATATACGCTCTCTATTGACTGGATAACACTTAATACAGATGATTCTCTTATCAGTGAAATCAATCCTACTTTTGCAACCAGTTACAACTGGATTCAATCTCAATTTTCTTGCGTTACGCTAGATAATCTTCGGAAAAGCAGTATCTACCATGAAGATTACATTGTAATGCCGGATAATCCCCAATATAACCGTAGACATGATTTTCTTCCTGCTTTCAGTTCCGTAAGTAAATCAAGGGTCAGCGGCTCTATAACGGTTCCCATAAATCAGCGTGATACGGTTTTACTAGAGATTGAAGCTCTTGGCCCCAAATTTAAGAAGAGTGTATCTTCTATGTTTGCCAAAGGTATCATGACACTAAGGATAAACCGTCCTGTGCTTTTACATGGACATTGTGTAGAAAAGGATAAATACTCTTTTCTGCTCATTGAACTGAAAAATGGAGGGTATTCTTGTGGATAATAATTTTGATGAATTGCTTTCTTATGGGTATTATGGAAATTTGCGAGGTGAGTGGTTACGCAAAAATCAGCCTGCGATTTTCAATGCTCTATCTCAAAATGGAGAACTTGAATCTTATCTTTTATCTTATCAGAAAAGTTATTCTCTAAAATCGTATCGCCTTTTCCAAAAATTTGAAGAGGAATATGGTATTACCGAGTCATTACATAGCAATGATTTTCCTGCGTTCATTCGTCTGCAATATAAAATATCTCAAAAGGTAAACGAGATATTAAAAAATGAGATTGAACAATAATCAATTAGGTGAATAGAATGAGTATACTATTGGATTATATTTTAACAAAGTCTAAAAAGAAGAATTTGACTCCTTCGGATTGGTTAATGCAAATAGCTCCTTTTGCCAATAAGTGTTGTTTTGTTACACATAATGGCAAATATACAAATCCCAGTGCTACAACGATGTGGAAGACTAATATTAATACTGTTCCCGGACTTCCTTATGTCGCTACTTGTTCTGTGCAATGCAAGGACGATATTTACGTTAGCGCAAAATATCTGCCTATTGCAAGTCTTTTACAGCTTCCGTTAGATGATGGACGTACCTTTTATGAGCATTTGTTAGATGATGATGCTCTTATTCGCGAGGAACTGGGGGCGATGCTACCTGATTATGATTCTTTTCGGAAACAGCTTTTAGATGTGTCACCATTTACTAAACCGGACTACATAAGTAAAAGTCTTAATCAGGTTTATTTTCCAATCGCAAATAAAAAGTATCATCTGCTTACAGTCTTGCCACCATCAAGTATTATACACGAAGTACGGTCACGCATACGCAAAATAGAGGATTATGCGTATACACATAAAGATACGGTAGACCGTAAGCAGAATCCACTTCTTCATCGTGGTAAACTCATTAGAACTAAATACGGAGGCTCTAAGCCCCAAAATATTTCGGTTAATAACAATATTTGTGGTGGTCGAAGCTATATGTTGCCATGCTTCCCCCCAAAGTTAGATGTACATGATATTTCAATACCATATAAAAATTTTTTTAGCACAATACGTTACAAGAAACTTTCCAATCTTTTTTATGACCTTCATAAAAGTTATGCTGATTGGCATCACAATAAAGAAGCGAGAATTGCCGTGCGAAATGCGGAAACGGCTATTATGGATGCGGTTTTCCAATATGTTTATCTTCTCCGGCAGAAAAAAGAAGGATGGAGCGATGCCAGTGCTATAAGTAAGGTTCAGGCAATTTTCCTTGACAATAAGTATTCTGAAGTTCGCTTTGATAACAAAAATTTGTGGCTTAAAGCTGTTTCCGCTGAATTTGCAAGATGGATAATCAACACATATCGAAAGATTCTTGGTGAAAAATCCGTTATCCTTGAAGATGGGGAATTTAAAGCATTATGCAAACAAGTTGAAGATTATATACTAAAGGAAATGAGGGGGTAACATAATGAGGAAATATTATTTAATCATCCCTCATTTGAAGATTATCAACGCTACTGCCGCAAGTTCTCCTTATACTGTTGGTTTTCCTGCCATGTCTGCTTGGCTGGGGATGGTTCATGCTCTTGAACGTAACTTGCAACAATATGAAAGCTTACAAAACATAAATCTTCCCAAGGTTTCTGTTTCATGTCATTCTTGTACGTTGCAAGCATATAAGGATAAGAATATGTTTTACCAGTCATTAACAGGTAAAAAGAAAACATTGATTCCAGTCGGTAAGAACGAGTTTGGACTGCCACCTTTCATTGAAGAAGCTACCTGTCAATTAGATGTTACGCTCCTTATAGAAGTTACTGGTATTATAAATTCGGATATTGCTGATGCTGTTCAGACTGTCGTTAGAAAAATTATTCCCCGGCTTAAAGCCGTTGGTGGAGATATTGTCCTTCATAAAAATAGCGAAGAATATTGGAAGGTTATACCTGTAAATAGTAAAGAAGATGAATCAAGATTAAAATATCGGCTTATGCCGGGAAATATCATTATTGAACGAAGTGACCTTATGACATATAATGATGATAAAGATGCTCTTGATTGTCTTTTAGACATATTGCAAAGAAATACTGATGCAAAAGGTTGGCTTGTTCCTATCGCCGTTGGCTTTAGGGATTTATCCGGTGCGATTACCGTAAAAAATCAAAGGTCATATAACACTGAACATCATTTTGTAGAGCCAATTATTACAATAGGTGAGTTTGTACCAGCTTTTCGATTCCAGTCGCTCGATGATATGATGTGGGAATATCTCTATGATGATGAAAACGGACTGTATTTATGTAAAAATATGAAATGAGGTTTTGTACAATGGCAAAGAAAGAAATCGAATTAGAAATTCCTTCTGTATTAGCTTTTGAAAAGAAAATTGTTGTTTCTTTGGTAGCAAATCGGATAAAAAGGATAAAGGTGAATGATTTATGTTTTATCAATGTATAACGATAAAGCCATTACTCACTAATTCTAACATTATATTATCTGAAGATATTTTCCCACGCTTGCATAGTCTATTTGTTAAAAATGGTTCTATATTTGGTATATCTTTTCCGGAATATACCTATATAAAACATGGCAGAATTGGAAATAAAGTAAATATCCTTTGCGAAGATAAAGAGTCTTTGCGTAAATTAAATCTTGCTGATATTTTCAATACTAATGAAGAAATTAGTGTTGATAACACAATTTATGAAACACAACAATTTCAGCTCTTTTGTCGTATCCGTGAAAACGCCCATACCAATCGTTATATTAATCGCTTAAAAAAACGGCATATTTTTTTTTCAAATGAGGACGAACCTATTATTAATGGTCATATCAAAAGCCATAATAGAAAGATTTTTAGCCATGCTTATATTAAATTAAAAAGCGGTTCCACAAAACAATCATTTAACCTGTTTATTAAGCCTGTCATTACTGACCATCCTTCCTTTAACTCTTATGGATTAGTTATTAATCCATAAGAATCTCATAGGGAGGTGATTAATTTGAAAAAAGAAAGCAAACCACTGACACTTGAAGAATCCATTGCTGATTTAGCTAAAAAAGCAAAAAAGAGTTTTCGTGATTATTTTAAAGATATATTGGATAGTATTCATGCCCAACAGTTTGCTACCCATATTGGCAAAGCTACTGAAACGAACTGTGAACACCTTGTATTATATAACAACACTACAGACAATGATTCAAATTATCTTTGTACTGCATCATGTGGTAATACAGGTTTTGCTGATATAGCTTGCGATAATGCGAACAAGTCTCGTGCTCAATCTTTTCTATTTTTGGAACACAACAATAAAACGAATTATCAACGGATTTTAGAAGATGATATTGAACTTCGTTCTGTTTTAGAGAAGCATATTGACAATTATAATGAAATACGAAAAGCTGTCATGTCCATTACGAAAGCATCTGTTCCAACATTCACCAATCACCTAATTAAACAAGTTTACTTTCCTATAGCCCAAAATAATTATCATATTCTTTCAATTTTACCATCATCTGTTCTTCTTAATCAAGTAAGCGGTTGTTTATTTAGTAATAGAAAGGTAAAAAAAATCAATACAGCTAATCTTACTTCAAATGCGGCAAGCACTACTGGTAGCCGTTTAATAAAAAAGAATTTTCGTCCTACACTTTTTTATTCTGTTCCTCCTTATTTTTTAAAAAAATCGTTACAAAAATCATTACAAACAATTTATTTATTGCCTGACTTTAGCATTGATGAAATAAACGGGTTTAGAAAGGGTATGCTTGTTGATAAAAATATGGTGGGGTTAATCGTTCAGGAAGGTATTAGAAAAGGGAGGGGACATTATCTTATTGAGTCCAAGCGTGATGAACGCAAAGAAGAAACTACTAGAGCTTTTTTAAAAAAATATAACTATGATTCAACTCCTCTTGATTTTGAGATTCATCATATTGTTCCTATTGCACAAAGTGGAGCAGATGATATTCGTAATATGGTTTTACTTCCTAAAGATATTCATCAACATATAACACAAGTTCATAGAGAGGTTTTTCTTTGGAAGAGGGATTAATCATGGAACATTTAAATATCGAAGCAAGTGTAATTAACGCTAATGCTTGGAACGGGATTCAAGTTGGTATACCTGCATTATCTGCCTTTATGGGGTTCATGCACGGTTTAGAAAGAAAGATTATTAAGAAGGTTCCCTGTGAGTTCTCCGGCCTTGCTATCGGAGTGAAAGAATTTGAAATGAGGGAGTTTTCAAGTCATGGCAATCATTTTCTTAATTTACCTCTAACAGGTGATATTCCAGTAGAAGATAGTAAGATTAATCGTCATATCATGAATCAGGCATATATTGATTTAGTTTTATCCTTTGTAATTGGCGTTAATAATCATTCTGATTTTGATATTAAAGATTTACAAAAAATTATTCAACATTATATGAACTTCATGCGAATAGCTGGAGGAACTATTGTTGATTATAATGTGATGTTTTTACCTGATGATTATATTCCTCCGGCGTTTTACATTAAGGATTGTACAATGGATATGCTTTCATATCCCGGTGATGATATATTGCATAAAATGATTAATGCACTAGAAGATTCTGACAAGCATTACTGTGTTATTGCCAACGGTTTCCGGGCAATCTCGCCCATTGGTCATGTAAAAGGACAACGAGATTCTGCATATCCTCATGTTTTTGCTGAACAAACCTATACGCTTATTCAATATGTTTCAGCGAAACATATTGATAACATTAATGATTTTATGTTTCACTATCATTATGATGATGACAGCTATCTCTGTACCCAAAATTTCAATCCTGTCCGGGAAGCCTTATAGAATAAGGCTTCCCGGATAAGAAGAAAAATTTGGGTAAAAGCAGGAAAATTGTCATGGATGCAGTATTTATAAGGTAAGAAGCTATCCATTTTGCTGTTTACCGCCGAATAGGCGGCTTAGAAAACTCGCTTGGAGCTATCCGGTCTTTTCCGTTCGTTTACCGCCGAATAGGCGGCTTAGAAAACCTTCCAAATTTAGGGCTTTTCTCAAAAAATGTTTACCGCCGAATAGGCGGCTTAGAAAATCAGCCCCCTTTCTTAGTTCCGGATTATTGGGTTTACCGCCGAATAGGCGGCTTAGAAATCCGTTTACCGCCGAATAGGCGGCTTAGAAAGGTTTACCGCCGAATAGGCGGCTTAGAAATCAAAATGAAGGGAGGGCGATAATTTTGGAAAGTTTACCGCCGAATAGGCGGCTTAGAAAGCTTATGCACCGAGCCGCGAACGGTGTAAAAAGTTTACCGCCGAATAGGCGGCTTAGAAATGTCAAGGCACCATTCAGGGGCATTTTCAGGTGTTTACCGCCGAATAGGCGGCTTAGAAAATCCACGCCGCGTTTAGACAACTCCGACACGCGTTTACCGCCGAATAGGCGGCTTAGAAATCGTTCCAAAGAGTAGCGCGGTCACGAAAACGGTTTACCGCCGAATAGGCGGCTTAGAAATGTAAGCCCTCTGTTTTAAGGCACCCTATACAGTTTACCGCCGAATAGGCGGCTTAGAAAACAGTTTGCATGATTATCGCGCAAACAATCGGGTTTACCGCCGAATAGGCGGCTTAGAAAGGTATCCGGTATTTTGAGCTTGCCAGCAAAGAGTTTACCGCCGAATAGGCGGCTTAGAAATAGAAAGATACAATCTAAGCAACTGGAAAGCCGTTTACCGCCGAATAGGCGGCTTAGAAATATTTTGCGGTGTCGCTCGGTAACGTGCTAGAGTTTACCGCCGAATAGGCGGCTTAGAAACATCGGTTGGTCGTACCGTCATGCAACAAGCAGTTTACCGCCGAATAGGCGGCTTAGAAAATTTGTATCATACAAATGATTAATAATAACACATATAGCTTGCTAAAAAAATATAGGAATGGTAAAATTAAGCATAGAAAAGCGTTTAATGTTGGCTCATCGGAACCGCCGTTCATTAAAACTTGGGGCGTTCGTCAAAGCACAGTTAAACGTTTGGATGTTATGAAAGGGTGACTTTCGCTAAGTCCACACTCCTTTCCAACTAGAACTTGAAGGAAAGCCAGCAGAATTTATTTCTGCTGGCTTTTCTTCATAAAATAGTTGAGAGATTTCAATAGGGCGCGGCATATAGATTTGTGTTTTTCTGTTACATTCGGTAACTATTTGTTGACCTAAGTAACAAGAAGTATTATAATAATAACATCGAAAAATTGTAATGTATAGTTTGAAGGGATTGATAATGGAAAAGTAAGCCGCAAAAAGCTGGATGCCGTTTAGGTAGAAAGTACAGGTGTTTGATTATGAAAATAGAATATGTACAAGGGCAAAGCTCTTGTGAGCGTTGTGGAGCTTATATCAAGAACATTTATATTATTACTTTTCATGATGGGTATTCCATTCATGTTGGCCCTAAATGTGTCAAGAATGTGCTGAAGGAAACTAATCTCACGGAAAAAGGCTGTACCTATGTGGAAAATCTGATGAAGCCCATTGAAAGATTGCGGAAAAAAATATTAATGTGGCAAAACATGACTTATAAAACTGCTTTAAAGAAAAAACTTCTCACTATGGTATGGGATGAAACAGCACAGGAATTTAGAAACCAAACTGAGGAAGAGTACAAGGAAACCAAAAAACGTATGACAGAATATTTACCTAAACGTTTGAAAGAAGACGAAGAGAAAATGAATAAGGTATTACTTGAAAAGGGAAAAAATATCCGGATAAGACAATAAGATAAAATATGGTTATGCAAATAAATTGCATAACCTCTTTTATTATAAAAAGAAGGTTATCCCTTCTTAGAATCTGTTAAATTGTAGTAACTTTAAACACTATTTATTATATAAATTGTTCAGTGATTATACACAATTACCAACCCTTATATATTAAGTTGTAGCAACGTTTTAGCATTTATTAATATGTTAAATACCTTTTATTACTATAAATACCATTTATATATCTTAAAGACTTTTTACCTGCCGAAAAAGTAATATGCTTTTATTTGCACGAGAATGGCCTGTAACGAATTTTTCTATTCCATATATATATTTAATGCCTTTTATATTTTAAGGGCTTTACAAAGAGAATAGGAGCGTTGTTTTTCTTAATTATAGTTTTCTTTTCCTTTTTGCGGATTTTTCAGATAATTAATGATTTCTTGTTTAGATACTGCTATAATAATGGTAGTATATGTTTTTCCGACAAATTTACCCACTGCAATATGAAAGGGTTGATATTGGTGCTTTATTTATATGTTCCTTATGCTGACAAGGATGAAGTCAAGAAACTGGGAGCCGTTTGGAATCCGGAGCGCAAGCAATGGTCTGTTCGGTCCCGGCGCGACTATTTTAAGTTCGCCAAGTGGTTTATTAAGGATGATGAACCGTCTATCTATGAGTCTACTTTCATTTTGACTGATTACCTATACATTATTGAGGGAAAACAACATTGTTGGAAATGTAAACAGGAAACAAAGGTTATCGGCTTTGGTTTTGGGCCATACTTTGAGATTAATGCTTACGATTTTTGCGATGAAACAGAAAATGGTTGGCTTCCTGATGATACTGTAACAGAAGTGCCTTATGAAATAAATAGGGGAGAAGTTCATATTGCGGAAAGCCTTTGGCCTTGGCCTGCCGGACTATTGGAGTATTTGAAAAAGGTATATAATTATCACTATGGTTTTTCAAAAACTTTACAGGCAAATTGCTATGCCAATCATTGTCAGTCATGCGATGCTTTACAAGGTAATTTTTTTCTATTCAATGAAGTGGATAGTCCATTTATGGTAGAAAGTAGAATGGAGGCAGAAAAATTAAAGCTATATAAGATTGACCTGCCTTACGATATAGCTACTGCATATAGCCCCGGTTATGCTTATCCAGCCGATGAACTCATTACTAAGTTCACTCCAAGGCTGTCTTTTGACTCTCCTATATTAGTTTAATTTATTTTTGTAGGATTTACTGGTGTCATGCGTGTGTTCATGGGCTTACCGTAATCTAGGCAAAAACTAAAGCCCTTGCTTGCAAGGGCTTTTTTGTTACTCTTCTTTCTTTTCGGTTACTGTTTGCAAATCAGGAAATACCTGTAGCAAAACATTTTTATCCTTTTCCGGCAATATAAGGACATATTTCGATACTTTATTTTGCAGATTGGGTGTGCGGTATTTGATAATAGGGTAATCTATACTTACTATATCCCGTATTCTTTTGACTTTTACCGTATTTATATCTTCAAACCTTACAACAAGGTTCTGTGTATTCATTACTATTTCTTTCGGTTCTTCATCTGTATCGAAAGATGTTGTGCCTTTAACCTCCAATTTACCATTTTCATTTTCACCAAGTTCAAAAGTCTTAAATTCGTAAGCTGTTTCATCTTCAATCTTATCATCATTAACATGGCTGGTTGCCATGATAGAGAAGGGAATCACGGAAATAAGAAGAAATATCGTGATTAATACTGTATTTGCCGAATTCATTGCCTTATTATTTGTATTCTTTCCTAGCCATAATAATAGTATGAATGCGATTATACTGTATACTATTCCAAATACACATCCATAAACAAACAACTCGTCATAAGCTAAATATACATTTTTTAACCCATACCCAAACAGACCGATTCCTAATAACATAATCAAAGTAACTGTTACATTGGGAAACATCATGTAAAGTCCTCCTTACTACTATACCAGTTTTCGTTACTAAATGCGTACTTCTTTCAAGTATGCTTTCAATTCTTCTTCTTCACGCCGTGCTTCACTCAAATACTTCCATGAGCGTAATCCTTTATCATCTTCTTCGGGACTTGTTGTTACCACTTTCATATGGTAGCCATTGCCATCCAGTGCAGATGCGATAATCCCCGGTTCGTCACGTTTTGGAAAGTTTGGTGGCATCTGTTCCCTGTCAACTCGGAATCGCCGTTTTCCTTCCGGGTCAGTCTTGACCAATTTACTAAGAAGATTCATCTGCCTTTGCTTTTCACTGAGAATACCCTGTGCTTCTTTTAGGCTTTTGCTTAAATATTCATATCGCTGAGCATAAGGCTTATTTTTTCTTAAAATACCAAGTGTAATATCCTGAATTTTAACTACAGCTTCCGGAGTGGATATTTTTGCATTTAGTTCTGTACGTTGACGGTTAATATCTTCTCTTTGCGTATTGATGTTCTCTTTTAATATCTGCAAGTCCTTGCGAAGTGTAGTAATAAACTTCTCTTGGTCACGAATCTCCTGAACAGGAAAATTCGGAGTATCTTTCGATTTTAGTAGTTCTTTCTCCCTAAATTCAAGTTCTTGCTCCATTTTTTCATATCGAGCTTCTTCCTTTTTAAGAGCACGTTCATTGGCTCTTAACTTACTAAAGCCT
>Ga0256405_10009663_pt1 | contig 13094 bp, 11 predicted proteins | sample RumenRJG_02DNA_FD_189096 | JGI IMG/M metagenome (GOLD analysis project Ga0256405, IMG submission 189096) | Bovine rumen microbial communities from Lethbridge, Alberta, Canada - RJG_02 | ecosystem: Host-associated > Mammals > Digestive system > Stomach > Rumen | place: Canada: Alberta...
AGCTATTTAGCTAGACTTTGTGAGCTTGTTCACAATGTACTTTTCTAAAGAACTCACTGACTGTAAAAGTCAGTGCAAAAAAGCTTTAACGCTACTCAGAATCTCTTAGGGGTGTCTGAGTAGTTACAGTTTTACTTATTTAGCTTTTATAACTTTGCTTTTGTAAAGTAAGTCTAGAAAATCTGACTAATTAAATTTACAACAAAATCATTTTCAAGCATATATTATGTTGTGATACAGTAATTTTAAAGAGATCACATCCTTGCGTATTTTATCTTGATGCATAGCAAAATTTTTCTAACTTTGTATCATATATCATATTATATGAAAACGTTTTCAATAATGGGTAAACATCATGCGAAGAAAAGACAGAGAAGTAACAGATTTTGACAAAATCTTACAAGTTATCGACTCTTGTGACTGTTTTAGATTAGGTCTTATTGATGAGGATAACCTCCCATATATCGTACCTTTGAATTTTGCTTATGAAGTTATAGATGGGGTAGTAACACTTTACTTTCATGGCTCAAAGGCAGGTAAGAAAGCTGAGATTTTAAAGACTGCACCTAAAGTCTCTTTTGAAATGGACTGCAGACACGAATTATTAGATGGTGGAGATAAGGCAAGCTCTTATAGCTATTTTTATGAGTGCGTGATGGGTAAAGGTCAGGTTGAAGCTTTAGATACCTATGAGGATAAGGTAAGAGCCTTTAAACTTATTATGAAAAAGTATGCCCATAGAGACGATTTTGACTTCCCAAAGCTCATGATGAAAGCCGTAGCAGTCTATAAGGTTACAGTTACATCTATAAGCTGTAAGGTTCATGCTAAGCCTTAACAGACCGTCATTCCTTTTGGTTAAAGCTTAACCTTTACTTAAAACAAAGGCTGCACCAGCAGCCTTTGTATCAAGATTAGTCTCAAGTTTAATCTCAAGAAGATTTAGCTTAATTTAACAAGTCTAAAAGTTCTTGCTCAGAGAGCTTCATAGCTTCAGCTGCTACACTTGAGGTACCCTCTAAGAAGTCAGCTGCAATCTCACGCTTTTTAGCATGCAACTCTAAGATCTTCTCTTCTAAAGAGTCTTTTACAACCAATCTGATTACGTTAACAGGTCTTGTCTGACCGATTCTGTAGGCACGATCGGTTGCCTGATCTTCAACAGCTGGGTTCCACCATGGATCTAAGTGTACCACGTAGTCAGCGCCAGTTAGGTTCAAGCCCTGACCACCTGCTTTTAGACTGATTAAGAAGACATCACCTTCACCAGCCTGGAACTCATTGATAGCTTTAGCGCGGTTCTTTTCAGTAGTAGAACCATCTAAGTACTGGTAGCTAATCTTCTTTTTATCTAAAACAGCTTTAATTTTCTGTAAGTAAGTTACGAACTGGCTGAATACTAACAGTCTGTGACCGCCACTTAAAGCCTCATCTAATAGGTCTTCAAAAGCCTTGGTCTTGGAGCTGTCACCAGCTTTTAACTCTTTACCTAACAGAGCAGGATCACAGCAGAACTGTCTTAACTTAGTTAAGGATGACAGGATCTGCAATCTTCTTTGACCTGCTTTGTTAGGAGCAAGTTTGTTCTTTTCTAACTCTTCTAGAGTAGAAAGTCTTAAAGCTTCATATAGTTCCTGCTCTCGCTGTGTTGGCTCAACAGTAATTACCTGCTCAGTTCTAGGAGGTAAGTCATCTAGAACATCGCCCTTTAATCTTCTTAAAATGAATGGACTGATTAAGAGCTTTAACATGCGGTTTGCAACCTTGTTCTTATGAGCATCAGCAAAGCGGATATGGAATGACTGCTTGGTTCCTAAAAGACCTGGATTGATGATGTTAAAGATACTCCATAAATCATCTAAGTTGTTTTCAATAGGAGTACCGGTAAGCGCAAGTCTCATCTTGGCGTTGATCATGGTAGCTGTCTTTGCTCTTTGAGTTAAAGAGTTCTTTAAAGCCTGTGCTTCATCAAACACAGCCATGTGCCATTTTACTTTTGAAAGAATTTCAGACTCGATTGAGAACAGACCATAACTTACAATTAAAACTTCACCAGCACCTAAAGATTCAACTGTCTTGGCTCTGTCGTCAGCTTCCTTTAATCTTGATACCTTAAGATTTGGAGCAAACTTGTTTAACTCTCGCTCCCAGTTAGGACAAACAGAGGTAGGGGCAATAATGATTGAAGGGCCCTTTACTGCAATCTTTAGCATTGCTGCAATGGTCTGTACAGTTTTACCTAAACCCATATCATCAGCTAAACATGCGCCTACGCCCCAGTGAGCTAAACGGCATAACCATTCATAACCTTCTTCCTGGTAAGAACGTAACTGAGCTTTTAAGGTCTTAGGTACCTTAAACTCCATGTTTAAAGCTTCATCTCGTTTGGTAATTAAAGAGGTAACTTTATCGGTGAACTTACAATCTAAATCATCAACTAAGTCTTCAACCATCTTGCCTGCTAGTGGGTGAACTAACAGTTCATCCTTTTTACCAGCTACTGTAAGAGCATTTAGTTTTTCTAATTTCTTTTTAAGTTCACTTGTAATGGCAACAAAGTGCTCGTCATCAATCTTGATGTAGTTGCCTTTAGAATCATCTAAAGAGCGTAAGAGTGATTTTAAGGAGATGTACTTATCTTCACTTAAAGTTACATTACCTGAAATTGAGAGGTAATCCTGAGCTGTGATATCACCGTTTAATGAGAAGCTTGAAGGACTGATAGAGCCTGTAACATACATCTTCTTGCCTTCATTCCACTCCATCTGACATAAGTCTTTATGAGTGTTTATCTGCTCTAATAAAGCTAGCATGTCTTCAACAGAATCAGTTGAATAAACATATTCACCTTCATCATAGAAGTCATTGAGCTTAGTTACAGCTTTAATTAAGTCCTGTGTAGCATGCTCTTCTTTCGTGAAATCACGAGCAGCAATTACAGGCATATTAGAGCCTTTCTGATTAAAGATAACTGAGCTTTCACCAATTGCAGGGATCTTGTAAGGACATGAGGCATCATCTACTGGTTTAATTCTGATTTTAGCAGTGAACTCTTTTCCTGATGACAGTAATACAGTAGGTTTGAAAACCGCTTTTACCTTATTAGAGTCAATGTTGAAATCAACCTCAACATCAGAACTTCTACCTAATGACAAGATATCGTCTAAAGCGGATTTAGGGAAAGTAGCTCCATGTGAACCTAGAACATTCTTCAATTCAGTATGGATCTTTTCGTATCTTCTGAAAATTAGCTTTCCGTTCGTCTCATCTATATCAAAGTTAACTGTTTTAGTTCCGAATTTGCCTGTAGGCATTTTTACATTGATGTTATCTCCTTCTTGAGTAACTTCAATTTTTGGTTTGTGCTCTTCGATTTTAAGCTTTGAATATTCACCTTCTTCATTGTTTAAGTACAGATATGGGTGACCTACCAAAGATGGCAAAGTTCTTTCTGATGAGAATACATATTCAAAAGAATTTCTTCTGTAGCCTTGAATTCTTTCATAGTTTGAGGCAATGGCTCGATCCTGATCTGTAAGATAGGTATGTTTTGAACTTCTAGAGTTAAAGAAGTCTTTTATATTGTAGTCAGACTCATATGAGACATCAGAGCCATCCTTATCACAAGTGATTACCTCTGCACCAATAGAGAGACTATCGTTACCTCTTAAATTAAACACCCATGCCAAGTGTTTTTGCTCTACATCTTTTTCAGCAGTCTTTTTAGTTGTAGCTTTCTTGGTTTTATTGATTTTTAGTACATCAATAATGGTGTCTAATTGAGATCTCCAAATATTGCTTTTATCAACTAATTTTGTAAGGTCAAAAAACTCATTGTTTTTTAATTCAGGGCAGAAATTTAATTCCTCTATAGAGGCTAAAGTGTTATATAGTCTTTTTGCTAGAGCAGGAAAATGATCTTTTATAAAATTAAAATTGCCACGAACTAACTTAGAGCTAAATTTTATCTTAGGATTTTCCTCAATTACTGCACACAATATTGGTAAGCGGTAAATCCATGAATTAGTAACAATTAGCGAATCTTTGATGTAATCAGTATCGTTTCCAAGCCAGCTGTCATCAATATCGTAATATTTATTGTAGAACTTATTTTCCTGTCCGTTTTGTTTGTCATTCAAATACAAAACAGCACTGCAAGCTATTTGGTAGGATGTGTTTTGTAAGTACTGTTTCTTTTCTACTGCTCCAATTTCTCTTTTCAAAGTAGATATATCAGAGTTAGTCTTCATTCTTGATAATTGCAACAGCACTTGAAATTTATTTAGGAATTTTAAAGGTTTTAGTTCTTTCTTAAAGAATTTTCTGTAAGCTAAAGTTTCTGTTTTTAACTTTTCAAAATCACCTTTAAAGAAACTTTCATAGATTGCAACTGCAGGATCTTTTATATTTTCTTTAGTAATACCTTCTTTAAAATAAGATCCTAATGTAGAGGTGAAAGGAATATTAAGAGCCTCTAAGTTAGCGCAAGCATTAAGCTCTTCCATTTCAAGAGCATTTTCTGCGCATATATCCTGAATTAACTCTAAGTATTCTTTAGATAAGTTTTTGGTGAAAGTTGCATCTTGAGTTAAATAATTTAATGATCTTAAGTTATTAGGATCTCTGGACTGAATAGATGCTTCTCTTTCAAGAGGAGTTATCTTTTCTTTGGGATCATTTAGATACATCTTAATCAGAGCTTTTGCATGATACAGCTCGTAAGGTGAATCATCTACTTCAGATACGTACACTTCAATAAGATCATCAATCGCTACTAATAGCTTTTTATAAAAAGCTGTAAAAGTATGTACTAATGATTTTCTTGCATCATGCAGATATTCTGGTTTTAGGCGATAAAAACTTCTCCATGATCCAGGTACGGCTTTTTCGAATAGATTTAATGTGTCTTTTTGGTAAAACTCTACGAGCCCATCATAGCCTGGTTTGAAAAAGCTCATAGCATAATTTGCATAACTAGGAACCTCGATGTTAAGAGCATCTGTTAGGTATCTAAAGTAAAATGCGTCTTCATGCAGAAAAAATTCATCAGTAAAAATATGGATCTTAAAGAGTTCTCTAAATGGAGTGTTGAAATTATCTTGATTTTTTTTGTTAGATAATTGAGTAAGCTTAAACATGAAATTCCGTAGCTCTAAGTTAGTAAGATGTAATCGTAATGATAAGTATCTAAAAGATAAATTCGTCAAAATTGACGTTATTTTAGGTGCTTTATGCTGTTATTACAATCAAAAATCGCTTATTTTTGTATGTTTTTAGCCATTTTGAAGATAGTATCAGTATAAGCTTACACATCCTACCTTTCATAGTTAAAACGACGCCTATCTAATGTTCTGTATCTCTACAATTAATCTAAATGTAATCTAAATGGCACACTAATTGCTTCATATCGATTATCTAAGTGTTTTGTCAATAAATTGATAATTGACTGTTGGTTACTGGTAACGACTAATCGATAAAAACTAACTGATTAACAATAACTGATTAATAACTGACAACAAATAACTAAAAGTATATAGGTGTGTTATGAGCGATGATTTAATGATATCTACAGATAAAGGTCCTGACATGGGGCTTGTCAGCGATCATCGTAACCTCCAAAAGATTAAGGAATTAGGTTTAGGTGATAAGAAGTCACAGGCTTTAGCTCTAAAGGCTGCAGCTGAACAGTTCCAGTCTATCTTAAATCAGTACTGGGTTGATGCTATGCGTCAGTCAAACGACACTATCAATCCTGATTCACCATTACATTCAAAATATTCAGGCTTCTTTGAGGATATGTTAGCTCAGCAAAACGTAGCTACCATGACCAAAAAAGAGGGCATGAACAAAAACTCTATTACTTATTTGCTGACAAAACAGTTTGCCAAATCCTTAGGCGATGAGGGTAAGGAACTGATGAAGGAACTTGATAAGATGTCAGTCTCCGGCAATCAGCAAGGCTCTTACATTAAAGGCTCTAACATCAGTGCAAGTCAGTTCTTTGACAGCCATATTGATGCTAAAGGCAGTATCAGCTCATTACGTAAGATGTATGAAGGGTTACCTGATCCTAATACTATGTCAAGCTTTGAGTCACAAGAAGAGTTCGTCGAAAAGATGATGCCTTATGCTCTAAAGGCTGTCGAAGGCTTAGGCTTTAATCCATTGGTACTGGTAGCTCAGGCTGCTCTTGAGACCGGTTGGGGACAACATGTGTCAGCTGGTAATAACTATTACGGTATTAAAGCTAACTCCTCATGGACAGGTGAGAGCGAGAAACTGGCATCTCCAGAATTTGAAAACGGTAAATTTGTAAGCGAAGTAAGCTCCTTTAGAAAATATTCTGACGTTTTAGACAGTATGAAGGATTACTTAAAGTTTATAAAAGAGAATCCAAGATACGAAAAAGCAGTCGGAAAAAGTTATTCTCCAGACGAATATTTTGAGGAAATTCAAAGAGCTGGATACGCAACCGATCCTAACTACGCCGACAAACTTAAAAAAATTTCACGCAAAATTGCATTTATGGCATACAAATAGCATATGGATATATAGAAGAGGAAAAAAGGCAATTAGTTGCCAATTACTTGGCAGTTGCCATAAAGGGGTCATAAAATGTCAGTCGATTTAATCCTAACTGGTAAATATGGTGTTTTAAACAGTCAGAAGCTGCTTAATGCTACTTCTAACAACATCAATAATGTAAACACCGACGGTTACGTTCGCAAAGAAACTCAGACTTACACTTCATGTGTAGACTGGGGCGTGGGCGCAACTTATACCAGACGTGTTTATGACCAGTACGTACAGCGTCAGATGTTCACTGATACTGGTACTAAAGCTTACTATTCTGCTTATAAAGAAGGTATGGATACAGCAGACAAGGTTCTGTCTGATTCAACCATGTCCATTGCTAATGCAGCTACTTCTGTATTTGATGAATTATCAACTGCGGTTAATAATCCTACCTCTTCTGCTAACAGATCAGCTGCTAAAGCTCAGTTAGAGAATTTAGTTGAAAGAGCAAATTCAGCTAACAACTCTATGCTTGAGTCTTTAAATACAGTTAATAACCAGATTTCAGACAACGTTAATGACATCAATTCTCTGACAGAATCAATCTGCAAGATTAATGATCAGATAAGAACCTTAAGTATTTCTGATAACGCTACTAACAATGAAATCTACATGCAGATGTTAGATGAGCGCGACCGTTTAATTAACAATCTGTCAAGCTATGTAAGCCTTAACGTTAAACAGCAGCAAGACGGTACCTATGAAGTCTATATGGACTCAGGTATGTTACTTGCCAACGGTGATGTTTACGCAAAACTAACCCAAGAACAGAACAAGTTTGATGTAACCAAAAGTGATATCTACTTAACCTATGACAGCGTTTATGACTCAGGTAAGGATAAGAGCCATGTTAAGTTATCAAGCGATAACATCGGTGGTTCTTTAGGTGGTTACTTAAATTCAACTAAAGAAATTCGCGCCACCATGCGTGAGTTAGGTAAAACCTTAGTATCTTTAGCTGATGCTTTAAATGTTCAGAATAAAGCAGGTTTCACCTTAGAGGATATCGCAGGCGACGATCTTTTGACAATTCCTGGTGGTTTTGGAAGATCAGATAATCCTGATAACAGCATCGCTTTCTCATTCAATGAGAACCAAGGTTCAAATGTGCAGAGCTACTCTTTCCAAGTATCTTTCAATGGCGGAGAGATGCACATTTACAAAGTTGATGCTGATGACAAGAGAGTTGATATCACCAACGAGATTGGCAATATCCCTGATAATGCTACCTCTGTAAGTTTAGATGATTACGGTATTACCTTATCATTTAACAAAGACATTGGTACCTTAAAAGGTGACGGTACAACTTTCTATGTACAGCCTACTTTAATGGTTGGTACTGACATTAAGTCAAATGTTTCAAAGCCTGAGGATTTTGCTTTTGCTTCAGCTGTAAGAACTCGTACAGCTTCAAACAACTATGGTAATGCAACAGCTTCTTTATCAAGATGTTCAAATACTGGCGCTAACTATGGTGTTTCAGTAGGTGCTGATGGTAAGCCTGTATTCAATGCTGGCGCTCCAACTAACATCGTAATTGATGCTGACGGCAACTATGTTGTAAAAGATTCAGATGGCAATATCTTAGGTAGAGCTCCTGCTTCATGTAACGGTACTAACGTTTTAGCAAACGCTGTAACTTACGATGCTGCAACTGGTACCTATACCAATACCGCTTTAAAGGATTATGGTTATGACATCAATATCAGCGGTACCGTAAAAGAAGAGGATAAGTTCTCAATTGAAATTAACGATGGTGGTCAGGCTGATAACTCAAATGGTACTGCTTTAATTCAGATTAGAAGCAAGAGCATTACTAGAACTACAGGTTCATCAAAGACTACTACCTTTAATGACGGTTACGCTAACTTATTAGCAGACTTAGGTGCATCAATTACCACCGCAAGTGCTAATGAGGAAGCTGCTACTGCAAAGCTTGAGCAAACTACCAAGCTTTATCAGTCAGATGCAGGTGTAAACCTTGATGAAGAAGCTACAAACTTATTGATGTATCAGCAGACCTATCAGGCATGCGCAAAGATCATCGAAGCTTCTCAAACTATTTTTAACTCTCTAATCAGTTCATTCTAAAGGAGGCTGCTAAATGAGAATTTCAACAACCATGCAGTTTACCAGTAGCCTCTCCTATATTCAGAAGGCTAACTCAACTGTAGATGAATCAGCTAAACGCTATAACACTGGATTAAAGTTCAGCACTGCTGGTGAAAATCCATCAGGCATGGCATCTAAGGTTAAATACGAAGGTGCGATTGCAGCTTATAACCAGTATTCTAAAGACGGTGGCTTAGCTGCAAACACTCTATCTGAAGAGGAAACTTCATTAGAGTCAATGTGGTCTGCACTATCTAGCATCAACACTCGTTTAATTCAGTGCGTTGACAGCTCAAATGATGACAGCAGCTTAAAAGCACTGGCAGCTGAGATTGCTCAGACCCGTGATCACTTATACGACTTAATGAATACTCAGAACACCGAAGGTGAGTACATCTTCTCAGGTGCTAAATCTGATGTTCCAACTTATACCTTAACCTCAGACGGTCACTACAAGTGTCAGGCTGATGGTTCAACAAGAAGTGTTTTAGTATCACCTAGTGTAACTGTACAGGTATCAGATTCAGGTTTGGATATCTTTGAAAACTGCCGTACAGCTGACTCTATGACAGTTACTAGTAACCCTGCTATTTCAAGTGCTGTTATCAGTTCATATGGTGACTTTGGCGATTTATATGAGCAGTATTACTCAAGTGCTTTAGGTGCTAATAACACTTTAACTATCGATGTTACCCCTGATGGTGTGTTCTCTTTAAGAGATCAGAACGGTCAGGTTATTGAGCAGGGCGAAGTTGATAAGTCTGATGGCACTATCAATGTTAAGGGCATGGAGTTCACTTTAGGTGCTGATAACTATGCCGGTACCATCAGTATCGATCTTGATCCACCTAATACTGACAATATGCTTAATGTGTTAACAGATATTGTTAATAAGATTAACGATCCTACTTTGAGCAACACAGAAAAGACCGCAGCTATTGCTAAGGCTCAAAAGTCAGTTGGTATCGCTATGACTCAGTACGACTCATATCGTGGTCAGATTGGTGCTAGACAGAACACTATCAGTACCATCTTAGATTCAAATGAGTCTTTATCTGACATTAAGACCGAATCAAAAGCAAAGGTATCAGAGGTTGATGCCTTCGAAGCAGCATCTGATTTAGTTCAGTCTCAAAATCAACTTGCTGTTTCACGTCAAATTTACAGCATGTTATCTAAACAGTCTCTGTTTGATTACATATAATAATATTAGTGAGAGGAAGAGAATATGATTAACTTAAATACAAATGTTGCAAATGCAAACTCAGTTGTTTCTACTAACAACACCACTAACAATGTAGCTAACACTACTGTTAAGGGCAATGCACAGGTTAATACTGGCGCTTCATCAGTTGTAAATTTACAGACTGGAGCTCACAGTGCAGATTCAGCAAGTGCTGTTAAGATTGATGCTTCAAATGCTAAGAGCATGGTAGCTGATATCGCTGCAATGTTAGGCAAGAGCGGCAATTCTGTTCAGGCAAACTTAAACGGCTTTGATGCAGCTCGTCTGTTAGCTTAAGTCCTGCCAAATAAGACTAGTATTAGTCAGAGATTTTAAAAATGCGTTATCGACTTTTTTAGTTGATAGCGCATTTTGCTTTTTATCTTTTGATTGATTACAAATTGATAGCTCACAAATTGATTTCTCACAAAAGTAAGCCTAAAAAATTTTTTTAAATTTTCTTAAAGTTTTAAAAAAAGTGTCCGTTATAGAGTACAGATGGAAGAGTAATATTACTTTTCTTTAGGAGAGAAAAAAATTTTACCTCTCGATAAGAGGGGAGGCTAGCTATGAGCGATATTACTATTACTAGTTCTAATTCAATGTCATCTGTAGCTAATCAAGCTTATGTTGCTAATACTCAGACAACAAGAGCAGATAATACTGTCGCTGATGACGTAAAAAAACAAAATACTCAGGCAGTTAAAGATAATTCTTATGCAAATAAGGATACTGAGTCTAAGAGTACCCAGACCTCAGATCTGGATGAGGTAGTAAAAGAAACTGCTAAAAAGCTTAATGAAGAAAAGAAGCTTTCAAAATATATGCAGGAGCATAATGAGAAGGTAGCTCAGGAACGTAAAAACGATCTGAACCGCCAGAACATCGGTCTTGCTTTTAGTATCGATAAAGATACTGAGAATACTGTAGTTAAGGTTACTGATCTTAATACAGAGAAGCTTGTTCGTCAGATCCCATCTGAGGACTTCTTAAAGCTTGCAGAGCGTTTAAAGGATATGAGAGAAAATACAGCTGTTTCTAAAAAGGATGCTGAAACTAAAGGTATTCTTTTTGATGAAAAAGCTTAGTCTTAAAACCTATACCTCCTAAAAAAGAGACCTGAAAGTGAAAACTTTCAGGTCAAATTTTTTTAGGACTCTCTAATGAATAGAAACTTGAACTTACCTATTTAGCTAGCAAAGCTTCAATATCAGCATCAGCTGAACCTAACTTAATTCTTTGAGCCTTAATGAAGTGTAACTTTGGATAAAGTGACTTTAGATCAGATAGTGATCTGTCAATTGAGCTGCCACCTGAGGTACAGAACAGGTAAATTTTCTTACCCTCAAGATTATAGCTTTCAATAAAGGTTTGAATGATTCTAGGCGCAGTACCCCACCAAATAGGGAAGCCTAAATATACGTTTTCTTTGTCATTTACAGCTGACAGGTTATTTGCAATCTCAGGTCTTACATCAGGAGTCTTCATCTCAACATTAGCTCTGCAATCATCCTGTCTGTAATTTAAATCGTCATCTGTATATACCTGTTTAGCTTCAATAGCTAAAGACTGAGCATCTAACTTTTTAGCTAAAGCGTCAGCTGCAATCTTGGTATTGCCAGATGCTGAGAAATAAACCACGATGTCGTTTGTAGCTGCAAATGAATTTACTGAAAAACTCATAATAGCTCCTAGTGATAAACACTTAATAAGCTTTGATAACTTCATAAAAACTCCTTATGAACTGGTTGTAAAAACAATAGGTGATTAAGGTAACTTTGCGTATTCTTCATCTGAAACAGCTTCAAGCCATTCATTTGAAGTGTTCTCACCTGGAACTTCTACTGCAATATGAGAGAAATAGCTGTCCTTTTTAGCGCCGTGCCAGTGTTTTACTTCAGGCTTAATAAAGACCACAGAACCTTCATGTAAACTTACAGGCTCTTTACCTTCTTCAACATACCAGCCTTCACCACAGGTGCAGATTAAGATCTGACCACCACCGTTTTTAGCATGGTGAACGTGCCAGTTGTTTCTGCAACCAGGCTCAAAGGTAACGTTTGCTACCACAAAAGGCTCACCTGGTTTTAATAACAGGTTTAAAAATGAATTGCCTTTAAAATACTGTGCATAAGCTGTGTTTGGATTGCCAGTACCAAATACATTTGCTTTTTCAAATTGTGCCTTATCTGTGTATTTCATAAGAACCTCTTAATCTTTGTAAATGTCTTTAATCATGTTAAATGCTGCCCATGCCTTAGGCCAACCTGCGTAAAAGGCAATATGGGTGATCATGGCTGCCATTTCTTCTTTAGTTACGCCGTTCTTTTTAGCGTTCTGTAAATGGAACTTTAAAGAACTGTCAGTAATGCCACTTGCAACTAAGGTAGTAACGGTGATCATGCTGCGCTGTTTTAAGCTTAGTGTCTTATCAGACCAAACCTCTCCAAAGAGGATGTCATCGTTATATCTAGCAAATTCAGGAGCTAAATTACCTAACTGATCTCTACCTGCTGTAACTACAACCTTTTGGCTGTCATTATCACTTGCCATTGCAACAGATGATGGTGCTATAAGGGTAATGCTAAGAGCTGCTACAACAGCTTTGAGTGAATTTGTAAGTCTCATGTGGTCTCCTTAGTCTTTAAAATTACTCTTCAGGGTAAATTTCCTTAATCAGGTTAAATGCAGCCCATGCCTTAGGCCAACCAGCGTAGAAAGCTACATGAGTAATCATGGCAGCCATTTCTTCTTTTGATACACCATTCTTTTTAGCATTCTGTAAATGGAACTTTAATGAGTTATCAGTAATGCCACTTGCAACTAAGGTAGTAACTGTAAGCATGCTGCGTAACTTTAAATTTAAAGTGCTATCAGACCATACTTCACCGAACAGTACATCATCGTTGTATTTAGCAAATGCTGGAGCTAATTTTCCTAAAATGTCACGACCTGCTGTAACAACAACTTTTTGATCTTTACTCATATAAGCCTCTTATTCATATAATCTTCAGACCATATACCTATGGTTCTCTTTTCTATGTCTTAATTTTAAATATGGCGAAATTATTTAAGCACACCAAGATCTCAATTTGATTAGGTTTTCTTAGTAATTTCAAATAAAAAGCTCAACTAGCTTGAGCGGTGTTCTTTAACAGTTATTGTATTTGATATGTATAGT
>Ga0256405_10009664_pt1 | contig 13094 bp, 16 predicted proteins | sample RumenRJG_02DNA_FD_189096 | JGI IMG/M metagenome (GOLD analysis project Ga0256405, IMG submission 189096) | Bovine rumen microbial communities from Lethbridge, Alberta, Canada - RJG_02 | ecosystem: Host-associated > Mammals > Digestive system > Stomach > Rumen | place: Canada: Alberta...
ATATCTTCAAGTGTGAAGAACGGCAAAGCGAGCTTTTGCTCTCCGCTGGAAACAATATAAACAATGTCGGCAAGGTCTCTCGCGTCCGCACCCCAACTCTCCGGACGTTGTTCGTCTGTAAAGACCTTTATAAACGGGTAGTTGTCCACGGTAGCGGCGTGTCTGCACATTTTCAGCCATGAGTTGAAAAGATCGTTCTTTTGGTTGGTTGCTTCAACGCCTTTTTTAACTTCTTTGAGTTCAAGATTGTTTCCACGCTCTTTGCCTACTTCACTTATGACTACAACGCCAAACTCAAAACTTCCTGCGTTTGGATTGTTTTCAACGAGTTTCTTGCCGAGACGAAGAGTGTCGAAATCAAGAATATGAGAATGACGCGACTTCCTTGTAAATCTCTTTGGGAAAAACTCAGTCTGCCACATTGGGAAGTTGCCGGCATCGTCCAAAACATTGTCTTCGCGTATAGAGTAGTTCGCTACAAGGATGCTGGACTCGATGACATAGATGAAATAGAGCTTTGCATAGGTCTCCAACACTTCAAAGAGATATGTGTTTTTGAGAACGTCATCATAGTAAAGTCCATACCTTTCAACGTCATACCCATATAGCTGCAAATTGCTGTCATGATGCTTTTCATATCTTGCACACTTTTTCTCGACGAATGCCTTGCAGGTTGCAAGGTTATATACGGTGCCGTGTTCCATACATTTTTTTAGTTCAAGTTCGAATGAAATCCATGGGAAGTATGGGAATTTCATATCGTTCTTTTGAATGAGTTCAAACGCTTTTTGTCTGAACATAACTTCTTGCGAGAGTGCCATATCCGTCATTGTCGTAGTCTTCTTTTTGCCCATGCTTCCGCAAGTCATTTCGACGATAGGAAGAGAGTTTATAAACCCACAATTTTTGGCTTCTTTATGACGTAAAATATCGTCTGCAATTTGCTTGCGAAATCTGTCAAAAAGAAGCAACAAAAACGGCAAGAAAATCCACCACGGGAAATGAACGAAAAAGACGCTCAAATCAATGATCAATTTCTTGAGTTGTGTGTATAAAGACAGCACGTCATAAGACACCGCAAAATAGAAAAAGTATGCAAGAGCCGATATGATGATGCTCGCGAAATTGAGTGAGAAAAACCAGATGGCAACCCACAGTTTCCAAACCCATTTGTGCGTTTGCAAGAAGACTCTAAAAGACAAAATCTGTTCCTTTATAGGATGATACGTCACCATAGATATTGCCTTGAAAACACGTAGCGGAACTGTGTCTTTGTTATGCTTTGTGTTAGAACTCTCATAGAGTATTTTCACAAGGAAAATTAGCCCTATTATGACAGGCAAAATTATGAGCGAGATTTTTGCGAAACTCCTGATTTTATGAGCGACGTTTTCCATATAACTCACAAAATTATGAGCGTCAAAAAGAAGCTCAAAATACGCCTTCACATCTTGCTTGAACAACTCAAAATCGGTTGGCAAAATATCTTGCAAAGATATGACTTCGGACAGGGATTTCACGCTTACTTCTTCATCAAACGGAATTGACAATATTTTGCAGAAATAATACTTTATTGATACAAATAAATCGGTTAAACTCTCGTATGTGCGAATATAAGACGATGAAAACACAAAGACAGCAAGCAAAATTGTGCCGGCAAAAATCAAGATTGTAAGCACAAAATTTATAACATTTTTTGTCCTATCTTTCATAGAATCACCCCCTTAAATGCGTTCACAATTTCTTCTGAAATTTGAGTAAGTTGGCTACCCGTGAACCACAGATAGCCAACCACCAAACCCAAAAGAATTAGAGCCAAAATAACCAAAATTCTTTTGATGATTTTCATAAGCGTTTCACCCTAATTTTATGCTGCAAGTTGCAAACATTTCTTCGTTTTCAACGCTCGTTGCTGTGAGTGTCAAATAGACGGTTACGGTGATAATGACCTTATAATATTTCTTGAATGAGACAGTACAATTTGCACCGTCAATTTCTAGCCCTATATACTCCAAAGGATCTTTGTCCTTAACCGCCCAATACGCGACACTACCTGTCTTTTCTTGATCCCAAATAAGACTCCACGTAAAGTCCTGACAACTGTCCAAAGGCTCAGCAAAAGCCGTCACAAGAACAGGCTCCGGATTGTCTTCTGCAAACGCTATGTCATACTCCTGTGGCACCGGTTTCAGCGCAGAAAATACGAGTGTCAAAAGGAGTAAAAATAGCACCAAAATTATGCCTATTTTCATAGCCAAATTATCACGATTTGTCATGGTGTTTTTCCTCCTTTTTTCTCTTCATTTTCTTTGCTATTTTGATAGGTGCAAAAAGAACCCAAATTATGCCTTTTATGATATATGGCATGAGTGGTGCAAGCAGTATCAAAACGAGTATGAGAAGTATTGCCGCAAGCACTAGTTTCCACCAGTCAAGAGTTTGTGGCGGAGCAGTTAGACTGTTGATGACGTCAATAGGACTTGCCACAACGGGAATAACCGTATATGCGCCGTCCTTGTTGAACGTAAGCTCGATAATATCGAAGTCCAAAAAGACAGTCATTTGTGCGGCATAGCCATTTGCGCTGTCGGTTGCTCCCACACCCATTGCCGAGATTGTGTAGTAATCCGTATTCGCAAAACGGAATAGGACAACGGAACAATCGTTTGCTATAGCGTGAGAATATGTAGCTTTTATGTCGTCCACGTCTTGTTGGTTTACAAGCAGATTCTTTGAAACCATCACATTATCCCCCGCAACATCGGAAGAAGACAGTATCTTTATTGGAGATACGTTTTTATATTCTTCGCTTGTGTCGGGGCTGTTAAATCCAAAGTTCCAAAACTTGTCCCACCAACTATGATTTGAGTCATAGGATTGCAAATCAAAGGTATCTTCGAGGTCTATCGTCACGTCATTGTGTCCGCGCGTTCTCCCGGCGTCTACCGAGTCAACAAACAAATGGCTTGAGATTTGCCTTCCGTTGCAGTCTATATAATCTCCGTTTTCGGCATTGTAGTTATAAATCGTGTTTGCGATTACGCTACTCTTTACAGCCCCGGCAGAGTTATGCGACATAAGGAAGTCAAAAACCGAGCCTTCGCTTGTGTAGGTCGAATAGTAAACAAACGGGAGTATCTTTGATACGTTTTCAGAACTCAACGTGACAGCCTTGCCAACACCGCCAATCTTTACAGGAGACAAGTCAACATTGTATGTCCAATGATGCGCCCAATGTTCCGTTCCTTGCGAGTTTGTATTGTCATAAGCATAGGCGTATATTGGAAAATCCGTGTTGTATTTCCTATAAAGATAGTTCGTTTGCTCAGGCTTATACGGCTCAACGTCATCATAGATATAGTTCTTGGCAATGCTTACAAACTCGGCATTATCCGTCACGAACGCCATTTGCGTTTTATACTCCCACCACTCGGCACGGATCTTTTGGAGATTGCCATAACCATTAAGAAAACGGTTAGGCAATTCAAAATACACCGTATTCACTTCGTTGTAGTGACCTTTGCCGAGAGAAGAAAGCCCGTCTGTCCTGAAATATGTGTGGCGGACTTCAAGCTCACAAGTTTCAAGGTTTTCAACAACGCAATTTAGAGTGGAATCCGCATTCGCGTCCGGGCCAAATCCCTTGGCATAACCTGTAAACCTATATGTGCCGCCAACTCTGTATTCCGTTGCATTTTGTTGCCCGTAGGTTACAAGTTCAATCCCGGAAACGTCGTAGCGACGCTCATTTGAGTTTACGATTTCAAGAAATTTGCTGCTGTTTTCAACCTTGAACTTGTAGAACAAGCCTTTATAGTTTATCTCTTCAACCTTGCCACAGTATTGCAACGTGAATTTGTCATATCGAGTCGGTGCTCCGCCTGCATAGGCAGTTGCCATTTGTATTTTGTTTTGCTTTGTTTTCGTGGCAAAGTTTAATCCTTTAGGATTAAATACATATATGTATAACCCATAGTTAGACCGCATATTTGCTTTGAATGAATAGCAATACTCAACAAACGAAAAGAGTTCCGTTTCTTTGGACTCATCAAAAGAGTAGTCTCGTATATCAAATGGCTTTCCGTCCACGGTGGAAGACGTCAGATCTTCATAGACGCTTGTATTGTCAAAGGAGTTGCTGTCAGCATAAGCCGTATTTTGAACATTATGCACACCTAAGATAGATGTGCATAACATTACAATAATCACGGCTAGTGCAAGAATAATTCTTATACTTGCCGTTCTCAAAATACGATCACCTCCTTGTCAAGTACAACGCCTTCAATTCCAGAGTCGTCAAGAACGCAGAGCAATTCAACTTGTGCCGTTCCGTCTTCCGCAGTTATCACAATCTTGAAAAGTTCCTTTTCAAAATCTACCGCATGTAAATCGTAGGCGATTTCTTTGTCCGGATACTTGACTTGCAAAATCTTTTTCAAGCCACCTTTTGGAGCGATAGTAAAAGATGACTCTTCTTGCACGATATCAAAGCACTCATTGAAGTTGTCTTCTGCGCCAAAGCTATATGTTTCTCCGTCCACAGTAAAATCATAATCCTGATTCGGTAAGACTTGTATGGTATAACCGGAAATATCTTTGTTTACGAATCCGAAAGTGTAATGTACGCCAACTTCCAGTGGATTTGCCTGAGATAGAACAAATCCGCTGGATGAAGACATAATCTTTTGATCTCCACACTCTACATAAAACGTTTTGAGATCCCCGGTGAAACCGTTTGTGAAATACGCAAAGAACCCTATAATTCCTATCAATATGAGAAGAATTAAGACATAGACAATGATTTTACCTGCTTTTTTACTCTTTGCGCTCATAAGTCACCCCCGATTAGAACGTGATATATTGAGTGTTGAGTGAAACGCTGGCAACTGTGGCAATAGTCTTGACGTTGATGGACTTGGAAAGACCGGAAACTGCATCCGTGACGGTTATTGCAATGTAGCATGGCTTATTATCCACATAGCCGGAGAAAGTTTCCTTTCTGTAGCCGCTTTGGTTGCCTACGATTCCACTGAATGCAGACGGGGAATTTTGAGCTTCAACGACAAGTTGACCATTTTCAATTTTGACATTTGCATAAATGAATGAATTGCCAATTGATGTGATGACATTTCCATTTGTCTCATACGCCGTGCTGATTTGGTGGTTGTATGTGCCGGTTGAATGCGTCTCGCTACCATTTGAGTTTTGGTGAACAAGAATATCGGTGTTGATTGCACCATAAGGCGTCACAGAAATAGTGTAGTTGCCATAATTGGATCCAACTGCGTGCAAATCATTGTCAAGTTTCAAGTTGAACGTTGCGGTTGTGCCACAGTTGATTTCAACCATAGACTTGTTCCATGCGGAGTCCGTCTTTACGGTCTTGCCGGAAGTGTCAATAGTGAGCGTCTGCGGGATACCTTCGTATGAAAGCATACAAGTTGCAGAGAAACCACCTACACGAGTAGTGACTGTGACAAAGATATTGTCACCTGTGAATGCCTTGATACACTTGATTTTTGCGACATTTGAGCCGTCTGACGTTGGTGTAATTGTCACGTATGTATTGACATTTTGACTTGCTCTGCTTGCATTTTCAAACCAAGCAATAGACCAATCCACCTTTTTGTCGGCAGCATCCGCAGGGAGAACAGTTGCCGTGAGAGTTTTCTCAAAAGCGGAATCTGTGTCTGCTGCGGTTGTTGCTTCGGCTTCTGCGAGCAAAATGCCATACTCTTCAAAGTTGCTGACGGAAAGCACGCTGAATTTCGCCGTAGTTACATCCTGTTCAGCAGGTTTTTCTTCCGTCTTTTGATCTTCCTTCTTGTCAAGCCAACCATATGGGTTTGCGTTGGTGAAACCTTGCGTGAGTGCGGCTGCTACTGCAACACCAAGGATGAGAATGACAAGGGTTACTGCTATCCATTTGATAGCGTCACTTTTTCTATTCATATAAATCTCCTTTAAGTAAAGGGTACGACTTATCTAAAAGCCGTACCCGAATCGTTTATGCTCTCAAAAGCATTTCGATAAGCGTCTTGTCGGACGACTTTGCAGGAATGAGTTTGCATTCATAGATTTCACCTTGCTCACCGATAGAGCGGACGGAGTATGAATGACCTGCGATAACTTGACCGTTATCTGCCTTGAACTCGAACGGAGTTGCGATAAAGTCTGCTTGCTCTTCTTCGCCGAAAACAATGTCAAGAACTGTGTAGCCTTGAATGTCCGGAGGGAGAAGTTGTACACGAACATCTACACCACGGACGTTGCCACGGAGGCAATAGCAGTTATACTCTTTGCCGTCCTTCAAGTAGTGTTCCTTGAGCACTTTCAAATCTCTCATTTTTTACCTCCTTTGGCTTTGCCGGCCTTCTTTTCAGCTTGCGCCTTTTTGTACTTGTAGATCTCAGCGTGATCCGTTTGGCATTGAAGATAACCGGACCTCATACCAGCTTCGTAGTCGGTGAGTTCTTGACCTTCTTTTTTGCCGAACTTGTGGACTTTGTCCTTGCGTTCCTCAGCCCATCTTTTTGCTCTCTTGTTGGGCACTGCCCATCTCATTTTGAATGGCACTTTTTACTCCTTCGCGCCTGCCTTGCGCTTAAAAATAGATTTTTGTTTTGTCCGTCTTGCCGTTGACTCAGCCTGCATAAAAGATATATTAAGTTGTAGTTTTGTATCAATAAACATTTGATTTGGTTGAAACACTCCGTTTCGTGCGACCTGTTGTGAGAGGCGGCCACCTGACGATATCGGCTCACACGAGATGTCGAATTTGTCTGTCGCCTGTTCATTGATTACGATGCAATAATAACTGTTTTTTATTTGAATTAGTAGCACCTCTATTCGTACTTTTTCTTGACCTTTACTTGAAAAAACTAAGAAACAATATTGACTTTGTGCAGGGCATTAACAAGTGTGAAATAACTTTTATGTCATGAACTGTGGGAAAATGGTAAACAAAATGATATCGACAAACAAATCGTATTATGATATAATAAATTTGATATCGTTTAGCAGAGGTACAATATGCCAGTACAAAAGATTTTCTATGATAATCAAACATACTATTTCAATAAAGGGAAAGTTTTAGATGAGCACTTTTTACAAGTTACTCCAGCCGAAGCGATGCCTATCCTTTATGAGTATTATGGGAAAATTGATTATAGAAAATTAAATGAAAGCGAATTAATTGATTTTCTAAAAGAAATAAAAGATGCCGAGCTTAACACACTATGTTTAACAATATCGTTAGACTGTTTAAATCGGAATTCTGAGTATCTTGATTCTTATATATATCCAATAATATCCAGCTGTTATAGATTAATGGGCAAACCACAAAAATCTATAGATTTTTATAATGCTCATAGGACAGAAGATATATGTTCTAGAAGTCCTGCAATGCTGACGTCACTAGCGGCAGCATATTGCGACCTTAAAAACTATGAATCCTCACTTTATTATGCTCGAAGAGCTTACGCTATTTTAAAAAACGCTCCTCAAGCTGAAGTTTCAGATGAAATAAAAAATGTTTTTGGCCGCCTAAGAAGTGAATCAAATTTGTTAGATTAATTCTAAATATTAAAAACGCACGATCATTCGTGCGCTTTTAATTTAATCGACATATATTCTTGAATACATAGCTGTTTTTACTCGCTTACCATTCTTTGGCTTGTTATTTTCAAACAATTTTTCAAAGACTGTATCTCGACTTGCAGTTCTGCTGAAATAGATATCTTTGCTAGTAAGCATTTTGCTGCCATTGTCACTGACATTCAATTCAAGGTGTTGAATTACAATATAATGTTTTGTCCTATATGCATTCCCACCAGATTTCTTCAATTCTTCAACGATTTCAGTCGTAAAATCCATAATGCGTTTCCCCCTTTAATTCATATTTTCATGTAAGAATTTAACAAGTTTCCTGTTGCGTTTGTATATTGTAGAAAAGCTATAGCACCATTTATCTGCTAATGATTCCATAGTATTGCCTTCGATATATAAAGCACAATACAACTCATATAAAACAATGGGCGCATTCTTTATTACAGAACTATATTTTTCTGTCAGTTCTTCCACGCTTGTTTTGACTCCCACTTTTTCTCCGGCACAGTTGTCGCGAATATGAGAGTAGTAGTGACGGATTTCTAACAAATCCTGTTTGATCTCTTTCAAATCTTTCATAACGATCTCCTAATATTTTTGATTTCGAGAACTAAAAAGAGCCATGGCATCCAATTAGTCCAAGTGAACTAACTCAGATAGCCACAGCTCTCCATCTATATTAGGATACTGTTTCCCTATATTTCAGCTCTATCCGCTTATCCTAGTGACCTGACAAGGCTTTACTCTTTGCGATACACATGCCGTCGTGAAGGACGTGTCTTTGATTCAGTTTTAATGATTGTTATGGCAGTTTATACTCAACTGTTCCTGTCTTGCCTTTACTTTGGCTTATCATAACAATTCTGCAACGGGGACATACAAACTTTACTTTCCCTTCAGAGTTTTTATACCCCGTAAGCTTTGTGGCGCAATTCAAACAACATATTTGAACAGGTCGCCAATCATTTCTCGCCATTGCCATAACACCTCCTTTTCCCTAGGCCTAGATGCTTGGTATTGTATTTGCCGTTTATACGTTAGAGGGGGAAGTCCCTACCGACAGCATTTACACACCTAAACCCGCAATGGTTAAAAACTATTTAGTTTTTATCTATTGTTCAACTATGGATATATGATATATATCATCATAGTAGATTTTGCCTTGTCCAATCATTATATAGTGATAAACAACACTATTCTTTTCAACAAGTCCTTCAAGGTCCACATAATGACCGTTGAAATAGAACTTTACTCGTACAACCATACCGCTTGCAACTCGCATAAGCGTTTGCGCTAGTTCTTCTTTCATCTCGTCAGAGAACTCATGCCGTTCAACGCGAGACCGCTTTTCTATACGGCTTTGCAATTCTTCATTGAGTCCTTTGAGTGCGTCAAATGGCAAGAACTGTGCCGCACGGTCTATATCTTCGTTTCTACTCGCCATTATGTCCACCTATAAGTTTGTTCCTTATCATCTGCGTAGCACCTTCTTCAAGGTCAATACCGCGCACCATAGCATTCTTGCCAAACTTTGCCTTTATATCAAGCACCGCGTGTTCCAATTTTCGCTCTCTTTCAAGTGCTTCAACGTCGGTGAAAAGGTCGTAGCCTTCCGCTGATTCGTCCGCAAGTCCACTAAAAGATATGCCAAGTTGTCTTATCGGGACGTTTGCGTAGGTTGTTTGCTTGAAAATTCTCTCAACATATTCCCTTACAACAGAGTAGAGATTTGTACTATTCGGCATCTTTATCGTTCCACCTGTAGTAGGCATTATATTTTTGGAATAACCCACAAATATCCCTACATTGCTTGCAATAACATGCTCTTTTATGAGTCTTTGGCATCCTGCTAGTGCCATTTCTTGCAAAACTATATGTGCTTTGTCCGTTGTATAATCGCTGAACAAGATTTGAGAGTTAGAAATCGACTTGGATTTGCTCTTATATTTCTTTATGTCAGCAATAGTGCAAGACTCTCTGCCGTTCGCATGGTCTATAATTAGTTTTGCAGGTCTGCCAAACTCTCTATAGAGCAGTTCTTCCGGCGCATTTGCTATATCTCTCATTGTCAAGATACCATACTTTGCAAGCCTGGTTGAAATGCCATGTGCGATATTCCAAAAATCCGTGAGTGGCTTATGATCCCAAAGCGTAGCTTTGAAAGACTCTTCGTCCAAGATGCCGATATGGTCTTTACTATGTTTTGCTGTAATATCAAGTGCTATCTTTGCAAGATAGAGATTAGAGCCAATACCGCAAGTTGCAGGGATATGAGTTCTCTCCGCAATTTCATTGATAATTTTCTTTGCAAGAGTCTTGGCGTCCATTTTGTATATTGCCAAATAGTCTGTTATATCAATGAACGCTTCATCAATAGAGTATTGGTGTATATCATCCGGAGAGAAGTAATCCAGATATATATCGAATATGTCCGCACAATACTTGATATACAAACTCATACGCGGCATAGCTACGATATAGTCAATATTTTTTGGTATATCATAGATCCTGCACCTATTCTTTACGCCCAAAGTTTTCATTTTAGGCGATATAGCAAGGGTAATTGCACCGTTGCCACGCGTTGGATCTGCGACTACAAGATTTGTTTCAAATGGACTTATGCCTCTTTCCGCACACTCAACCGATGCGTAAAAAGATTTCATATCTATACAAACATAAGTCCTTTGTTTTCTCATACTTTAAGCGCTAACTCCTTTAGCTTTTCCAACATTTTTACAAACCAATCTCTATACTCATTAATCTCACTACTAATATAAGCCCAATGATTGAAATATCTCCAATGAGAAAAAATAGCAGAAGCTAAGGCCTCTATATCATCTACTTTATCTAATACATTGATACAATCATCGGCTCTGTGAACGCCATATTTGTTGCAAAAACTTTCACCTTGATCTAATATAAAGTTCAAAGCCAAACAATTTTCTCCAAAATCCGTTTCAACTAGTTCATAGCAATTTACATTTTTATCTGCAAACTTTGGGATCCACTTATTAGCAAACTCAACAATTTTCTTATTTCTATCTTCCATGTCAGTTAAGCTCCTTTACGACTTTAATTGCTATTCCTTGTATGTTTACTGAATCATAGTATAAATCATTCATTGTGACATTTTCGGGATGAAGACGCACTTGTTTACGCTTCTTATCGAAATAATATCTCTTGAGTGTGGCTTCATCATTGATGAGTGCGACAACAATCTGACCTTCTTCCGCCGTGTCTTGCTGACGGACTATCACTATATCGCCATCATCAATATTTGCGTCAATCATACTTTTGCCTTTTGCTCGAAGAGCAAAGAACTTGCCTTCGCCCAAAAACCCTTTGGACATACATACATAATTGTCAATATTTTCTTCCGCAAGAATAGGAGTTCCGCAAGCAATATCGCCAACAACCGGGACGTTCACAACGGATGACATAACCTTTTTTGTGGTTGAAGTAGACATTGTTCGTCTTGTCCTATTCAACAGCCCGTTTGTTTCAAGTTCGCTTAAATAATCATGTGCAGTGCTTTTGGCAATTCCAAACTTATCAGCAATTTCTTGAATAGTCGGACAATAGTTTTCTTCAAGACGCTTTTCGTTTATATAACTAATTATATTGTTTAGCAATTCCTTATTCTTTGTTCTCATGGTATGTCCTCTTTTCTATCGCGAACATTTGTTCGGTTTAGAATGATTATATACTTTTCCTATGAAATGTCAATAGTAAATTCAAAAGTTTTTTTTGCAATTTTTCGTTTGTCCTAAAAATGGGACAAACTAAAAGTCGTACCAAATTTATATCTACAAGACATTGATTATTTTTCTTTCTTTTGGGGGCGGTAAGGGTAATTTGCTCTCGGTCTATGCAAAGGCTCCAAAAAATCTTATTTATTTTCCTTTACGTACAGTAAGGATTTTTTCTCGTCGTTCCACTTTTTCCTTTTTTATCCCGAGAGCAAATTGTTGTCGCCCCCTGTTCAAAATAAAGAAAAATAAGGAAAAAACAAAATGTACAGATACCGTCATAGAAAACTCAATAAAGAGTCACAACAAGGGTGCTACAAATTCAAAAAACTATTGTGTATTATCTGCTCAAAAGATAATCACTGGGACACATCTTAGCTCGTTTTAGAGATTATCCTTCAAATAAATAAAAGGGGGTAAAGCCAATGCTTAGAACAATTCAAGGTGCATACGAAGAGATTGCAAAAGACGATCCACAAACGCCTATAAGACCTTACACAATTCGCAAATGGTGCAAGGAAGGCAAAATCAGATTTGTGCAATCCGGGAACAAAATCTTTGTTGATGTTCAATCGCTCAAAAACTACATCAACAATAGCAACTAGGAGGCAATTATGTTCATAGAATACAGAACAGAAAAAAGAACTGGAGTAACTTATGCAAGAATACAAGTGAGGTGTAAAGACACAGAAGGCAAATGGAAAAAGTTTTATAAACGTGTAGACAACGAGAAAAGACTACTTCAAAAGAACTTTGAAAAGGCGGTTGTTAAAATAGCAAACGACTTTCAGCAAGAAATGGACTACAAATGTTCCATACCGCCCAAAACGGTTGATCCTGTTGAAGTTCAAGCTCAATTAGAGCAAATTGAAGATATTAGATACGATTTGCACGAACGAGAAATGAAGAATAGACGTGTAAGTGCACTAGGTATTAAGTCATTTCCGCAACTTGCTGCAGAATGGCTGGATTATGTCAAAAACAATTATTCTCCAAACTATTATGTGCGCGGCAGAAGAACAATTAAGCTGTTTAACTTTTATCTATTAGATATTTATATGTTAAACAAACCTATATGCGAGATAACAGTTAGGCAGATACAAGAGTTTTTAAGCACTCAATTTGAAGGACAATCCGTCGCAACAGTTCAAGGACATAGACGCATCTTACATGCCATTTTCAATGAAGCTTTGCGTTTTGAATGGATTTCAAGGAATCCTGTAGCTTTAACAAAAGTTGGTAGTGCGCACACGCCTACATTAAGACCGGTTGAAGAAAAAGAGATTTTCTCTTTGACAGAAGCAAGACAATTCATCAATATTCTTGACGCATTTGACGAGTCAAAACGCAATCAAAGAGCTATTTTCAAAACAATCCTGCTGACAGGGGTAAGAACCGCTGAAATGATGGGTTTAAGGTGGTCTGACGTTGACTTTGAAAGACGTATAATCCACGTTAGAAGAAACAGACTTTATGATCCAAGCTTTGGCTGGTATGAGAAACCACCAAAAACAAAGACGTCTATCCGCTCAATACCAATTCCACAAGAGTTGATGGATGAACTTACAGACTTTTATGCTTGGTACAAAGAAGCAGTGCCAGACTTGGACGATAGAAAAGATGAATTCTACCTTGCCTGCACATTGGAGAGAACTCCAATCTTTATAAAAAACCTGCCAAAGCATCTTCACCGTATCGAAGAATGGAACGGGTTAAAGCACGTTACGCCACACGGAT
>Ga0256405_10009666_pt1 | contig 13088 bp, 22 predicted proteins | sample RumenRJG_02DNA_FD_189096 | JGI IMG/M metagenome (GOLD analysis project Ga0256405, IMG submission 189096) | Bovine rumen microbial communities from Lethbridge, Alberta, Canada - RJG_02 | ecosystem: Host-associated > Mammals > Digestive system > Stomach > Rumen | place: Canada: Alberta...
GGGTTAGATTGTATACCAAAAATATCCGAGCGAGTGCGGATAGCTGCGTTAGGGAGTCTCCGTACGTAAACCCAAGCGGGCGAATGGGGCTGCGCGTTGCCTCGAAGAGACGATAGTGATCTGAAAACGCGTACCTCTCTCGGGAAAAGGGAGGAATTCTGAGGTGTGATGTAATGGTAGCATTAGGGATTTTGGTTCCCTCCGTTAGCGTTCGAATCGCTACACCTCAACAAAAAATATACTGATATTCGTTATCTGAATTTATTTTGTATATTTGTAATTGATGATTTGGTAGTTCTTTTATTTTTCGGCGGATTTTGCCGAGCACCACGGAAGGTAGCTGGGCCGCGCATTATCACGCCGTTTTTGCCGAGGTAGCTTTAATGGTAGAGCACCTGACTTGTAATCAGGGGGTTGCAGGTTCGACTCCTGTCCTCGGCTCAAAAAAAAATATATTGTGGGGTAGAGCAGTTCAGTAGCTCGCAAGGCCCATAACCTTGAGGTCGGTGGAGCGAAGCCACCCCCCGCAACAAAAAGTTTAACTTAAAATTTATTTTGAATGTACGCAAGTAAGAAGACAATCGGAAAGCTGCAGTTGTGGAGCGGTGCTCCGGCAGACAAGAACGCCGACAAGAAAATCAAGCACGGAAATCGTCCGAACGGCAATGGAAGACTTTTTTATGTTCAGACAGTGGTCCTGAAGCAGGTAGCCGAAGATGCGAACGACACCCTAACGAAGACGGTGGTCCATGAATGCAAGGGCAATACATACAAGACCGTAAGGAAGAAGAAACGCCTTAGGAAAAGTATGGCGAATCAGCCAAAGTAATTTGGAGTGAAAAGTTTTCATAGTTGTGGAATAACCTTCGTCGTGAGACGCGGGTTATTTTTTTATTTGTTATTGTTGATCAAAAAAATATCCCATTGCAAATTATGCAACGGGAAATGCAATGATATTATTATCCTGATTTTTATTTTTTCATGAAGTGTTTCTCAATACATTCTGAAATGATTTCTTCTATATCATTTTCAGAGAGTGGTTGTTGCTGTTGTGGTTGCTGCGGCTTTTGAGGCTCGTCTTTGATAATCTGTATGCTCTTCGCCTGTCTCTCGGGGACGAAGAAAAAACTGTTGGTTCCCCAGCGCCTGGCCTCGAATGTTCCATTTACACTTACCTTTATGCAGTACGGGCGGCTCGGGTCTGTCTGACGGGGCTTTATCGTGCCCTGAGGCAAGAGGAAGTAGAAGCCTTTTCCCAACACTCCCGGATCCTTGGAAAGTATCAGCGGATCGAATCCCCTCTGTGATATCATATCGTACTCCCGCTTGTTGCAGTATTTGTATCCGACAGGATTGGAAACTTGGAACTTGGTTTCAAGCCCGCGTCCATAAACCTCTTCCAGCGCTTCTTTTATTATGGATCTTATCTGTGATTCCTTGATCTTCATCTTCACGTTGTTTTTTATATAAATACGCCGGCCGGGGTTAAAACGTTTTACCTTTTATATAAAAAAGGGTAGGTTGGAGTCTACTCTCCCGTCGGCTTGAATCGTGACGGAGTATACTCCTTCCTATTACGATCAAATCGTCCAGCCCTTTTCGGGTTGCCTTTAAAACCCTTATACCGATATGCCTACTGCTGCTAAGGTGGTCTCATAACACTTGTCGTTTAACTTTCTGATACAAAGATAAGAAAAAAATCCGACAATTCCAAATGAAAAATTGATAAATGATGAACAAAAACCGGGATCTGTAAAATCATAAAATAAAATGTGCAGAATGCAGATTTACAGATCCCAGTTTTTTATATGGAAAAATTGATAAGCGTACGATCTCATTCCATGTACTCAATCGAGTACAGCAATTATATCAGAAAGGGTATAAAAAGACCCGTTAAGCCACGAAATCGGCGCTAACGGGTATAAAAAGAAATATTATAAAAAATTATGGAAAATACATTCGTTCGGATATAACGTTATGCGAAAAATAAAATATTACATTCGATATGATGTGATTTTATTTTTTAATCGAAAAGCATTTCACTTCTGTTGAATTTAATTATAGGGCTGTCGCCCGTATAATGTTCATTCAAATAATTGAAATAATTTTCAATCGGGGAATCGAATATGTCCGAAAGAAGCTTTGAGAACAATTTGAACTGTTCATTTATTTTTTCTTCGGATTCTTCAATCATATAGACCTTCGCCTCGGAAGGTTCGGAGATAAACATTCCCGTGCAGAAGTGGGGATTAGGCTTCTCGATCTTGGTGAAGAACTTGTCGGCGTTGCACCATATCGCTACGACCTCCGTGTTGGTCCCGCGTATGCATTTCTCGTAAGTCAGCCTGTCGAACACCGTGTCGCCAGTCTCCATATTGCAGAGCCCGAGGGAGGTCCCGTGCCCGAGGAGGAAGACCCTGTCGTACTGTCCCTCGAGAAGCGCGTTGTACACGTTCTCCCAACCGAGGCTCCTGCTGTGCAGGACGTCGCAGGACTTCCTGGAATATACCCGCTCCAACTGCAGGGTCGACTCGTCATAAGGATGTACTACAAGGATCTTTTTCATCTTTTATTTATCTGTTTTTATTTTTCTCATTACGGTACTCAATCGAGTACACCTTTGCCGTTAAAGGAACGGATAGAGGTTTTCGTCAAGCCATTTTTCGTCCTTCATATCCTGAATGGTTTCCAGGGCGGAAAGCTTGAGACCCTCCTTGGTCTTCGCGTCGATAAGCTGGCTCGCGGGGTTCGGCGTGTTCGCATAGGCGTCAAGTGCCTGTGTTCCGTTGTTGAAGTACCTTACGCAGGTGCATTCCCACTTGTTCGGGTTGTTCGAGATACCGAGGTCGATTTCCGTTTCAAACAACATCAGGAGAAAATGTTTCCCATTGTGTTTTTCATCAAAATTATCGTCAATGTAATCGTTGATCTTTTTTTCTGTCATATCTTATTTTGATTTATATTTTTCGTACAGTACCCCGGCCGGCTCGACCCCGTCCCATTTCCCGACTCTCCTCACCGACTCCTCAGTGACCATTGACAGGGGAGCGAGCGGCTCGCCTATGTGCCTTACGCGTATATAGCGCCCCTCGATTGCGTCTACGAGCATAACGTCGCGCCTCTCCGCCTCGTTGCCCATTTCTCCGCCCCATTTAACAATGTCCCTGATTTCAATTTTCATATCGTTCTCCGTTTCTTACAGTGCAAAGATAGGAAAGAAATCCTTAATAGCAAAATAGGCTGATCAACACCGAAATTGATCAAATAAAATTTGGATATTTGAAATTTTTTGCTATATTATACAATATAATCACAGAACACGTCATTTGTGGTTTTATTTTTTCGTGGCGTTCACATCAGGGCGTGATGGAGTCTACGCTCCAGCGCGGTCGAATCGTGACGGAGTATACTCCTTCCTATTCGGTTAAAAACCGCCCAGCCCTTGTCGGGTGTCTCTCAACCCTTACAGCCTATACTTCATTCTACGGTGGTCCTCTCATAACACTTGTCGTTTAACGTTCTTGATGCAAAGGTAAGCAAAATAATCGACAATTCCAAATTTATTTTCAGCAAGGGACTCATTCGAGTACACCTTCGCCACGTATTGCCCGATTTCGGGCTGTTTCAGGCACTTTCAGGGCGAAGACGGGAGTTTGCTTGTCAGAGCCTCCATAACACGCGAAAAGGGCCCGAAAAGGGCCCTTTTTCCTATGTTACCGTATATGCACCGAACCTTACTTCTTCAGGCTGGCGATATATTCCTTGGCGAGAGCCTTGGAGAGCGGGTTCTTGAACACGTAGTCGAACTTCTTGAAGTCTGACGACCACTCGCCGGTCTCGGAGTTGTACCGCTCGTGGCTGGGGCTGTATGAGCCGGCGGATTCCCATGTGCCTACCTCGAAGTCCTCGTGCTCAAGGAGGAAGTTGTCGGCTTCCTTGCGGAGGTCCTCGGTGAGATATTCGCAGTCGCTCTCGTCCTTGCCGGGGAAGCTCTCGGGATCGTCCTCGTCCATTTCCTCGCCCCACACCTCTTCGAGCCACTCGTCGAAGCTTTCCTCCGTTGCGCCCGCCTGCACCGCCTGCTTCCAGAAGTCCTTGTATTCGTCCCTGCGTTCGTCAGGATTGCGAAGCGTCTCGAGCATATCGGAGGACACGGGGCGGATTACACCGCTGAAATGGGGGTCGCCGTAGTAGTCCTTTGCAAATTTGCCGTCCTCGACCTTTGCGATGAAAATCTCGTTCTTGTAGATGCCTACGGGAATGTTCTGTTCTTTCATAATGCTTTTCTTTTTATTTGTTTTACTTGTTGTTTTCTTAATGCAAAGATAAGCATAATATTTTTAATTTCCAAATTTATTTTCATCTGTTTGCATGCCCAGCATGGAACCGTGATTTCCTGTAGATCCCAGGAATTCTGGCTGTTTATATTGTCTTAATATAGCATTTTTTTCGAGATTTCCAAATTTATTTTCCTGTCGATTTATTTGGATTTCTCGATTTTTTTGCTATATTAGTACAATATAAGACGGTGTCGCTGCGGCGGGCTGCCTGTAGGATGAAACGAAAAACGCCCTCCGAAATGGAGGGCGCTCTTGCTGCGTCAGGGTGCACAGGCTTAGATAACCTGCTTGCGAGCCTTCTCGATTGCGCTGTCGAACATGTCCTTGAGGGTGAGGCTGCTGTCCGAGCTAAGCGTCTCGAAGAAGTACATAGGGTCGATTTCGACGTCGAGGCCGGGGAAGCGGCGAGAGTAGTCGGCGAAATACTGCTTGAGCACGCGCATGCCGTTGACGAAATCCTTGGTGTCCTTGACGTGTCCGAACAGGTCCGCGTCCTTCAGGGTGGCCTTGACCTTCTCTCCGCCTTCCTCGGGCTTCTTGGCCACGGCCTTCTCGTGGATCCGCATGAGCTCCTCGGTGGCCTTCTGCTCGTACTTCTCATCACCGTACTTCTGTCGGTTGGCCTTGAACACGCGGTGGCAGTTCATGATGCCGATTTCTCCGTTCTTAATCATCTCCTGGATACGAGGATCCCAGTCGAAGATATTGAGGTAGTAGGTTACCACGCCGGGGTTCTTTCCGAGCGCCTTGGCGATTTCAGAGTTCTTCTTTCCGCTGTCGTGCAGCTTCTTGAACAGGAGGGCCGTTTCATAGTCGGTGAACGGCTTGGAGGCGTTGCGGACGTACTGCTGGATGAACATTGCCGCGGTGGCTGCCTTAGGGTCCTCATCGTCCACGGAAATCATTCTCGCAGGCACATCTTCGAGGCCTTCCCCACGCTCCTCAAGGACCTTCATTGAACGGTACCGTCTCTCTCCGTTGACAAGGAGGTAACGCTCCTCTCCGTCCTTCTCATAGGGAATCACAGAGATAGGCTCAAGGAGGCCGTTCTCGTGAATCTGGTTGGCCAGCTCCTCGACGTCACCGAAGTCGACACGTGCGTTGAAGTTGTCCATAACGTCGATCTGGGAAAGTTGGATGTTCTTGATGATGTTCTGATTCTTCTTTTCCATTTTCTTGGATTTTAAATGTTATACGTTTAATTAAAGTTTCATTTTTTTCATGGTCATTCCCACCTTCTTCGGGGCGCTCGTTACAGGCGCCATATCAATGGGCTTCTTCGAGTTGCGGCCGATGGTGAACGTTTCCTTGCCGTTGGAGATTGTGACGCTGTATACGTAGTGGTTCTTCATTTGCGCGGCTATCTTTTCAGCCTCCTCCTTGGTGAAGAGCCTCAGTTCGGTGTCGGTAGCCTCGTACCAACAGTCGTCACAGTAGCGGACGTACCTGCCGCCCTTGTCGATTCTTATCGAGTAAAGATTTTCTTCCATATTACTTCGAATAATGTTTGTTATACTCTTCCTCTGTGATTCCGTATCCCTTGAAAAGGTTCGCCCGGTATTCGAGATATGTCTTCTCGGACATAGCCTCATCCTCCTCGTATGCGGGCACGTGCTCGTATTCCTCCTTGATGTTGATAAGTTCGTCGTTGAGTTCCTCCATTTTCTCCTCGAACTCCTCCTCCTCACTGGTTTTCACATTATGCTCTTGCAGGCGGTCTTCGGTGACATAGCCGTAGGTGTAGCCGTTGTCGTTGGAGAAGACAATCTTGTCGTCCTCGTTGTAGTTGCGCTCGAGTTCGTCGATAAGTTCCCTGACGGTGATGGAGCTTGCTGCAGCATCCCTGATATCATACGTGTAACGGTTGGTGTTGAGGGTAACAATCCTAATCATATTCTCTTTTGTTTTGTCGATACAAAGATAGGAATAATATTTTTAATTTCCAAATTTTTCTTTTCAGCAGCCCCAATAACCTCTCTGGGCGCGTTCCTCCCACTCCTCGCAGGCGCAGTTGTAGAAATCTTCGGAGCAGTCGCCTTTCATGAAGGCAGTGCCGGTGCAAAGCGTGAATCCTGCGCGTGGATAGTTGTTTTCCTGCCAGAACGGAATTGCCACCGCTGAACGTTTTCCTGTCTTTTGGATGAAGAATCCGCTCCAATCACCCGCGGATGAAGTAGTGTTCATAAGCACCATCCTCTTAATGGAGCTATGTTTCTCGCGGAACTCGCGGGAAGGCGCATACCAGTTGTTCGTCTCCGTAACGTAGGTCTTGTTCTCTAATAGTCTCATAATCTCTTTCGTTTTGTTTCTGATACAAAGGTAAGCAAAATAATTTTAATTTCCAAATTTATTTTTGCCTTTTTGCATCCAGGAAGATCTACAGACGTCGCCAGCGGATCTGCCTGTTTATATTGTCGTAATATAGCAAAAAAATCGAGAATTCCAAATAAAAGAATAAAAAAAAGCCGCACTCTCGTGCGACTTTGCGGATTGTAAACCGCAGATTATGCGGCTAAGAGGTAAGAGGTTGCGTGGCGGAAAAGGCTCTGATTCACCTCGAGGTCCTTTGCAGGTCCCGTAATCGGACGGGCCTTGCGCTGCTTTCCGCGTTTCGTGGTTCCCATGTGGAACAGGCCCTTGATAACCTTTTCCTGCAGGACATTGAACGTGGTCCACAGGTCGGTACCGTTGTCCTCCTTGCGGACGGGCTCGAGAAGCTCCTCGACTTCCTCATCGGAGACCTTCACCTCATCCACATCCTTGCCCGTGCGGATTGCGACCGCGTTGACCGCAAAGTCCTTCCTCTGCTCCTCAGTGAGTTCGACCTCCCTCATTTTGTTCATTACGGCCACCTGCTCCTGCACCTTCTCAATGGAAGCGGCCACCGTGAGGCGAAGTTCCTCGAAGCTGTAGTTAATGTGGCGGATTGCGATGTTCTCGAACTCCTGCGTTGCGATGACGAGACCGTTGGAGCAAACGAGGCGGAAGATTCCTACCATGAACTTGAAGGAGTTGAATCCGTCATGGGAGTTGGAGAGGATAATCTGCGGATAGGCGTCAATCTCCTCGCCATGCTCGGTCTGCTTCGTGATATACACCTCTGGGTTCTGGAACGCTACGAGGTGGAACGAGCGGACATTGGAGTTCTTGTTGGACCTCTGCTGCTTGCACTGCACCACTCCCCATCCGAGCTTCGCCATGTCATCGATAATGGTTTCGGTGGAGGCGAACACGTAGCGGTCGGACACCGCCTTGTTTGTCGGGGCCGTGGCGAAAATGTACGGGGCGGTCTTGCGGATTTGGTCCTTGGTCATGAACTCGTTGAGTTTTCCGTTGCGGAATGTAATCATTGTATCCATAATGTGTGCTTTTTATTTTGTTTTACTTTCTTGTTTCTCCCTGCAAATATAGAAATAATATTTTACATTTCCAAATTTATTTTAGATAATGTAAAATTCATCACCCTGAATGGTGGAGGTGGGAATAGGCTCTCCCTTGTCAATGTAGCTCTCGAGGACGAAATGGAGGTCGTCGGGGAACAAGTCGGTCTTGAAATAGTAGCTGTCGCCGGGGTGTTCCTTCTCCGCGCGTCTTGTTGCAGCCTCAACGGAGTAGTGCCACGAAATGAGGGAATAGGGCTTGTCGAGTGGACGGTCAGTGATGAACATCTCATAGTACCCTGCGTACAGATAGATTTTTGTTCTTTTCGTTTTCATATCTTCGTTTGTTTCTTGGTACAAAGGTAAGCAAAATAAAATTAATATCCAAATTTATTTTCAACTTTTTTTTGATCAAAAAAAATTTGGAATTGTCAGGAAAAATGCTATATTATACAATATAATCTCCGCCGACGTCTGTGAGGTACTCAAACGAGTACAATAAAAAAAAAACACCGCTTTTCAGCGGTGCAAAAATGAAAAGAATGATATGAAAAACACTATAACCCAATCTTGTTTCGGATCGTATTTACTATCTCGTGCTGCCAGCAATCAGCCTCAGGCTCGCTTTCGATAAAGCCGCTGTCAATCATACTTCCGACGATTTCCTGTGCGGCGATTTCGATTCCCTCGTTGATTTGTTTCACTGTTATTGCCATAGTTTTTTTTTTATTTTTTATTCTTCTTCACTGTCGTCATCCTCATTCTCATCTCCCCACTCGTCATCGTAGTCCTCATCGTAGTCGTCATCGTCCCACTCCTCCTCTGGGGAAAGGTCAAGGAAGTTCTCGTTGTTGACGGTCTCGAAAAGCGCGGGGTTGCCCTTGAGGTATTCCAAGACACGCTTGAGGTTCTGCGAGGCCTTCTCCTCGAACTTATCATCGTCCATAATGTCCCTTGTGGGGTCATAGCCCGGCACGTACTTCTCGAGGAACAGTTCGGCACCGTAGCTGTGGTTGTAGCTGCTGCTGTAATAGCGGGCCGTGGTGTCTCCGTCATTGTAGAACTTGTAGATTATGCGGTTGATAGCCCTGAGGATTTCACCGCCGAGCGTTGCCGCCTTTCCGCAAGCAGGGACATACTTGTCATACATCTCATCGTGGGTGGCGTTGTCCGCCTTGCTGAGTCCGCCCCAATTGTTTGAATACTTAAGCATAATGTTCTCTTGTTTTGTTGATACAAAGGTAGGAATAATTTTCGAGAATTCCAAATTTATTTTCACTTTTTTTACGCAATCCTCCGCCAAAACTCCATACCTTTCTTGTACGGCTCACGTGCGTACTTGTCCCACCACTCCTCGGTAATGAACACGTCAATTCCGCACTCGTTGCTCTCAATGCACTCCCTCTTAATGTGTAAGTCCTCGCAAAGCATTTGCACGTCAGAAAGGGTAGGGACATTGCAGCCGCCCCAAACGCACACCTCGCCCTCTTCCTCATAGTTGGTGTCTGCGTTGAATCCGTGGTTTTCAGCAATGTGGTTGATACCCCAAACGAGCATTTCAATGTTTGTCATTTTCTTTTCCATTTTCATTTCCTCTTTGTTTCTTTTACAAAGGTAGTAAAAGTTTTTGACATATGCAAGGGTTTCACGGATTATTTTCAAAAAAGTTTACCTCGATAACGCCAACCCCGAACTGCCTCGTGACGTCGATGCTGCGTCCTGTTTATATTGTCATAATATAGCAAAATTTTCGAGAATTCCAAATCCTGAAGCAAAAAAAAACATCGGGATTTCTCCCAATGTCTTTTTTTTTAAGCGGTGGAACGTTGTGTCAGTTTCGTTTCTTGTCCCTGTAATAGTAGGTGGAATCGGTTACCGTGGTTTTTCCGTCTATAGTCTTTACCTTGTAGTTGACGATGCGAGACACGCCGCCCTTACGATAGTTTTCGATTTTGTCGTTTACTGCTTCGTCAATGGAGACTCCCAGGCTGGCCACATTGAAGATAAGGAGAAGGACAAGGAGGCCTACAGACCACCAAGAGGGGTAGAAAACGTCCTTAATGTCTTTCAGTGTGTACTGGCTTCCGTCCTTGAAACCTTTCTTGGCTATCTCGACAACGATGATAATCGTGATGGAGGCTATCAGCATAGCCAAGATTAAAAACGTAAGTGCTGAATTTAATAGTACCATATCTTAATCAATATTCTGTTTTGACTTCTTCTTTTGTTTCTTGGATGTGTTTGGCGACTGCCTCGAGTTCGACAAGGAGGTTCAACGCGTCCGTGGCGGTGAGGTCTGACAAATCCCATACGGGGCAGTAGCAATCCTCGGTGTCGGAAAGGCGGATTTCGATTTCTCCGCTTTCGGTTTGTTCCACGGTGTCGACATAGAGTTCCCGTCCGTATCCGTCATTGTCAAGCTCGAAGAATGTGTAGCGGTCGAAATCTTCTTCATCGTGGTAGTAGCGCAGGGAGACTTTTCCTCCGAGCCACTCAAGGACGGATGTAATCTGGCCGAGAATCTCGTAACGGATGTTTGCAAGCATATCTCCGTAGTGGCTTGCGGTTTCGTGGTAAGTTTTCTTTTCCATAATGTTTTTGTTTCTTTGTTGATACAAAGGTAGGAAAAAAATATGACAAATCCAAATTTATTTTTAGATGAAAGAAAAATTTGGAAATCTCGAAAAAAATGTTATATTAGTACAATATAAAGCGTCGTTGCGCGGCGTGGCTGCCTGCAGACAAAAAAAAAGAATCCCGACCTTCCGGCCGGGATTCAAAAAACAAACAAAAGACATTATTCAGAAATGAAATCATCGTCCAAGATTTGCCGTGCGATGCGATATGCAAGGTCTTCAGGCAGGTTGAAAATGCTCGTGTAGTTGCGTTTTTCCCTATTCCACACCATAAGGGTTTCGCTGCCCTCGTCAAGATAGAAGGAATCGAAATCTTCGACCGGTTCGGTGAGGTGCTGAATATCATCATTGTCAAGCACCGCCTTCGCGTGGAAATACGCGTCCTCTATGACATCCTGCTTGTTCTCGGAGAGTTTGGCTTCAGCGTAGCAGTCGGTAAGTTCACTCTCCTTGATTTCCCACCGATAGAAATAATCCCCACGGCTGACCTGCGCAGTCTTTGCCTCGAGCCCATCGTTGTAGGCTTCTTCGTAGCCTGCGACCTCCGCATCGTGCTTTTCGAGGCTATATTCTTTCGAGAGTTGGAATCGGGCCGATTCGAGGCTCGGGTGAGTTGAGACGGAAACGATATCGCAATTCTCATTGACACAGACAAGTACGTAAACTTTCATAACTTTCCTTTTTTATTCGTTTGACTTGATACAAAGGTAGGAAAAAATTTCGACAATTCCAAATTTTATTCCGCTTTTTTTGCGAAAGTGTGGATTGAAGAATAGCAGTCGGAGCCGTCCTCTTCAGTCACATCCTCCGCAATCTCCTTGTAGCCAATGTATTCCATAAGGTCGCGGCACCAAAGGTGGGAATGTTTCCAATCTCCCATTTCAATGAACACATCCACGTTTCCGTTACCATCCTCCCCTGCGTCAGCATAGCAGTCATTGTCGGAAAGATATTTCGTGAAATCTCCGTTGAACGCGACAACAACGTTGTACTCTTTGACCTCCGTCAATTTTCCATCCTTGCCTTGGAGGATAATGTGTTCGCAGTGGTCGTTGCTTTCCTTTGCGCTCTTTACGGCACTGATGATGTATTCGGTCTTGTCGTTGAGGTGAAGTCCGCTGAACTCCGTGCCATCGAGAATCCAAGCTTTCTTTCCGATTTTCCTTTCGTTGTAGAGCATAGTTTTAGACCTCCTTTATGGTATAAGAAATGATGTCGGGTTCGTTGAGGCCATAGAAGTCAATGACCTGCCTGCGGCTCTCACAAAGGGCGGTCTGCGTAAGGGTGCGGATTTTTCCGTCCTTTCCCATTTCTTTCATCGTGATTTCAAATCTTTTCATAACCTTGTCTCGTTTTGTTGATACAAAGGTAAGAAAAAAATCTGATAATTCCAAATTTTATTTTACAAAAGTACGCTATATTCGGAAAAACCGGGATGCGGTTCGGGTACCATCGTAATGTCAAACGTATTCGTATCGCGATCGTATCCGTATTCTTTCTTGAATTTCAGCGGCTCTTCCTCGATCCTGCTGAAATCGTGGTATGCGTATTCATCATCGGTTCTCGTTATTTGATAGGAACGGACTTTCCCGAAAAGCTTAATGGTTACTAAGTCTCCAATTTGAAGTTCTTTATTTTCCATATTCCATTGTTTTACCATAAATAAATTTAGACAGGTTTTCCTAATTGTCAACCCACTGAACGTCTGTCGTTGCAGCTGTCTATATTGTCATAATATAGCAAAATTTTTGACAATTCCAAATAAAAAACAAAAAAACCGCACCTTTCGGTACGGCTTTTCATTCGGTGTACGTGGCTCTTACTTGCTGACCTCGGTGAAGTAGTCGCTCGTCACGTAGGAGTTCCCATCCTCATTGGAGAAGTTCTCGTCAAGAAAGTCCTCAACCTTTGCGAGAAGGTCGGTTGCATTCTCAAGAGCTTCTTCCTTGCTTGTGGCGGAAACTCTCTGGTAGACGGAGATAGTGACCTCCTGCCGGACATAGTAGTCCTCCTTTTTGGGTTCCTGCAGTTCTTTGCGAAGCTTGGCGAGGGCGGCAATGTCTGCGGAGATATTGAAGTCATCGTCAAAGATGCTGAAGATGTCAATCGGCTCGGTGTCGGTGGTGTCCTCCACATCCTTCGTGCCGTGGCGGTGGTGGAGGTTCGCGTAGCCTACCACTTTTCCGTCAAGGGTGAGCAGGAAGTTGGGGACGGAGGTCTTGAGCTTGTTGAGGATATACTCCTTGTCGGTGTTGCTGACCTCTCCGACAAGCACCTCTTTCCGTGCGCTCTCGTCACGATAGAGGTTGTCAACCACGTTGACATACATCCGCTTGCCGTTGGGGATAGGGGAGGTTTCTTCCTCATTAAGGGTGACGAGGTTGAGGGACTTGAGTTTCAGTCTGTTCCAATAGGCGGTGTTTCCGTGCAGTTTGAATCTTTTCATTTCTCTTGCTTTTTGGGTTATACTTTCTTTTCTTGTTTGCTGATACAAAGGTAAGCAAAAAAATTGGATTTTCCAAATTTATTTTCATATAATTTGCATTATTTTCATAGGTGATGATAATGAAGCAAATCCATTGATAACGTCCTGACGCTGCGGGTTTTATATTGTCATAATATAAAAAAATTTTCGAGAATTCCAAATAAAATTAACACAAAAACCCCCTGCTTGTTCGGCAGGGGGCTTGCAGGTACTCATTCGAGTACACCTATGCTGTTACCTTTGCGCT
>Ga0256405_10009667_pt1 | contig 13085 bp, 14 predicted proteins | sample RumenRJG_02DNA_FD_189096 | JGI IMG/M metagenome (GOLD analysis project Ga0256405, IMG submission 189096) | Bovine rumen microbial communities from Lethbridge, Alberta, Canada - RJG_02 | ecosystem: Host-associated > Mammals > Digestive system > Stomach > Rumen | place: Canada: Alberta...
GAAAAATATTATGAAGAAGATTTCAACTTCATTGAAGAATTAGCAAACAATAACTGCATATACTACAGAGAAGAAAATACCGATATGTTTTTTTCCATAATTGTCAAAAATCCAAGAGAATTAATGAATATTTGTAAAAACACCTTATCTGTTCTTCCTGAATATAAAGCAACTGAAAATTCTGTTTTTCCAATTTATAAAGTAAATACAGACAAATTAAAAGAATCTAACATATTGATTCCCTTTCTTAAAAAAACTGATGGAGAGATGAATTTATCCGTTTTTACAGAAATGATTAATTCATTAAAGGATACCCTTTTTTCTGATTATCAACTGCAAAAGCAATTCAGAAATTCTTTTCAAGAAGTAGTTTCCTTAGGAAATCCCGCATTTTCTTTTATTAAGGATTTAGCATTTTATAAACACTTATTTTCTAATGAACAAGATATTGAAAAGTATTTTAAGGATATAGTTTCATCTTTTTTATCTTTGTCCAGGAAGACCATTGAAACTATAAAATTTGGAGAATTGATAACGACTTCTTTTTATATCCTAGACTTTTTCCCAAGTTTTCAAGATAAAATATCCTCAAAAAATACAATAAACAACAGTAGCACAGATGCCGAACATGCATTATATGCAACAAGTTGTCCATTTTTTATATCTAATGATGAGCATACATTAAAAAAAGCAAAAGTCGTTTATTCTACATTCAATATAAGTACAAAAGTTTTGTCTAGCTCAGAATTTCTTGATATTTTTGGATGTTAATTCTCTGCACACATCTTCATTCATCTCATAAAATTCTTCTATGTCAAATCGTTCAGAAAAGTATTTTTCATACATCAAATCGACATTGCAGATTTCTGGTCGATAGTCGTAAATATCGCATTTGTTATCTTTTAAATGAACGCAAACGCCATTTCCTGTATCAAATTCTGCAAGTTGAGGTACTTTGTTTATATGGCGGCAACATTCGCCACATTTGCTACAGGGAAAAGGCATGGCTTATGAGTTTATCTTTTGAGAAATATCGACAGTTATTTTTATTCTTCAACATAACAATCAATCATTTCGTCAAAATCTTTCAGCTCTTTTTCTGAGTTTGGATTGATGAAGCCGTCTTCTGTGATAAGCGGAAGTTGCACGGTATGTCGGAACTCCATAACAATTCCAATGATATTATCAATGGTTGTATCTGCAATTCTTGCGTTTTCCTCTGTCTTTATCTTTACATACGGAACAAGTTCGCGCTCAATACGCTCCAAGATTTTCGTTTCTTGCTTGCATAAATCAATAAGTTTATTGCAAAAATCGTCCAATCGCTTGTTTTGTTCTGTCTCTGCATTTTCGTTTTGTTTATGTAGCGGAACTATTGCCTGTACTAAAGCTTCGGCAGGGAGAACGCCATTTATACGAAGTTGAGAACTCTTTAAATGTAGGCTTGCTGAATTTTTCAAAAAATCATCATCATTGCAAATAAGCCACAACACAGCAGGACAACTTTGCAAAGTTTTTGCGCCCGCACCAAGCAACGCAATCATATCTCCTTCTGCGTATCCGTCCGTACATTCATAGTTGTACGCTTGTTTATCTATTCCACCAAGCAAAGGCTTTATAATTGAGTTTGCAATCTGTAGTTTTCTTTTGCCTAAATCAAACAATGCCTTTCCAACTGCAAGGCGGGGAATTGAAGCATTCTGCTCAAAATAGTCTTTCGTTTCTTTGCTCAGATAATCTTTCTTGTCATCATATTCAACTTTATCCGATTCAAGATTTTTGTATGTCCTGTCAGAATTGTTTTGGCTTATTTCTTCTGTTGCTTTGGAAGTCGGCTTTGATGTATTTTTGCCCCATAACCAATTCTTTATGTACATATTCTTGTCGTCTTTGAATTTCCCAAGCAAAATTCTGATAAAATCGATAATGATAAGAACACAAAGCCTAGCATCATTAAAACTGCAATAGTTTGGCGTATTTCATTTGAAGTATCGACTGCAACAAGACTACCTATGAACAGTGCTATATACATAATACCTGATATAACCTTGCCACAGTAAAATCTATGAATGCCAAGCCAACCAAGCAATGCACAGAGTATTGCAGATATAAGTCTAGATTTTTTCAAGGCTTTGTGGGCATCTTCCAGTCTTTCAATCCTATCTTCATGTTGGTCAAGACGATTTTCGTGTTCTTCGCCAATGTCAATAAGCTCGTCAAGTGTTCCCGAAACTTTATTGTAAAATTTCAAGTCCCGTTCTTTGGCTTCTTTTGCGACAGCTTCAATTTTATCTCCAAAGGCTTTTGCACTTGCTTCCATGCCTTTTTCAAATTCTCTTATCTTTCTTTTTCCAAATCCGAACATATTTTCTCCCGTAATTTATGCGTTCACCACTATGTCATACCAGCGGTTTGCTAAAAATTCCTCTTTTATCTGTTTTATAAAAGAGCCGTCTGTTATAAGCCTATGCAAAGTAACAAGGAATCCCCCGATGTCTATTTTTCGCAAGGAAGCTTTTGTTAATTTTTTATCTCGCATTACAATACCCGCGCTTGCACCTATAGCTACGACAAGAACATTACTCGTTGAGGCTATGAGATTTGAATATGAAAGTATTTTTCTCGTCCGCACTTCATATAGTTTTATATCTCCATCTTTTTCTTCATTATAAAATAAGCGGTGTATCATCCCTATAATTGCGTTTATAAGCATGGAGAAAGTCGCTTGTTCTGCAACAGTTTTGACATTCGCCATATCAAGACCATATTTAGCGAGTTCAGAGGCAAGTTTATCATCTATCAAGTTTACCATTGGTAATGGTAGACTGTCTTTTGAATCAATATCTGATTGCAAATGTATGATTTCTTTTATAAGTGATGTTGCGACAATTTCTTTTCCCTCTATGCCATCATTCAATAATTTCTTTCTTGTGTAATAAAACACCTTGCTTGTATCTGCATTACAGGCAAAAATATCACCCTTGCCAAGCTGAGAAAGAATATGGTATGACCTCATATCCCATGTAGTCAGCGTACTTGTTGCAATATTGGCAGTGCCAAAGATTAACCCTAAAACGGGATCATGCCCAATGGTTGCACCTCTATGTTTTAATTTTCCATATCCTTTTAACGGCTCTTGTCCTTTTTCAAACATTCCATTATATCTATTGGCATCAAACGGTACTGGATGCAATATAATTTCCTGTAATGTCGGATTATATAGTTTATGATGCCGTTCTTCTAATCCCGCATCTTCACGAGCCTTTTGGTCGTGAGGGTCAAAAGTTTCTTTTCCAGGTGTTTTTTCAGCCTGCTCTTGGTCGCCAGGTCTTTCATCTTTACTCTTGAAATCAGTAAATAGATATTGTCTACAACACTGCAAGCCAACGGCTAGGAAAAGAAAAGCAATATCTGTTTTTGAAAGTTTTGTCGCATTTTCAAATTCTTTATCTATATCAGCAATAATTTCAGAAGCATGTTTTGCAACATAGGCTGTGCGCTTGCATTCATCGGCGATGGCTTCCGTGCTTTTAAGATATTCCTCAGAGTATTCAGATTTTTCTTGTCTCAATTTGTCAAATCTGTTCATATTTTTTCCCGTAAGTATATTTTCCGCCATTGCGTGGCAGAATGTGCTATTTCCCCTCATTTTTCTGCATTGTGGTCTTGAACTTTTCAAGAATTCTTGTGAAAACAGAAACGCCCATATCCCTTTCCCATTCTTTTTGTGTCCGAGTTTTTAAAAATATTTGCGTTTTGCTCCAGCAATTCGGGGAAACAGGCGGAATGTCTGATTTTTGGGGTTGTGGGAATTCATCTTTTTCATCGAATTTTACATGGTATCGCTTCATACAAGCCTCCGACGGCGTATTATGATACCATTTTATAACAACATATCTGCCACCTAACGGCAGAGTAAATGTTTTTAGCGTTTTTTCAGAATTTTATGTATTTCCATACATCTTGCCTATCTGCGAAAGTTCCGCTTTTACCGCGTCTATCAGTTCTTGTGGTTCGAGAACTTGAACCGTGTGCCCTTGTCCGAGCACCCACCGCTGAACTTCGGGAAGTTGCGTTGTCTCAAAGGCGACCTCAACCGTGCCGTCCTCGTTCTGCGTAACGGTCTGACTGCGCGACCAAATATGCTCGCTTGCAAAAGTGGCGATTTCTGCGGAAAAGCGGAGGCGGATTTTATGCGAAACCTGCGAGCTTGCCCATACTCCGATGTCTGCGTCGATATATTTTCGCCAGTCAAAATCTTCGGGGATTTCAAAAGTTTCGCCTGTCGTTGTGGCATTCTTGATTCGTGAAAACGCAAATATCCTTATGTCGCTCTTGTAGCTGTCAAAGCCGATGACATACCAGCTTCCTTTCTGGCAGACGATGTGGTAGGGCCTCACGGTTCGGCTCATGTAGGTTTGTTTCTGCAAAGGTCGGTAATCAAAGCGGATTTCTTTGCTCGTGCGGACTGCGGAAAACACGGTGTTGAACACTTCCGCGTCAATCTGCGCGAGCGGCTCTGAAATGTAGGTAACGCTGTCGTCAAGGTACATAGTGTCTATAGTCGCTCGCTCGCCCAGACTTTCGGCAATTTTTCTAAAAACGGAACGCAGATGCTTTTCAAGCGGAGTGTTGCGATAGCCGGAAAGAAGCCGCTCAAACAAGGCAACACTAAAAAGCTCCCCCTCGCTCAAAGAAATGTCCTTTATATAAAAGGAATCTTCCGTGTAATAATAGCCGTTTTTTGCACGGTCAAAGGCGATTGGGGCATTGTAAAAAAGCTTCATCTCCTCAATGTCTCGGCTGATTGTGCGCACTCCGACTTCCAGCTTTTTGGCAAGGTCGTTTGTGTTGGGGTAAGTTCCGCTCCTGATTTCTATGTCGATTGCGCGGATTCTGCGGAGAACTACTTTTTCCTGTCGGGCGGCGGAAGCTTGGGGTTTTGTAGAAAATTGTTCCATGGGGATAGTATAGCATGGAATTTTGGGAAAAGATAAAAAACACGCCGAGTTTTTCCTGAATTCTCGCCGAGAAATTTTAAAAACTCGGCGTACTTTTTAAAATTCTCGGCGAGTTTTACCAGATATTATAATTTTTTTGCTGTAAAAACTGGTTCAAACTTAAAAATATCACTTTATATTATAATTTTACTTGACATATTAGGTTAATTTATTATAATTTATAGTTGTAAAGAAAAAAAGAAAGCGGAGGTTCCAAGATGAATGAATCAGTCAGAAACAGAATCGAGATGCAGTTGCGGCTCAACAAAATGAGCCAGAAAGACCTTGCGGAAAAGCTCGGAGTTACTGAGGTAACAGTCAGCCGCTGGCTCAGTGGGGAGCGCGACCCGTCAATCGAGACTCTGAACAGGATTGCGGAAGCTCTTGGAACGACCACTTCATATTTCTTTATTACCGACGACTGGCAGAATGAAAAAAAGCCAACCGAAGATAAAAGCGGAATGAGCACCGGGCTGAAGGTAACTTTCGGCGTGATTCTGGGGCTTGTGATTGCGGCGGTTGCGGCAGGTCTTCTTTCAAAAGACGAAAAAAACCAGCTTGTAGATATTCTAAAAAAAGATGATGCGTAAGACCGCGAGGAAGTGAAAATGACATGACTGAAATAAAAAAGGCTCTCTAATCAGTACCAGTGATTAAAAAGCCCTTCAAAGACAGACGGAAAACCGTTGCCGTATTACTATTATTATCTTAACGGTTTTCCATGTTTGTTTCAAGTTACCAAAAAGTCTGCCGTTGGCATAAAACTTTTGGAACTTAAATTGGATTACAAGGAGGTATGATAAAAAGGTAAACGAACAAGCGGTAATGTGATACGCTGAAGATATTCAGCGGAACCCAGGCATCAGTTCGTCATATTTAGTAAGGGCATGACCCTTGTCAAGGAGAATGAAGAGCTTTTGCCGCATCATACTATAGTCCTAGAGACTGAATGGGAGATTGGAACACACTACCGATTAGACTTTCCGCTGAAGAAAAACGGAGGTCATTATGACAGTTTTCATGGGTGCGGATTTGCACAAAACACAGATTACCGTACACGTTCGAGTTGGAGACAAAATAGAATCTTTGTCTGAAATTAAGCAGTATCCGACAACACCGGGCGGATATGCCGAACTTCTGGCAAGAATTGCTGAATACAAATCTGCCGGCTATGACGTGAAGGTTGGAGTTGAATCAACTGGAAACACAAGATTCTTTAAGAATCAGGTTGAGAAAGCAGGTGCTGAAGTAACTGTAATCAACACCTTGAAGTTCAAGGTAATCAACGAATCTACCAAGAAAACTGATAAACATGATGCTTCGACAATTTCAGAGTTTCTTGAAAAAGATATGCTTCCAGAAAGTTATGTCTGCAATCAGGAAACAGAAAACCTGAGACGGCTTTTGAAATCAAGGGAAAGACTTGTTCATTCGATTGTCGGCCAGAAGAATGAAGTTCATGCACTTCTGGTAAGCATGGGGCTTTCAGATGAACTGCGAAGCCTGCAAAGTAAAAAAGGGCGCCAGAAAGTTCTGGACACCCTGTTGTCGCACAGCGACCTCGTGCTCGAAGCACAATCAGTAAAACTGATGTTTCAAATCATAGACCAGATGGCAGAATCGGTCAAGACGATTGAAAAACAGCTTGCTGAACTTACAAAAGATGACGAGATGGTGAACCGCCTTATGACAATCCGCGGCTGTGGAAAAATTACGGCATGGATTATCAGAGCCTACACGGAAGATATTGGCAGATTTGCGTCAGCAAAGAAATATGCGGCTTTCTGCGGACTTGTTCCGTGGGTACAAGATTCGAATGAAACTGTTCATCATGGGAAAATAACAAAGCGCGGTCCGCAGGAATTGAGAACGGCTTTTGTTCAGTTAGTGTTGGGAATCCGTCGTTGCGGTGATACTTCAGAATGGAGAATCATGCAGCGGCTAGATTATATGAAAAAGAATAAAGGCAGCGGCAAATCAATTGTTGCAGCTGCACGAAAGATGGCAGAAATCGCATGGGCGTTGCTCACAGAAAAACAGGACTTTGATGCAAGAAAGATGATGGGGAAATACAAGCCCATGAATCTTGTTGACCAAGCTCTGGCTGCCATAAATAAATAGCTTAGAAAGTTGACTTGTTCGTTGACTTTTTATGGGAGTCGCCTATGAAAGCGAGATACCTTGAACAGGCAGCGGTCGCCTTAAAGAACCGCAAGGAAAACCAATATGAAATACAGAATTGTACAGAGAATAAATCCCCTTAATAAGGATGAATCAAAATTTTACGCAGCCCCTCAGTATATGGAAGAGCTGACTGTAATGGACTTGGCGAAGGACATCAGCGATGCCTGTACGCTCAATGTAACCGATGTCGAGGCGGTGCTTACATCACTCGTGCGAAAGCTCCCTATGTATCTTAAAAACGGGTTCAAAATCCAGCTGGGGAACTTCGGACGTGTAAAGCTCTCGTTCTCTTCAAAAGGATTTGCAAAAGCGGAAGATGTGGATTCGTCGAGCATCACAAGCAAGCGGATTCTTTTCACGCCAAGCACGGAACTGAAAAGCGAAATTGAATCGGCTTCGTTTTCAAGGGTGTAGTGCGGTAAGATGATGTAAAAACAATCAGCCCTGCGGATAATGCGGTTCTTGCAGGGCTGTTTTATCTATTCGTCATAATCTTCAAATTCTTTATAAACTTGATTTACAGCTTCTACATATACAACAAAAGAAGGGTGATTATAATCCTGTCGTTTTAGATACAGATTTTTCAAATCACAATATCTATCTCTGACATCTTGCCACCAGCCATATTCTTTCAGCTCTTCTGTTTTCTCAGAAACATCTAAGGATGAAGGAACTTCATTCCAATAGAATCTATCAACAAGTCCTTTTTCATGTATAAGCCTGCAATAGTTTCCTTTAGAATTTTTCGCAAGAATTGCAACATCAAAACTAAATTCCTTTTTGCTTGGGTCATTCTTGAAAAAAAGTCCTGCCGTCAATACAGAGGTTGAATCTTGTGAGTCTTTAAAATAAGTGTCTTTCAGAATCTCGTTTAATTCTTTTCTGATTAAATCTTTAAGTTGTTTTAATTTCTCAGAATTATTTGGATTAAAGTCGTTCGGAAAAGATTTGATTTCAAAGTTGTAATCCAAATCAAAAGGTTCATTTTCATTTTTTGTCACAAGATTTTTTGCGCCGCTTCCAATCAAATAAAAATCGCAATCGAAACCATATTGATTTTGCATTACATTTTTCAAACGGTTAAGCGTATCAGAACAGAAACTTTTGTAAGGTTTTACAGTCTTGGCATTTACAAATATATACATAAAAACTCCTTCTGCCCCTGACCGTCCATTTGTTTTAGCAACAAATCATTATAGAATATTGATAGCAAAGCATAAAATCAATAGGTCTATAAAAAAATACCTACCTTTTTCAGATTTCTCTGTAAAGGTAGGCATGAATATTTTAGGTATTATAAAAACTTATTTAATCAAGCTGTGGTATTCCTGCAGTGATATTACTCCACCCTCACCACCATTACCATTCTTTACAGCTTCAATACCCTTAACCGCAGCCAGCGCACCTGCAATAGTAGTTATATAAGAAACCTTATATTTAAGGCAAGCCTTGCGTATCGTCTTCCTGTCCTCAGCGTAGTTGCGTTTAGCCTTTGGCGTATTGATTACCAAACAAACTTCTTTGTTCATAATTAAGTCCACTACATCCGGGCGGCCGGCTCCAATCTTGTTCACTACATCGCACTTAATTCCGTTTGCGTTGTAGAAATCAGCAGTTCCCTGTGTACCAACCAGTGTAAAGCCCAAGTTTTTCAAAGTCTTTCCAATTTCGAGAACCTGATCTTTCTGGCCTTCCTTATTGCTGAGGAAAATAAGAACCTTCTTGTTTTCCCAGGCAGCTGGTGCGTGCGGAAGTTCTGAACCGGCTGCTTCCTGTGACTTGTAGAATGCAAGAGGGAAGTTTTCAGCAAGGCCAAGAACTTCACCTGTAGAACGCATTTCAGGTCCGAGGATTGGGTCAACTCCAGGGAAGCGTGCCCATGGCAATACAGCCTCTTTTGCTCCGTAGTAAGGAATCTTCTTGTCTTTGAGGCCGAGGCTTTCCAAAGACTCGCCAAGCATCATGCGGGTAGCAAGGCGGGCCATCTGAGTGTCACAAACCTTTGATACGAGAGGAACAGTGCGACTTGCACGAGGATTTGCTTCAATTACATAAACCTTTCCGTTTTCAATTGCGTACTGCATGTTCATCAAACCGCAAACGTGAAAGCTTTCTGCAATCTTCTTTGTATATTCTTTGATTGTTGCAAGGTTGTCAGCAGGAATAGAAACCGGAGGAATTACACAAGCTGAGTCACAAGAGTGAATACCAGCAAGTTCAACGTGCTCCATAACAGCTGGAATGTAAACGTGGGTTTTTATAATGAAGGAGGGGAAAGTCTTCCCCTCGCTCCAACCGCCTCCGGCGTTTTCCGCTACCCCTTCTCCTAGGGCTACGCCCTAAAACCCGTATGGTAAATTGCTGTCGCAATTTGCTATTTTTGTTTATAAGCTGAATTATTGTCTCTGACGAATTTGAGAACGAATTTCTAAATTATTTGTTACAAATCCCTTTTCTCTTAATCCATTTACCATATCAGAATAAATGTCATTTCCATTTGGATTACGAATTGTTAATAGCAAGATAAATTCTTGTTCTTGTATGAAAACATTATATCTTGTAAGCCGATTAATTTCCAATTTCCATCCAGTTCCGACATTTATTCCTCTTGAAAGATTTCTATAATATGATTTGACTGGAGCCCATTTTAACCCATTTTTAACTCTTTCTTTTTCATATGCAAAGTCTGAATTCTTTTCTAACTTTATAGCAGAAGAATATGTTTTATTTTTGTATATTGGTCCAAAACTTGCATCTATATTTGACCGACAATAGTTTACTCCATAATTCTTATCAAGCATTGGATTATAGACTAACGTCATAAAAATTTCTCCATAATATTTTCCATTTCTTATAAGAGATTTAGGATAAGGGAAATCTATCATTTCTAACATTTTTCCCTGTTGTATTCCCTGCTTGAAAATAACAGTTACTTCATCAACAGAAGACTGTAATATTTCTTGATAATCGTTTGGTGGTAAACCATATCCTGAATACAATTTATTTTGTGTTTTTAAGGTTTTACTTGAATTAAGTCTTGCGGAATGGATAAGTAATGCCTTTGACAAAAGTAAATCTTTTTCTAATAATTCATCATAAACACACGCATATTTATACAAGGCTCTCGGTGCTGAAAAGCTAGTTCCAATATTTTCTATAAAATCTCCTTCAGCAGTCATCCCAACTATTCCAAGGTTTTTTATTCTTCCAGAATTATCCCAATTTCCACCATAATCTACAATTTCTGGTTTCACTGTAAAACCAATGCAAAAGGCGTTCAAAAAAGGACGCTGGAGCGCTCAAAAGAGGACATCCAGCGTCCTAAACGGGACAGCCTAAATTAGGCAGTTTCGATGTTCAGAATAAAGCCGGAAGTCAGTCGTCTGCGGATTGCATCCGAAAGAGCCGGTTCATTCTGCTCGCCCATAAAATCTCCCCAGTCATCTGCAGGATACTGACAGGTGACAACTGTTGAAGTTCCAAAGACTTCCCTTAGTTTTATCAGCTGAAACAGAATTGATGCACGTTCTTCATTGATGTGCGTAATCAAAAAATCATCTAGAATAAGAACCTGTATCTTTCCAAAATACTTAAGCTTCTTGTTGTACTTAGCAGGATCAGAAGTTTTCATAATCAGCAGTTCATCAATGAGCGTCGTACAGTCTGTAAAATATGTCTTGTATTCACCACGACAGCATTCAGCACCTATTGCTTTGGCTGCGTAAGTTTTGCCGATTCCGCTCTGTCCAAAGATACAAAGGTTCAGACGTTTTTCAACAAAGCCTAAAGTCAGAATCTGCCTTATGACATTTTCATTGTAAATTCTGCCGTTTCCAGATTTCAAATTTGAAGCTAGAGCGGTATTCTTTCCAAGTCTGCTGAGACGGAGAAGTCTGTCCAGGCGGTCTTCTTTTCTGTAATCATATTCTGCAGAAACAAGTTCCTGAAGGAGCTGAACAGAATCAAGAGATGAAAATTTTGGAGAATCACAGATTGCCTTGAATCTTTCCTCTAAGGCAAACAACTCTAAGTATTCAAGCATTTCCATAAGTTCGGAGTTTCTATTTTTCATCAGAACAGTACCTCCTGTCTTTTTAGAAGTGAGGCCATATCATACTTTGAACTGTCTACAGCATAAGTATCATGTCTCTTTTTAGGTCTTACATCAGCTGTTTCAGAAACGGGGATAACCTCCGGTTCCGCATATTCTGCAATGGTATTCTTGATAAATGTGTAACTGCACCTGCCTGACTCAAAGGCTGCCGTACAGCATTTCTCAAGCGTCTCTTTTCCGTACTTCTTTGCATAACCTAAAATACCTGCAACCTGTCTGAACTTTTGACACGGATATTTTGACCTGCTGAAAATATCTGAAACTACAGCTTTTGTCATGGGTCCAGTCTTGATTGCGATTGAAAGGAAGTATGGTTCACTCCAGGAATTGTATTCTGTAAACGACGGTGGAAGGTCTTCCGGATCGGTTCTGTACTCTCCGTTATGCGAAGCACGGCCCCATTCCTTTATAAAAGTACCTTTTTCAGTGTAAAATTCGAGTTTTAAGGCACTTGCCCTTACTTCCAGATGTTTTCCAATGTATTTATGTGGTACACTGTAGTGACAGTAATCGTACGTGATATGGCAGTCAGGTGCGACTTTTACAGTTCTCCGGTCAAGGCGGATGAAGTCATGAAGAGGAAGCGGTATCAGCATTTGCTTTTCTTCATTGTTGAAAACTTCTTCCCTTGACCGGTTTTGTTTTGTGAAAGGTTTTTTGTTCAATTCCTTTACTCTTGCAAAAAGTTCTTCATTGAGTTCATCAAGAGTAAAGAAAGTCATCTCCTGCATATCCAGAAGAATATTCTGTGTGATTATACGTACTCCGCCTTCAACGCCCGGTTTATCATCAGGAGCTTTTACCCGGGCTGGCATTAAGGCTGTTCCATACCATTGTGCCCATTCGTTGTAATCTTTATTCAGAACAGGATCTGCATAATCATTGTTGCTTGTAACTGCAACCTTTGCATTGTCAGGTGTAATTATTGGAGTAACTCCTCCGAAGAAATGGACCATCCGTGTATTCACATCAAGCCATTCATCAATCGTACAGCGGAGAATTCCTTCTGCATAATAGTATTTGCTGTACGACAGGCTCGCAACGAATATTGTGACTTTTGTATCTGATTTTCCTGTTATTGGATTTTTAAGACGGAGCTGAAGTCCTGCATAATCGACTTCAATGTTCTGCCCCGGGTATCGTATTACCTTGCCGGATATTCCTTTTGTTGCAAGATAATCCTGATATTTTTTACAGTACTGTCTGTAGCTGTAGGCCTGTCTGCCGTCACAGGTATTCTCGCAGTAACGCTTATACTTGTTCCAGAGCCGCTGAAGAGTCTGACCTTTCTTTGCCATTTCCTTAAAGACTTTTTCATAGTCAGGCTCTGCAAACTCAGTTTTTGTCCCACCGCGTTTTTTGTAAAGGGCAGCTTCAATCTGCTCGTTTGAATAATTTTGAGGTAACGGATATGTAAACTCCGATTCCTCAAATCTCGTAATGAAACGACCGACGGCAGTTTTTCCGCAGCCGACACTTACACTAATTTCACGGAAACTAAGATTCTGCGAATAGTGCATCCTTAAAATTGTCAGATAGTCCAGCATGTTGCTGTTCCTCCCAGTAAAAAAAATCAGGCTATAAAGCCCGTTCTTTTACTATATCTGACAATTTTTAAGCTGTCCTCTTTTGAGCGCCGAATGTCCCTTTTTCAACGCTCCAATGTCCTTTTTTGAACGCGGTATGCATCCTTTTTAGATATAGGATGGATTTATCATGCTGAAGAAGAATTTGAATTTATTACTATCAGAACATTACTTTTCCAATTTCTGACAATCATTATTTTA
>Ga0256405_10009668_pt1 | contig 13085 bp, 9 predicted proteins | sample RumenRJG_02DNA_FD_189096 | JGI IMG/M metagenome (GOLD analysis project Ga0256405, IMG submission 189096) | Bovine rumen microbial communities from Lethbridge, Alberta, Canada - RJG_02 | ecosystem: Host-associated > Mammals > Digestive system > Stomach > Rumen | place: Canada: Alberta | collected...
CGAAAATGTCAAGAGTCTGTGAAATCTGCGGCAAGGGGCCTTCGGTCGGCAATGTCGTCGTCCGCAAGGGTTCGCCGAAGTACAAGGGCGGCATCGGTCTCCACACGACCGGCATCACGAAGCGTCGCTTCCTCCCGAACCTCCAGACCGTCCGCGCGACGGATGGCAAGGGCAACACGAAGCGCATGACCGTCTGCGCCCGCTGCATCAAGGCCGGCAAGGTCGTCAAGGCGACCAAGGCGGCGAAGAAAAAGTAATTCAACCTTAAATCTAACAAACAACAACACAAGGAGTAAAACAAAATGGCTATCAAGATTGGCATCAACGGCTTCGGCCGCATCGGCCGCATGGTTTTCCGCGCGGCAGTCGAGAACTTCAGCGACGTCGAGATCGTCGGCATCAACGACCTCCTCGATCCTGACTACCTCGCGTACATGCTCAAGTACGACTCGGTCCACGGCACGTTCCAGAAGGAAATCAAGGTCGAGGGCAACACGATGATCGTCGACGGCAAGAAGATCCGCCTCACCGCGGAGAAGGACCCGACCCAGCTCAAGTGGGACGAGGTCGGCGCCGAGATCGTCGTCGAGTCCACCGGTCTCTTCCTCACGGACGAGAAGGCCCGCATGCACATCCAGGCTGGTGCCAAGAAGGTCATCATGAGCGCTCCCTCCAAGGACGCGACCCCGATGTTCGTCTACGGCGTCAACCACACGACCTACGCCGGCCAGGACATCATCTCCAACGCCAGCTGCACGACGAACTGCCTCGCGCCGATCTCGAAGGTCCTCAACGACACCTTCGGCATCAAGCGCGGTCTCATGACGACGATCCACGCCGCCACTGCGACGCAGAAGACCGTCGACGGCCCGTCCAAGAAGGACTGGCGCGGTGGCCGCGGCATCCTCGAGAACATGATCCCGTCCTCGACGGGCGCGGCGAAGGCCGTCGGCAAGGTTCTCCCTGCGCTCAACGGCAAGCTCACGGGCATGTCCGTCCGCGTTCCCACGTCTGACGTCTCGTTCGTCGACCTCACGGCCGAGCTCGAGAAGCCCGCGACGTACGAGGAAATCTGCGCGGCGATGAAGAAGGCCAGCGAGACCGAGATCGCCGCCGGCGGTCTCAAGGGCGTCCTCGGCTACACCGACGAGGCCGTCGTCTCCACCGACTTCCGCAACGAGTCCAAGACCTCCGTCTTCGACGTCAAGGCCGGCATCCAGCTCGACCCGACGTTCGTCAAGGTCTGCGCTTGGTACGACAACGAGTGGGGCTACTCGAACAAGGTCGTCGAGATGGCTCGCGTCATCGCGAAGTAACCATCCGGCCATCCGGTAAAAAAGGGCGCGGCACATCTGCCGCGCCTTTTTTCGTTGGAGGCGCGGCTGTTGCGGGTGGCGTTTTGGCGACGGTGCTCGCTGACTTTGCTGCGAATACGCGGCAAAGTCCCGGCGGAAAAGCCGGTGGCGACATCGATTTTTTGGTCTTTTACATTTTGCCGGTGCCGTCGAGCCTTTCGGCAAAATGGCGACGCAAAAAATCGGGTCGCATCCGTCTTTTCCTCCGTCGCGTCGCATATCGCCGAAACGCCACCTGCAGCAGCCGCACCGACATACTTTTGCTGAATCTCGCCATTCAATTTGGGCGGTTTGTGGTATAATAGTGATGTTACGAAGATAACAAGACATGTCATTACCTCTGAACATAGACGACTTGGTTCATCAGCGCAAGGTCGAGAGTGCGCGGATTGAATACAAGAAGGACTGGAACCCTGAAAAGGTGCTCCATTCGGTCTGCGCATTCGCAAACGATATCGACAACTGGGGTGGAGGATACATAATCGGGGAGTTCCTAAAGGAGTTAGATCTTGCCGAAGGACGCAACACTGGAATCGGGAAAATCGTTCGCGCAATGCGCGAGAACGGTTCGCCCGACCCACAGTTCTACAACCCAGAAACACGCTCCTTCATGACGGTTATTTTGCCAATCCATGAGGCGTTTAAGGTCGATGAGACGGCGGCAGAGGCAGAAACTGTGCTGAAAACCAATATGAAAATAGGTGCTGGCACTGTAAATGGCACTGTAAAAGATTTGTCATCGCCATTCGCCCTTGCTGATAGGATTGTCGGGGCAATCAAGGCGAACAACAGAATTACCTATGATGCATTGGCTGTTGCGACAGGAGCGTCTCGGCGCACAATTAGTCGAGAAATTAAGATGCTTTCTCAACAAGGGGTTCTGAGACGTATTGGCTCAGACAAGACCGGCCATTGGGAGGTCTTGAAGTAAGGCACCAACTGGCATGAAAGGTTCATCGAACAATTTGGAGAAAAGGACAGCGAAATGAAAACGCGAATCGTCATGTTCCTTGCCGCCGCGATTGCGGCGGTGTGTGCACAGGCAGACACGTGGACCGACCCTGACACGGGCTATACTTGGACGTATCGCGTCAACGGTAAGACTGCGATTCTTGAAGGGATTGACGGTGTTCCAAGTGGGTTTGTGCAGATTCCATCTGAAGTGTCAAGTGGTCAACGTAAATATGTGGTCAAACAGATTGACGGTATAACTTGCGGTGGTCGTAAAATGAGAGATCGTGCCGCGATAACAGGTTTCAACATTCCAGACACTGTGGAGATTATTGGTGCCCAGGCATTCTTTTATTGTGTGTCAGTGGTCGAAGTGTCATTGGGGAAAAATATTTCGGCAATGTTGTACACCTCGTTGGGTGGAAGTCCATTTGCATATTGTGATAGTCTTCAGCGCGTAAACGTTGAATTGGGCAATGAGCGTTATGTTTCAATTGACGGAGTAGTGTTCAACAAGGAGATGACGGAAATTGTTGTCTACCCAGCTGGGAAAGAAAATAAAGAGTACTCTGTGCCAGTCGGTGTGACAATGGTCGGGCAATGGGCATTTGCCGGTGCAAAGAGATTGTCCAAAGTGAAGTTGCCAAATGGGCTTGTCGGCATAGGGCTTTCTGCTTTTTCAAGGTGTCCTGTATTGGAGGCGGTTGATTTGCCTGCAACAGCATGTTGTTTTGATTCGTACATATTTTATGATTGCCCCAAGATGGCAGATGCGCACGGACTTGTTATATTGAACAATGTCCTTTTCAGTTATGTTGATAATGAAGGGAAAAAAGTTTCTGTTGACATCCCCAGTGGTGTTGAGGTCATTGCTGAGAATGCGTTTGAGAATGCGTCTATAACTGCGGTAACGATACCCTCTAGTGTCAGAGTCATCGAGGGTCTTTCTTTTAGTAACTGCGAGAATCTGCGATCGCTGACGTTTTCCGACGGTTTGGAGCGTATTTGTCACGCAGCGTTTGAGATTTGTCCGATTACGAGTGTTTCCATTCCACAAAGTGTTATTCAAATAGGGGATTATGCATTTGGGCATAATCAAACGCTGAAATCGGCGAGAGTTCCTCGCCACCTTAAAGAACGGGTTGAGAATACAGAGCTTCCGTATTACTATAATGTAAATGGAACTGAACATGGTGGATGGTGGGACGACGGTCCGGTCTTTGCAGATGGTTTGGAAGAAATTGCAGATTTAGAAATAAACTATTTTAAGTCGACAGAGCCGGAATGCTGCATTGTGGTATTTTATGCTCTAGGAACTTATTTGGGTTCACAGGGCGATAGAAAGGTCAAGAAAGGAAGCAAGTTGTTGAATATGCCGATTTTCTCCGATGGTAGTGGTCGGACATTTGGTGGATGGTGGACGGAGCCAGAAGGTGGTAGTCGGGTGACGATGGACACGGTTGTAACAAGTAATATGGTTCTTTATCCACATTGGGCTAATGGGGTAATTGAGGATACTACCTATATGGTTGCCTTCGACGCGAACGGCGGAACCGTGTCGCTGAGTAACTGTGTCGTCGAGAAAGGTGTGGCGATTGGTGAATTGCCTACGCCGACTTGGGATGGATTTAAGTTCCTTGGCTGGTACACTGCCAAGGATGGCGGCACAAAAGTGTCGGCGAAGACGAAGGTGTTGGCGGACGTCACATACTATGCTCATTGGGGGGCGAGCAGTTCGCCCACGCAAGAGTCGGGCGTAGGCTTCAAGATATATTCGAACGTCTCTGGTTCTGCGCCTTCGACTGCCGCGAGCGAGTACAACGGCTACTTGTACGACGAGAAGAGCGGAGACGTGAAGGGAACGATACAGGTCAAGGTTGGGAAGCCCGGCAAGGACAGCGCGGCGTCTGTGAAGGCTACGGTCGTGGTCGGCACGAAGAAGGTCACGCTTAAGGCCAAGGACAAGGGCAAGGCCGTGATTGAAAAAGATGGCCCGACCGAGATTGAGCTGGTCGGCGGCGAGGCGTGCGAGATTGCGCTGGGCGCAGAGGGGCTTTCGGGCTGCTACGGCGCTTACCAGATCGATGGCTCCCGCAACTTCTTCAGCTCGAAGGATAAGGGAGAGGTGGCTGTAGTCAACGACATCCTCTCCAAGTGGCTTGGCTCGTTTATGGTCATCTGGGACGGCGGCTCGCTGAGCGTCAGCATCGCCGCGAAGGGCAAGGTGAAGGTGTCCGGGAAGCTTGCTGACGGCAAGACCAAGGTCTCCGTAAGCACGGTGCTGCTCGTTGGCGAGGAGTGGAGCTGCGTCTCCGTCGCCGCGCAGAAGGCGAATCTCGCGTTCGTGCTTTGGCTCTCGCGTGACGGCCAGACGATTGGGGCTGAAGGGCTTGGCGACGACGTGCTTGTCGGCAAGCCCGGTGCGCTTGCCAACGGTGCGGTGTTCCATGTCGACGCCGACGAGTTCGCGTCTGTCTTCGGGCAGACAATGCTGCCGTACCTGCCCGACGGCGTTCCGGTGTCCCAGAAGGGCACGAAGTGGACTCTGCCCAAGGCGGGCAAGGTTGTCTACAAGAACGGCGCGGTTGACAAGTCTAAGCTAGGCGACAACCCCTGCGCTCTCAAGCTCACCTACAAGGCGAAGGAAGGCACGTTCAAGGGTTCGTTCAAGGTCTATACCGAAGTGAAGGGCAAGCCGAAGGCGACGACGGTGAACGTGACAGGTTTCCTGCTCAATGGCGTCGGCTATGGTACGGCGACAATCAAGGGCAAGGGTTCTGTCGCCGTGACGATAGAATAGAGCGCGTTTAGGGGTTCTTTGACCTTTGTCTGTGCGAAAATCGCCGTTGCGGGAATCGGGTTGAAGTGGTATAATTTCAGACAATGAGAAACGGCGCGGCACATACTGAGCGTCGGGCAAGATGGGTTCTGCGCGGCGTGGAATACTGTATACATAGGAGGTAATTAATCGCGTGACAAAGGAAGACTTCGAGAATGTCCTCAAAGTGGGCGAACACATCGGCGTGGAGTTCAAGCGTGGTGGCAACGGGGCGCAGAACGACAAGTTCTTTCTTGAAGATGATGTGCGTATAAGCCTTGTCAACAAGATACTGCGGGAGGTGGTCGGCAATCTATTGATTCACCGCGAGTATTCCAGTTCGCGTCCTGGACGGCTTGTCATTGAGCGAGGGCAGATGTTCGCGGACAACGCCAACAAGGCTTTGCATAATGGCACGATTACGCTTGCGAATCTTGACCCGCAGCCGAAGAATCCAATCATCGCAAATTTCTTCCACCAGACAGGTCGCGCCGATGAGTTGGGTTCTGGTGTTCGAAACCTCTTCCAATATGTGAAACTGTATTCGGGAGGGGATCCTGTTTTTGATGAGGGTGATGTGTTTAGGATAACAGTACCTTTGGACGATGTAAGTTCCCAGAAAAGTTCCCAGAAAAGTTCGCTTGGGAAACATGGCTTTAACGGAGACGAAACCGAAAAGAGGATATTGTCGCTTCTTAGCATGAATCCATCCATGACAGGCGAATCATTAGCGAGCAGTCTGGGGATTACACGTAGGGCAGTAACAAAACAGATTGCAGGACTGAAGTCCAAAGGGATGCTGCGTCGCGTCGGTCCCGACAAGGGCGGCCATTGGGAGGTCGTGAAGTGAGGCGTGGAGATGGCACGGAAGCGATTGAGAAGCAGAAAGGAACATCCAAATGACAAGAAAGTTGATTGCGATGTTGCTCGCGGCGGGCGCGATGCTTGGCGCGTGGGGCGCGTCTAAAACATACAGTGAGATAACGAATGGCATAGAATGGAATTATACAGTAAAAAACGATTGTGCTACATTGAGCAAATGTAAGACGCGGCAAGTTGCAGGGCATGTGGACATCCCTTCGTCGCTTGGCGGCTATCCTGTGACGGCCATTGGGACTGGCGCTTTTTCTGGATGCCGTAATATAACATCGGTCCAGATTCCAGACAGCGTTGCGAGCATCGGAAATTCTGTGTTTGCAGATTGCGTTGGTTTGATGGGCGTGTTTATCCCTAGAGGTGTAGTTGAAATAGGGAATGGTGCATTTGAGCGTTGCGACAACATGAGTTCCATAGCAGTAGATGAGGGTAACACTTCATTCTGTGTAGTTGATGGTCTGTTGTGCAACAAAGATGTTTCTGAAATTGTTTCTTGTCCAGGATCCTTGCCTGCTGTGACAATTCCGAAGACAGTCGCTCGCATTCGAAGTCGGGCGTTTATGGGATGTGGCTGGTTAACGCAAATTCTGATTCCCAAATCAGTGGTATATATTGGTGCGGGTGCTTTTGGAAGTTGCGATAGACTTGAGGCAATTATGGTTGAGTCAGGCAATGCATCGTATTGTGTAGTCAATGGAATACTTTGCGACAAACTGGCCAGGACAACTATTGCCTGCCCTGGGGGACTGGATTCGATATCTATTCCTTCAAGCGTGACCGATATAGGAGACTATTCGTTTTATGGCTGTGCTCGATTGTCGAGTGTCGCGATTCCGCCAAATGTGAAAAGAATCGGCATAAGCGCGTTCGCAGGGTGCTCAGGCCTTTGCGAAATCAAAATTGAGGAAGGATTGATGTGCATCGATGCAGGGGCGTTCCAGTCTTGCACACTTCTTTGTGATGTCGTGATTCCTTCTACTGTGTCGAAAATTGGGGACTATGTGTTTTTTAATTGCTCATTGCGTGTTTATTATTGCTCGACGATGCCGCCTTTGTGCGATGGAGATATATATGATGACCGTATGACTGTCATTTCATATGTTCCCATAAGTTGGAATCTGAATGATGAATTATGGCAAGGTATGTCTTGGGAATATTGGAATCCACCGGCAGGTGGCACCGGAGGCGGCTTATCGGTATTCACTATCAGATTTGACGCATCAGGTGGATATGCCGATGAGTCGTCACGTAGTGTCGAGGAAGGGAAGTCTTTGGGGACATTGCCCATTCCAACCCGCAACAAGTACAAGTTTCTCGGCTGGTACACTGCAAAGGACGGCGGCACGAAGGTGTCGGCGACGACGAAGGTGACGGCTGACGTTACGTACTACGCGCACTGGGCACGGAACGGCGGCGGAGAGTCGCAGGACAAGATACATGAACTGTACGAGTATGACGACGGAGCGGCGCCGGTGGCTGCGGCGAGCGAGTACAACGGCTACTTGTACGACGCCAACAGTGGTGCCGTGAAGGGTACGATTCAGGTGAAGGTCGGGAAGCCTGGCAAGGACGGGAAAGCGTCCGTCAAGGCGACGGTTTTGGTCGGCGCGAGCAAGGCGACGCTCAAGGCCGCTGACAACGGCAAGGCCACGATTGCCAAAGACGGCCCGACGACGATTCAGCTCGTTGGGGGCGAGGCGTGTACGGTCGTGCTTGGCGCGGCGGGGCTTTCCGGGACCTACGGTGCGTACAACATCGACGGCGCGCGGAACTTCTTCGCGTCTAAGTCCGGTGGCGAGGCCGCGAACGCCGCACTCGGCAAGTGGCTTGGCGTGGTTTCGGTCGTGTGGGAAGGCGGGTCGCTTGGCGTCAGCATCGCTGCAAAGGGCAAGGTGAAGGTCTCCGGGACGCTCGCCAGCGGTACGAAGATCTCCGCCAGCTCCGCCTTCCTCGTCGGCGAGGAGTGGTGCTGTGTGCCGGTCGTCGCGCCTAAGGCGAATCTCGCCTTCAGCCTCTGGCTCTCGCGCGACGGACGCACGGCCGTCGTCGAGGGTCTTGGCGACGGTGCCATTGCCGGCAAGCCCGGCGCACTTGCCGCGAACGCGGCGTTCCATGTCTCGACGACCGCCGCGCTCTGGTCTTCCATTTCCGGAACTGTGCTTGCGGACTACATTCCCGACGGCTTCAAGGTGGCGTCCAACGGCGGGAAGTGGGTCCTTCCCAAGGCCGGGAAGGTAACCTACAAGGACGGCGCGGTGGACACGTTGAAGCTCGGCGAGAACCCGTCCGGCCTCAAGCTCACCTACAAGGCGAAGGACGGTTCGTTCAAGGGTTCGTTCAAGGTCTACGCCGTAGACGGCGGCAAGGCCAAGGCGACGACTGTCAACGTGGCGGGCGTGATGGTCGGCACGACGGGCTACGGCACGGCGACGATCAAGGGCAAGGGCGGCGTCGCCGTGACGATCGAGTAGGGTGCGTTTAAGGTTTCTTTGGCTTTGACCGGAGGTCGCGGGCTGGAATTTGTGGGGACACACCCCGCAAATGCCTTGTAAAACGGCCATTTGAGTGTTTTGAGGAGTAAAACACGAAGGACCCCGGAAGGGGCAGGCTCCCCTATGTCCGCCCGTTTTTGGTATAATATGTGGACATGAAGCAGTTGTTGTCATTTGCGCTCGTCCTTGCGCTGTGTGCAGGGGCCGAGGCATCGTGGTATTGGCCGTTCTCCTCCGACGACGAGACGAAGCCGCCGCGTGTCTCTGAGCTGATGGAGCCGGCGTCGGTAATGATTGACGAGGCATACGATCTTGCGGACGAGGGCAAGACTTCGGAAGCCGTCGAGAAATACCGCGCGGCGCTTGCAGAGCTTGACCGCATCGAGGTGGAAAATCCCGACCGTGTGAAGGAACCGGAGTTCAACACCCTCAAGAACAAGCGTGCGACCGTAAGGGCTGCTATAGACTCTCTTCTTCTCTCCGAGGCGCAGGACAACGCGAAGACGATAGCAGTCTCCGACACTACCGAACTCCAGAAGAAGTACGATGCCAAGCACGGCAAGGCGCCGAAGATGGAAGAGAGGGGCGCTGCCAAGCCCGAGTCCGAGGCGACGACTGAGTCGACCGAGGTGGCTGCTGAGCCTGAGGCACCTACCGAGCAGCCCGAGGTGATCGAGCTTCCGCAGAAGCCAAAATCCAAGATGGCGATTGCGCTCGAGGATCTCGCGAAACGCGACTTTGCGGCGGTTGAACTCACGGTCAAGGAGATTCTCGAAGAGAGGCCGAACGACGCGGCGGCGCTGAACCTCAAGGCCGCGGCCGAGATGGCGCAGGGCGACGCGAAGGCCGCAGAGAAGACGCTCGACCAGGCGATAATGTCTAATCCCCGCGGATACCACGCCTACTACAACATGGCGCGGCTCATGGCCGGTTTGAAGGGCAACAGGTCCGGTGCCAAGCGCTACTACGAGGCGGGGAGATCCCTCGGCGGACCCGTCGACGCGAAACTTGAGGAGCTTTTGAAATGATTGCTCTTGCCGCCGCCTTGCTGATTTCGACTAATGCGCCCGCGGCAGAGGTCGTAGCGAACTGCCGCTCGATGATACCGGCCGACGCCGAGCTCAAGGGTCGCATCGTCCTTAGGAGCCGCAAGGGGATTGTCCAGGCCGAATATGGCTACGACCTCGTTCGCAAGGCGGGCGCGACCGACCTCAAGCTTACGAAGGACGACAAGGATGTCGAATTCGAGAAGTCGGGGCAGATTCTTGGCACCGACGTCACGTGGAGCGACTTGACGCTCGACTACCTCTGGTGGGACGATGTTTCCTTTGACGCAGAGCGCGAGGGAGAGTCGGTTCACGGTCAGGTCTGCGCCGTGATCGTGATGAAGAAGGGCGAAAGGCAGGTGCGCGTCTGGGTCGACCGCAAGACTGGCGCTCTCATGCAGGCCGAGGAGATGAGGGACGGCAAGTCCGTGCGCCGGCTCTGGGGGACTCGGCTCAAGAAGTTTGGGGAACGCTGGATGGCCAACGTGATGGAAGTGGAAACCGTCGGGTCTGGCCACCGCACGAAAATAACAGTTGAAGAACTAAAAGTGGAGGAATCAAAATGAAAACAATCAAGGTCATCGGAAAAATCCTGCTTTGGGCGCTCGTCGTCGTGGTGGTGGTGGTGCTTGCATTGCCGCTCTGGATCGGGCCAGTCGTGAAGGGCGTCGCGAATGCCGTCGTTCCGGGCATCACGGGAACAGACTTCCATCTCGGCGAGTTTGGCCTCAATCCCTACGCCGGTACGCTCCACGTTGGCGACATGCAGCTTGCGAACCCGACCAGTTTCTCCGAGAAGAACGCGGTGGACCTCAAGTCCCTCGATGTCGACTTCGCGGTGACTTCGCTTCTCTTCGGCAAGAAATACCGTGTCGAGTTTGTGGAGGTCAACGGAGTGTTCGTCCACATCGACGTTCCCAAGGCCGACAACTTCCTCCAGATAGCAGAAAATGCGATGGGTGGCAAGAAGGAGCCGGAAGCCGAAGTGTCGGAAGTCGAACAGCCCAAGGTCGAGACGGAGGCGCCCAAGGCCGATGAGTCCGCCGAGTCCGAGCAGCCCGAGGAGAAGCCGTCCAAGGGCGTGCAGATAGACCGCATCACCCTCAAGGACGTGACGATAAAGTACGGCATTCCCGCCAAGATTCCCATGGATATCGAGCTTACTGGCATCGGCGCAGATTCGGAGTACGGTGCGGCGTTTATGGACGTCTGGATTGCAGTAAAGGACAAGGTGCTGTCCGTTGCCAATTCCGTCGGTGGTGCATTAGGCGACTTGGGCAAGGGTGCAGCCAATGCCCTGAAGGATGCAGGTGGTGCTGCGGCTGACACCCTCAAGAATGCTGGCGGCGCCGCGGCAGACGCTCTCAAGGACGCAGGCGGCGCTGCGACAGATACCTTGAAGGATGCCGGTGGTGCCGCTACTGACGCCTTGAAGGATGCCGGTGGTGCTGCTGCTGACGCCCTCAAGAGTGCGGGCGACGGGCTTAAGGGCCTGTTCAAGTAATAATTTTACCAAGACAAAACAATTCGCATTAGGACGAAAAGACAGGAAATGGAAAAGAAGACACTGAAGAGGAAAGACCGCCGCGTTGAGATGTCGGTCGAAGGGCTCAAGGACGATTTCGCGTGGCACCTCAGGTACTCGCTTGCAAAGGGCGACACGCGCGCGACCGAGCGCGACGAATACACCGCGTTTGCAATGGCCGTCCGCGACCGGCTCGTCGAGCGCTGGATCTCGACCCAGGAGGAGTACGCGCGCCAGAACACGAAGCGCGTCTACTACATGTCGCTCGAGTTCCTGATCGGGCGACTCCTCGGCAACAACGTCATCAATCTCAAGGCCGACCAGCTCTGCCGCGAGGCGCTGAAGGAATATGGCATCGACTGGAACAGCTTGAGGGACTACGAGTCCGATGCGGGCCTTGGCAACGGCGGCCTTGGCCGTCTCGCCGCGTGCTACATCGACTCGATGTCGACGCTGAACCTTGCGGGCATGGGCTACGGGCTTCGCTACGATTACGGCATCTTCCGCCAGAAGATCGTGAACGGCAGCCAGGTCGAGGAGCCGGACCACTGGCTCAAGGACGGCTATCCGTGGGAGATGGCGCGTCCCGAGTACGCCCAGCACGTCCACTTCGGTGGCCACGTCGAGTGCCGTTCCGAAAGCGGCCGCCAGCAGTGGTATTGGGTTCCCGCCGAGACGGTGCAGGGCGTTCCGTACGACCTCCCGATCGTCGGCTACGACAAGGCCGTCAACTCGCTCCGCCTCTGGAGCGCGAAGGCCGTGGACGACTTTGACCTCGCCGACTTCGACAAGGGCTCCTACGTCGAGGCCGTCGAGCAGAAGGTGCTCGCCGAGAACCTGACGAAAGTCCTCTACCCGAACGACAACACGATGCAGGGCAAGGAGCTTCGCCTCCGGCAGCAGTACTTCTTCGTCGCCTGCTCGCTTCGCGACATCCTCAGGCGTTTCCGCCAGACGAACGACAGCTGGGACGCGCTTCCCGACAAGGTATTCATCCAGCTCAACGACACGCATCCGACGCTCGTCGTCCCGGAGCTCATGCGCATCCTCATCGACCTCGAGGGGCTCGACTGGGACAAGGCTTGGGACCTGACGCGCCGCTCAACCGGCTACACGAACCACACGATCCTTCAGGAGGCGCTCGAGAAGTGGCCTGTTCCGATGATGGAACGTCTTCTCCCGCGCCATCTCCAGATCATCTACGAGATCAACGGCCGCTTCCTCCAGGAGATCAGTTCGCTCTATCCGGGTGACATCAAGAAGCTCCAGCGGATGTCGCTCATCGACGAGAACGGCGAGCGCTACGTCAGGATGGCGAACCTCTGCGTCGTCGGCACGTCCTCGGTTAACGGCGTCGCCGAGCTCCACACCGAGATCCTCAAGAAGACGCTCTTCAAGGACTTCTACGAGCTCTGGCCCGAGAAGTTCCACAACGTCACGAACGGCATCACGCCGCGCCGCTGGCTCCTCAAGGCGAACCCCTCGCTTTCGCAGCTTATCTCCGAGTCGATCGGCGACAGCTGGATCACCCACCTCGACGACCTCAAGAAGCTCGAGAAGTTCTCGGGCGACGCGAACTTCCTCGCGGCGATGGCGAAGATCAAGCGCAGCAACAAGGGCCAGCTCGCCAACTGGACGAAGAAGAACCTCGGCATCGAGCTGAACCCAGACGCCATCTTCGACGTCCAGGTGAAGCGTCTCCACGAGTACAAGCGCCAGCTCATGCTCGCGATCTACATCGTGATGTTCTACAACCGGCTTCTCAACGACCCGAAGTACGATCCCGTGCCGCGCCAGTTCATCTTCGCGGCGAAGGCGGCCCCCGGGTACTACATGGCGAAGCTCATCATCCGCTTCATCCACGGCATCGCCGGCGTCGTCAACTCCAACCCGAAGACGCGCGGCAAGCTCTCGGTCGCGTTCCTTCCCGACTACCGCGTCTCGCTCGCCGAGAAGATCATGCCGGCCTCCGAGGTCTCCGAGCAGATATCCCTCGCGGGCATGGAAGCGTCGGGAACGGGC
>Ga0256405_10009670_pt1 | contig 13083 bp, 9 predicted proteins | sample RumenRJG_02DNA_FD_189096 | JGI IMG/M metagenome (GOLD analysis project Ga0256405, IMG submission 189096) | Bovine rumen microbial communities from Lethbridge, Alberta, Canada - RJG_02 | ecosystem: Host-associated > Mammals > Digestive system > Stomach > Rumen | place: Canada: Alberta | collected...
TCTTGTTAAGCCGATATTTTTCTTTGCGAGCTCTCGGACGATGGATTCCACCTCATGGGGATTATCAAAAATTGCCGGGAATAAGGAATTAAATTCTTTGCGCAACACGGGGTTAGCGCCAAATAGCAAAGCATCGATGTTTTTCGCGATGGTATCGCCTTTTTTAAAATAATCCAAATAATATGGGATGCCACCAAATGCCATATAGGCGCGAACAATATCATAACGAGAGAAACGGATATCCTTTGACAAGAAGAATGATTCAGTTTCTTTCAATGTGAACGGTCGCATTGGAATTTCCAAGGTAACGCGACCATAGAAGCCGGCTTTGCTTTGAATCAAGCGATTGGACATATAGGAGACAGAGGAACCGCAGACAATAAGCTTAATTTGCTCATATCGACAGGCCCATCCATTCCAAAACCATTCGAAGGCGCTTAAAAATTTTGATGAAGTAGTATCCATCCATGGCAGTTCATCAAGGAAGATGATAATCGGCTTATGCTCTTCTAAGCGAGGTTTTAAAAAGAGCTCAAGTTGAAGAAAGGCATCCAGCCAATTGGAAATTATTGGGCAATCATAGCCATAATAGATCAGCGAATTACGGAAAGCGGTGAGCTGACTCGCTAATATCTCGCGAGGACTTTGCTTGGATAATTCAATAGGCGATAGTCCAGTATGGGAAAACGAAAATGAATCGTTGAATGTCTTGTGAACGAGATAGGTTTTGCCAATCCTTCTTCTACCATAGACGGCGATTAGTTCTGCTTTGCCGCTTTCACACGCGTTCTTTAATAATCGTATTTCTTTTTCTCTTCCAACCATGGTTGCTTCCTCTTTTCATGCATATCATACTCCAGCGGTATTCGAATAAAAAGTGCCGAATACCGCTGGATCATAGAATTGATTGCCTTTCGTTGAGTATTGTTTTTAGCCGAAAAGTGGCTATTTATCGAACAAATTTAGAGTTTTGCAGAATTCTTCCCTTTCCTATAAAAACCATTAATGCTCAGCGGTATTCAGCACTTTTTGCCTGAATACCGCTGGAACACCTTTTAAAAAGTGCCATTTTTCCCATGCATTTGTGCCTCATTTTCTAGTTTAATCAGGTGATTTTTCCTCATAAGACTTCTGCAAAAATTCATCTATAAGTTGAAATAATCGTTCTTTATTCTAAAGCCATCGACAAGTATAATTATCTCACTAAGGAGTACTATCCATGGAATTAAAAGGTTCGAAAACAGAAAAGTGCCTGCAGGCGGCCTTTGCTGGAGAATCTCAAGCCCGCAACAAATACACCTATTATGCTTCTAAAGCCAAAAAAGAAGGCTATGAGCAGATCGCTGCGATCTTCCTAGAGACCGCAGAAAACGAAAAAGAGCACGCCAAGCTCTGGTTCAAGTATCTTCACGGCGGTGAAGTCCCAACCACCGAGCAGAATCTTCTTGATGCTGCTGAAGGCGAGAACTATGAATGGACCGATATGTATGAAGGTTTTGCCAAGATCGCCGAGGAAGAAGGCTTCCTTGAGATTGCTGGGAAATTCCGCGCTGTCGGCGCCATCGAAAAGCATCATGAACAGCGCTACCGCGAGCTTCTTGACAAAGTCAAAGGCGGTGTCGTCTTCGTCGGTGATGATCTTGCTGTTTGGAAATGCCGTAACTGCGGACATATTGTCGTTGGCAAATATGCCCCTGAGATTTGCCCAGTCTGCAAGCATCCAAAGTCCTACTTTGAGCTCTGCGTCAAGAATTATTAATCTTGAAACAATAACCTTAGGATCTGCTTCATGCAGGTCCTTTTATGTTTGATTTCGACCTATCAAAAGTTAGTGAACGTAAGTTCAGTGAACATAAGTTCACTAAAAATACAGTTTATGCATTATTATGCTTACTTTATCCTAAACACACTCTATAATGAGAAGTCCATTTAGGAGGCAATAACATGAAAAAGATCGTACTACTGGCCTTACCATTATTGGCATTAGCTTCTTGCACTGGCAATGAATTCGATGACTCTAGCGCGAGTCAACCAATCAACACGGGAGAATCCGTTATTTCTAGCCAAGCATCCATTACAAGTAACGTAACAAGCGCTTCTAATCCAATCTCCTCTGCCAGTGAGTCTATCTCTAATAGCAATACCTCCATTTCCTCTTATGAAGTTCCAGCAGGATTATCCTCGCTTTCTTTAAGCGGCGGCTCTAGGTTAGACGTCAATGAATCTACCGATAACATGTCCTTATCCATCGATGCGGACACTGGTGCTTTGACCCTCCAATTTGAAGATGGCAGCAGTGCTTTAGTCAAACTCAATGATGATGGCATGTCCGCAGGCTATGTCTCCATCGAGCAGGAATATGTGACCTCTTTTAATAATGGCAATTACACCTTATCTGAGAACAAACTATCTATTGAAGAACGTGATGATTTCTTTTTTGTGACCTATAAGGTCAAAGGCATCTCCGGCAGCGATATAAATCGTTATTATGCCTTCCCAAAAGAAAATGGCACCCCATTTGTTTCTAGCTTCCGTTATTATGCCCCGATGGACATGCATTATGGAGCGCAATATATCATCCGTTATGATGGCTATGGCTGGGCCTATATCCATAACCAATACCAGTATTTCGGGATGTCGTTATATCAAGATAACCGTCAGGTCAACAAGATGGTTGAAGATGGCGTCTTTGAATTACGCAAAGATAGCGTGGATAGCATCTTCGTCTATCATGTAGAAGGTGTCTTCACCCGTGCTTCGGTAGAACGTGGCACCTATACCTGCAGCGGCAAAGCAGATCTCATCCTCGATGGCTTTGGCAGCTATACGCTGGGTGAGACCACCGGAAAATATACCTATCAAAACGATGGCAAGACCATCTATGTCTTCCAGAGTGAGGATTATTCGAACCCTGATGTCTATGAATTAGACATGGAACATAAGACCTACATTAAGAAAGACAATACCCCAAGTGGCGACCCATCTCCACTTAGCAAAGGCAGCACCTATGAAGGCTTGAATACCTTCCTTTCTGGCACAACGCAGATGATTTTAGAGATTCATCTCAGCCATTCTTCCTTTATCGATAACAAAATCTCGGAGATGATCTATTCCTGCCGTTTGCCAAGTGAGACCTACGCCCAGACCAAAGTCAATTTAGGTGAGAGCTTATATACTTTTACCGAATCTGATCGCATGATCCATTTCGCTTCAAGTAATATGTCTAGTTGGTCCTTCGAGGTATCTAGCGATGCAAAGACGCTTTATCTAAGGGATAACCCATTCGGCATCGATAACTCCGATAATAGCCATAAGATCACCCTCCAAGCCGACTTGGACGAAGAGTGATAATATAGTAAAAACAACGAGATCGCACCCTTAAGGGTGCTTTTTCTTTGACGTAGGTGGATTTTCCTTGCAAAAAACGCGTACTGCTATATTGTTGATTGCTACCAAATAGGAGGGTAAGCTATGAACAAACGGAATAAACGCATCACACTTGCCTTTTCTAGTGCCTTTTTGCTCGCTTCTTGCACCCCTAGTGGAGGCAGCAATGAAGAATCATCGATTCATGCCGATGCTTCATCGATTCAAGAAGCCTTAACCAAACTCGCCTTGCTCAAAGATTATGATATCGAGACCAAAGCGATGTATGCAGACGGTGAGAAGCTTAGTTTCACCAATTACTACAATCCAAACTATATCTACTGCGATTATCCTTCCTACGAGACAGGATATGGGGAGAATGAGAAAGGGGTGTTCCGCTTTGATTTATACAAAGAGGAATATCGCGCCTCTGAGAAACTAGATGAATCTTCCTTATGGGGCAGCGATCTCGTCAAATCCTTGACCCTTGACCCAAATCTATTCTCCAATGTCAGCGATAGACTCGTCAGCGTCACGAATAAGAAAGCGCGTTTGCAGTGGTTAGATTTCCTAGATTTCTCCACTGAAAGCCTAGTGTCCATTGATGAAGCCACGATTGAGCTTACCAAAAATAGCGTCGATGGTCTTGTGTTCACGCTTACCATTGAGGATAACACCTTTATCTCACGTATCCGCCATGTTGGTTATGGCGGCGATGATAACGTCGCGGCATTCGTCAAAGATGCAACCCCTGCTAAAATCGATGAACCCTTGAAAGCGGTGGAAAAAGACTTCAAGCTCAATAACTACATCCGCATCGTTGAGGATGAATATACGGTCTCAGAATCTAAGCAACGGGTTGGCACCGAGTATTATCTACCGAACTATTTCTACCAGCATTATTATGCCTCCTCTGGTAATGCGGTAGCCTCGGCTGGATATCTCTCTTTGCATAACAAAAAGATCGATACCGGAAGTGGGGAATATGCTTATTTCGATGGGGCTTATATGTTCACTCTCACCAGTGACCTCACGGAACTTCAATCCTTCTTGGCCACTGGCCCAGCCTTCGTGACCAATGTCTATGATATGCCGTCGATCATGAATTACCCATCATTGATGCTGATGTTTGATCATAGCCTGCAGTTCTTCGATTTGGATGATACATTAAGTTATGATGGCGTGTCCTATAGCACTGAATATGCGCCGATCCTATATGACTTCTATTATTTCTCGCAGGTTGCGCAAGTATTGCCTGAGGACTTCACGACCCGTAAGCCACTGAAACTATCAGTGAGCTATGATGAAGGCAATTTAGAAGGGGCAGAAGATGATAAGATTACCTTCCTCTTCCGCTTCAAAAACGACGGCGTGTATTACGATTGCGAATTCAAATACGAACAATTCGGATGCGCAGAGATTCCCTCTGTAGAGGAATTTGCCGCAAGATTCGAAGACGATATCAAATAAAGGAGGAAAGCATGAATAAAGCATTATTGTTATTACCATTATCTATCCTTACCCTTGCTGCTTGTAATGGCGCTCCCGCTGAATCTAGTGGCGTTATCTCTACGCCACCTGCGGAGTCTAGCGTGGAACCTTATGTGGCAGTGGAATGGGATCCTAATGATTTTGTCAGCTCGAAATTCTCCGCCACTGGCGCTTTCATCGATGTCAATGTTGATGAGCCGCTTCTTGTTGGCGAGGAATTCATCTTCTCCTTCGCTTTTTCTGGCGCTTCGGTTGTTAACGCGGATATCCGCTTCTCTCAGAACGGGGTTGCCGAACTCACGGCGCAAAGCGATGGTTCCTTCACCTTAAAAGGATTAAAAGAAGGCGAGATCATCTTGAAGATCTACGATAGCGACGAATATCTCCATTACCGTAATCGCGTTATCTTCCGCAATGGCAAAGCGCAAGATGAATTGCTCGAATGGGCATTTGAGGAAGTGGACCATTATGAATCCAATTTCTTCAAAGGTGCGAAAATCACCTTCACTGGAACGCATTCATTGATCTATTCTGGCTACGATGAGGATGCCCCGCTTGTCAATCCAATCACCTTTGAGATCGAATATGATCATTCCACCAACTTAGAGCATTATTACACGGTCACGACCTGGAATAATGCTGGCAATGAATCAACGCTGAATGTGGTCAGCCTCATCATCGACCGCACCGGTTACTTCCTCCATCCGATGACTCGCAATGGTGTTGTTGACTTCTTCACCCCTGTATTCAATTAATCTAAAGGAGCAGAAAATATGAAAAACCCTGCAAAAGTCCTATATTTGCTCTCTGCAGCAGCCTTACTTGCAAGCTGCGCCGGCGGCAATGAACCTTCGCCTTCTTCGGTTAATCCTACTAGCGAAGCGTCTTCTTCGACTAGCCAAGTTGGTCCGGTTGAGGAGCAATTCGTCATCTTGGTTCATGTCTCTAGCGGCGTCCATGTTAGTCTCAGCCAAACCAAAGCAGCCAAAGGCGAGAAGATCACCTTCACTGTCACCCTTGATGCTGGATTTATCCTCAATGCGATCAAGGCCAATGGCTCAACTTTGACCCCAAATGACTCGGGTGTCTATTCCTTCACCATGCCCAATCGCTCCGTGGAAATTACCGCTGATGTCACGATGGATGGCGAGGTCACGATCTCTGGCGGCGTCTCTGCCGTCTTAGAAGAAGAAACTGAAGGCAGTGGCTTATTCGTCGCTAGAAACGTTAAAGTCGAAAAGCGCGTGAATATCACCTTAACCGCCTTTGGCAAGATTCAATCCGCGGTCAATATCGACCATAATAAGTGCTTTGCTGATTTGAGTATCGCCATCGAGAAGAACGTTTCCTTCAGCCTTGCTGGCGGAGCGACTTATGATTTCTTCTACGATGTCAACGCTGATCCAGAAGCAGGCAATGTCTATGTTAGACGCGTCAAAGTCGATACCCTTCCTTCCGACCCAGATTCCTTATTGTCCTTATTTGATGGCCATAGCCGCAGCTCCTCGACTGTCAATCCTGGCAATGTCTTATCGGTTGCTTACCATAATGGCGCGACCAATATCGATTATGCCTGGTCCAATTTCGTCGATGGTTCCTTAGGTGTTGCTAGCAACGCGACCAACCATCAGCAGATTGGCGTCAATTACCGCAAGATCGCTTATGGCGTGCTGGAATCCGCGGATACCTATGTCGAATACAAAGAACACCGTGTCCCAGGTACCTCCGAGAAAGTTGCTTCTGGCAAATACAAGATCGAAGAACGCGTTGCCGACATCCAGCAGGGTTATGGACGCTTCTGCGTCTCTAGTGCCGAAGCGGAATTCGCCGCCCATCAATCTGGCCACTTCACTGAAGCGATCCGTTACGACTTGATGGATGGCTTCTTCGTTGGCTGGGATAGCGAATTCACCGATGGGCTGGGTCAAAATGCCCGTTCGATCGTCTCTGAAGTAGAAGAAGGCGGATTCAAAGTTACCTTGGATTCTTATCGTGAAATCGATACCACGAACGTTACCTCAGCCGCGGAAACCGATGTTTCCTATTATAAATATGACGCCGTCATGCATTTCGATGAAGCCGGTAAATTCCTCTCCGCAGTCTATACGGGTAAGCGTTATAACCAAGAAGCCTATAACTTCCAGACGCATACCCTCATCGATGCGTCTAGCTATACCCTTATTGATGATTTAGATGTCACCTATACCTATGGTGAGGCGCTTGGCGAGATCAATTATGATACCTCTGCTTTATTCTCATCTACTATCAGAGCATCCATTTCTGATGATCATGTTGCGAATCCAGCTTTGAAAGCAGGTAACCATATCGCGGTATCTGGCGATACCAGCGGGGATACATTCAACGCCCATATGACCCTTGGCTCCAACCTCGGCGAAGAAGAATTCATCGACATGGATAACTACACGATCATCTCCTTCGATAATCCTGCCATTGTTGATTATCGTACGAAGAACGACCCATTCACCATCCTCCCCGTTGGTGAAGGCACAGTCAACCTTACCATTGGTAACCCAGCCGTTCCATCCGCTCCAAGAGTCACCATCAACGTTTCTGTTGAAGACGCGGTTCAAGTCCGTAGTTTCTATATGATCGGCGAAAACGGGCAGTGGTCCCCATCACAGGAATTGCTCGATACCGCACAAAGCTTCACTATGCCAGCGGGCAGAACCTACCGCTTCCGTGTCTTGGGCTCCCCAAACGATGTGAAGAATGCTGCTTTCATCCCAGTCTCTTCTGACCCAAGTGTTCTTGAGGTCTCCCGTTATGTTGTGGATCATCAAGCCTATATCAGGTTTGATGCAACCAATGCGATTATCACGGAAACCAAACACATTACGGTTACCATCGAATCTGGCCGTTATATGGATGGTTGGAATGCAACAACCTTCGACGTCACCGTTACACCGAATTCTGGCTTCAATCCATATGGCGATTGGTATCTTGTCAGCGCCTTTGAAACGGATACCTCTTCCACGGTTGCAAGCATTAATCGCAGCGTGACTGCCCATATCGATGATTATGATCCTTCGGATCCAATGAATACCTTATCTACGGTCACCACCGGCGCAGGAAGCGCGAATGCGAAAGAATACAAGTTCGGCTTCAATATCGATAACGAGACCGGCCAGTATCTCTTGACCAAAGTCAGTGGTGGCAACGTCGCGGAGGTTTTCGCTGCTGAGACCGTTGATAACCTCCTTGGCATCGCGCTTATCGCTGATGATGCGAGCTGGGATGGACAAGATTCCGTCACCGATGGAACGGAGGTTCTTGGCTACATCGAATACGATGAAGGCTTGATCATCAACGTATCTTACGATTCCTTCGATTCCGCATCGAATTGGGATCTCTAATTCAAATTTTGATTGCCGCGCCTTGTGCGCGGCTTTTCTTATGCCTAAATCACGCTATTTTGGCACCTTGTATGGAAAAACGACATTATAATTCAATATGATATTCGCAAATTAACTGCTAACAGGCTGCATTAAAAGACGCCCTTTCATCAGACAATTGCAGGTTTTGTTGAGCATTATCTTTATTTGGCTGGAAATTGTTGTTCCGAATTCATTAATCTAATTGCCTTTGCTGCCATATTAAATGAATTTGGATCAATCCTTTTAATATTGTTTATATTTTTAGCATAATCATATGTTAATAAACTTTCATCAATCTGTATTGTGGTTGGCATATGCCCGCTATACAAACAAGCGGCTAGGTACATTATTTTCGCCGCATATGAATAAGCGTTTTCTGCGTTAAATTTTTCGTTAATTATAAAATTTCCAACACCTCTGATGCCTTCTAAATAATCAGGATAATCATCAGGCAGGTATTTTCCCTTGGTTAGTATTGAAAGTGCAGCGTTATATGTATCTACTAAGCAATCTTTATATGTTAATGATTCTAATCCGCGATATTTTAATTCAGTTTCAGCTGTTTTTATGTATGCAGTGCGCACTTGCTCGTAATCAGTCATCTCATCGAACAGCGATGCAACATCAAAGAACTGTTTGATAACTTCTACTTTTTTATTTACTGTTCTTCCGCTTTTACTTTCTGAAACGGGTTTTATACCTATGGTTTTTGGGGCGAATGCAGTGAGTTTATCTCCAAGAATAGATTCCGGCCCCGGAATCTTTACGATAATCTCTTTGCCTTCTGTTTCAATAAAAGAAGTCTTGATTTCCTTATTTAATAGTAGTGGGTAATGGTTTTCTTCAAAAAGCACATCTAAAAGAATCGGTGTTTCCTTTCCTTCTTTCCAAATGGATTCATAATAGAATATAAAATGCCTTTTATGGATTTTGCTATTTGTTTGTCTTATTTCTTCTTCAAAATGAAGAAACGGGTATATTTCACTTGCTTTCTCAATGGCGGCGATAATGTCGGTTCCCGGGCTCACAACGATGTCAACATCCGTTGATAGTCTAAGCGGTTTATCAAAGAGAACCATAAGGCATGAACCGCCTTTGAAAATGAAATCCAGGCTCGTTTTGCATAATGCCTCAACTAACCCCAAAGCGTAGATTGATCTTTCGAGAATCGAAGGATCTACTCTCTCTTTGCCTTTGACTTTAAGAATGTATTCTTTTGTGAATACCTCGCGTTTAATCATTTTATTGGCCCCCAATAGTATCTTAATTCCATATCTCTATTTCTGCGTCGGGCATAGGTGAGCATTTTTGACTCATTGACAGTGTACACGCGTTTAATTTCTTTAATTAATAAATCAATGCCTTTTGATCCCAACATATTGCCCAAAAAATCCTCGGCAAGAACATCAACGATGAGTTTTTCGAGCATGATTTTATGATTATTTCTATTTAGTGGAGACCGCGAATAAAGCGATTTAACGACAATTAATCCATCTCGCATATATCTGGATATCATTTCCTCATTTGGATTAAATAAAAGAGTATATGAATCACCGAAACAATCTAATAGTTTGTCGAAGATAATAGACTCAAAACCGGACTCGACCTCAATGATTATTATATTTTTGGCGATAAGTAAATTTGCCCATTCATTTAATTGAATCGTTTCCCAAATTACGTATTTAATCAAAGGGAAAAAACGGTTAATTCCATCCGTGATTCTAGATACTATAATGCTTTGGAGATCTGGATCGTATCTGTTTCCTTCTCCTGCAATGTATCTCCTTTGGCCAATCCTGGTTATTTTCTTGGATTTTTGCATCTCAAATAGTACCCATTTAGCATGGGTGTCGGATGAGGTAGGGCTACTTTGTTTAATTAGATTGATGATCTCTGCTTCATCGTAATGTTTATTCTTTTCTAATACAATTTGATTCATTTTCCATACCTCCTTTTTGCTGGATATAGGATATATGTACAAACGATTAGAATCAAGGGAAATTGCCAAAAAATAAAAAATATGGCAAATTCCCTTAAAAGGTGACCTTTTGATTTATTTGGTGTGCATTCAAATACTAGTTAGGTTCTTTCTATTAAATATTATTGGTTTTTCCAAACAAGGTATCAAAAAAGCCGCGGTGAACGCGGCTTAGAAGTTGTTGTGGAATAGCTTACTCGCCGATATAGGCGGCATAAGCGACTAAGGCAGCGGCGGAGACTGGATCAGTTTCAACTTTGTTGATGGTCGCGCTGAGCTGGTAATGGATGCTTTCGCTGTATTCGAAGTCCATCGCCCACTTGAGCCACTGGCCATCGTTATTAACTTCGAAGGAGAGGGACATATAATCCCACCAGCCAAGATAGGAGGTGTAGAAGATTGGGAAGACGGCCATATCGTAAGGAATGAAGGCGCTCGCGAAGTAGGAGATGCCATATTGGAACTGATTTGGACCATAGGCGGAATCTGGGCCGAAGGTGTTATAGGAGAAGACCTTGGAACCATCTTTTTCGGTTAAATCAGTCCAAGAGACAAGGTCAAGCACGTTCTTGTTGTCTTCGGTGAGGAAGGCAGAGACATAGATGAAGGCAGTGTCCCAGATGGATTCGATTTCCTGGCTGCTAGTTCCTGCAACGACATTGCCATAGGCCCATTGCTCTGTGGTGGCGTCGTAAGCGGAGCTTGCATGGCACATGGTGTGGTTGTTGACGAAGTACATCGCGGACTCGCCCTTAGCTGGCATGCCGGTTTCATCATCTGGTGGGGTGATATCGTCAGCATAGCTTACCATGTTCATCTCATAGATGTTGGCGTTGGCCATCGCATTGGCTTCGAAGTTGCCGAATAAGGCGGTATGGGTATCGGAGAAGTGCATGGATTCTGGGCAATCGGTAGTCGCACCAGTGGAGGTGTTGTACCAGTTGCCAACAGAATTGACAGAGAATTTCTTTTCCCCCGCTAGATCTTCGAAGAAAGCCTTGATTGGGGAAACATTAATCTGCTCTGGAACGACTGGATTGGCTCTCCAGGCATCACAGGCATCGAGCTCGACCTCGTCAATCATGGAGATGGTGAGGGCAGTGTCATATTGCTTACCTTTGATGGTGATCGAAGTAACGCGCGCGCCCTTGGAATTGACTGGATAGAAGGTCATTTCGCCAGCGGATGGAGAATACTTCGCGGAGAGATTCAAGACTTCATCTTCGTCCTCTAAGATATAGTTCTGGTATAAACTCCAGGCTTCTTCACCTAAGACAGAATCAACGAAGCGGGAGACCTTGGTGGATCCGTCTTCGCTCTCATCGCCATCTTCAAGGAAGTAGTAGCCGGTTGGGTCGCCTTCCTGGTCGAATTCCTGAACGAAGTCAGAGCCTTTGAGTTCGCCGAATTCCTTGCCGAAGCCATGAGCGGCGACGCTCTTGGCATAGCCATGCTTAATCTCGATGCTATCGCCGAAGACGAGTTCCTGACTGGATTCGGTGGCTAAGATGGAGAATGGATAGGCAAAGCCATCGGTTGGATGGTTGATGCCACCTTCGAAGACATGGCTTGTCGCGGTGTCATCGACATAGGACATCCAGAAGTTCTTGTTGACAAGAGAGATGCCAGTGAAGGTGCTGTCAGCCATGTAGTTGGTCTCTAAGCCATCGAAGACATTGTTGAATTTGAGCTTAGCAGTGGTGACGACGTTTCCTTTGATGGAACGCTTGGTGGTACCAGCGGTCAAAGTGATGGTGTAGCTGCCATAATCGGTGGCCTTGAAGCTATGGCCGGTAATCTCGATGTTGGTGCTGTTGGTAGAGATGCTCCAGGAATTGACTTTGGTGACCTGAACGTGGTCTTCAAGGTTGACGACCTGATCGAGGGCGATGTCTTTTGGGAGCACGGTTTTGCCGATCTCATCGGCGGTTTCCTGCGTTTCTGCGATGACGACCTTGCCAGCGACGGTTTCTTCAGATGAGGCGGATGCTTCACTAGAAGATTCCGCGGGCTGAGGCTGCCCATTACAACCGGTAAGGGCGACGCCTGCAAGGAGAACACTAGCAGAGAGGATTAGCATTTTCTTATTCATGTTGTATTCCTTTCTAGCCGGAGGAACACATGTCTCTCCAGCTTTGCGTATATACGACTTTAAGATAAGTCGTTGCTATAACATACGCGCAAAACCATATTTTTCAAGCACCAAAATCGATGAAAATGCTTCCATCGCCAAAGAAAAACGAAAACCCGGGCAAACAAGGCTCGGGTTTCCTGGTTTTGTGTGCTTTTTAGGCCGCGGAATTGAGGAAGTGGATGGTGATCGATTCCGCATCCTGAGCGACGACTTCGAAGGCCCAGTTCAAGGTGGTTCCATCGTTGAACTTCAAGGAGTTCGGATAGAAATTGCTCATCTTGTAGTTGGAGTAGAAACTGCCACCGAATTTGTCCTCACCAGAGGTCTTGGTCGCGTCTCCTGTCCAGCCATTGAGCTCCACGCCATTGAGGCCAAAGAGGTTGGTCATATAGCCCATGTTGTTGTAGTAGGAGGAAGAGGAGAAGCTGTTGGTGCCGGATGGGAGGATGATGGAGAGTTCGCGGATCTTGGTGTCGCTGGTGAGCTCGCCATCGACAACGGTCTGAGAGGCACGTCCAGCTTCGCCGGCATTACCGGTATTGGCATGGGTGCGCGTAGCCGCGGAGCCATAGACGCCATCGCCTTCATAGGCGGCGTTATGTGGGTCATCGGTGTAGCGGTATTCGGCTTTGCTCTTCTGGCCATCGACGATCTCGCCCATCTGGGAGACGACTCTGCCGTCCGCATGGAAGACCTGAAGTCCTGGGTGAGCATCGGTT
>Ga0256405_10009671_pt1 | contig 13082 bp, 13 predicted proteins | sample RumenRJG_02DNA_FD_189096 | JGI IMG/M metagenome (GOLD analysis project Ga0256405, IMG submission 189096) | Bovine rumen microbial communities from Lethbridge, Alberta, Canada - RJG_02 | ecosystem: Host-associated > Mammals > Digestive system > Stomach > Rumen | place: Canada: Alberta...
TTCTACTATTTTTGGAGTACTTATGGATCCATTATCAGTTGGAGTTTTATCCATTCTCCCTCCTGTAATTGCCGTTGTATTAGCGTTAATTACTAAGGAAGTATTTTCATCACTAATCGTGGGTATCTTATCAGGAACCCTGATTTATACTTTAAAAACTGATGGTAATATCATTCTAGGACCTGTTGAAAGTGCCTTATCAGTAATGGGCAACAAGTTCGATCTGAACATTGTGCTCTTCTGTTCACTTTTAGGCGCTCTAGTTTATGTTATCTATATGGCCGGAGCTTCTAAAGCTTATGGAAATTGGGCTACTGCTAAAATCAAAGGCAGACGTTCAGCACTTCTATCTACATCAGCTTTAGGTGCTTTTATCTTTATCGACGATTACTTTAACTGCTTAACCGTTGGTACTGTGATGAGACCTATTACCGACAAGTATAAGATCTCAAGAGAAAAGTTAGCCTATATCATCGATTCAACCGCAGCTCCAATCTGCATTATCGCACCTGTATCATCATGGGCTGCAGCTGTAGGTTCAAACTTAAAAGCTACTAACGCTTTTGATTCTGATATCGCTGCATTCTGCGCAACCATTCCATGGAACTTCTACGCTTTACTCTGCATCCTTTTAGTTGTTTTGGTTTGTTGCTTTAATGTTGACTTTGGACCTATGTACAAAGCTGAAAAAGAAGCTTATGAGTCAACTAAGGCTGCTAAAGCTGATGATGTAAATGAGACTGACGACAGCATCGAAGTTAAAGGCAACGGTACTGTTCTAGACATGGTAGTACCTATCATTTCTTTAATTATCTTTGCAGTTCTTGCAATGCTGTATTTAGGCGGTTACTGGGGTGAAGATACAAAGTACCACACCTTAGGTGCTGCTTTTGGTAACACAGATTCATCACAGGCTTTAGTACTAAGCTCATTTGGTGCATTAGTTGTAGCCTTCTTAATGATGGTTCCAAGAAAACTCTTATCCTTAAAAGAGTATATGGATGGTGTTCTGCGTGGTGTTCAGGCTATGATCCCAGCTAACATGATCTTAACCTTTGCTTGGACCATTTCAGGTGTTACCCGTGACCTGCTACAGGCTCCAGAGTTCATCTCATCAATCGTACAGAATGATATTGGCTTTGTAGGTGTAGTTCTACCAGCTGTGATCTTTGTGATTGCAGGCTTCCTATCATTCTCCACAGGTACTGCTTGGGGTACCTTTGGTATCTTAATTCCTATCGTGGTGATCGTAGCTCAGGCTGTTGATCCAAACTCAATGGAATTGACCATCATTGCCCTATCAGCAACTCTAGCAGGCTCTGTATTTGGTGATCACTGTTCACCTATTTCAGATACTACTGTTTTGTCATCAGCAGGTTCTGGTTGTGTTCATATCGAGCACGTTTACACTCAGTTGCCTTACTCTTTAACAGTAGCTGTAAGTGCTTTAATTGGTTATGCAATTGCAGGTGTTACAAGAAGCTTACCACTGAGCTTAGGAGCTTCAGTAATTATCATGGTAGTGTTAATTACCTTTATGCACAAAAGACAGTTAAGAATAGCTAAGTCTCAAGTTAATGCATAGAAGCACAATTAAAGATATTCTTATTTGGTAGCAGCATTTGTAAGTATTTATGACATAGAAATCTGCCACCTTTCTATAAGTCCGATAAAAAGTATCGGACTTTTTAGTTACGAAAAATTCCCTTACAATAATATCTTTCGAAAGAGGAAATTAAAATGATAAAGATATTAGCAGCATTAGTGTCAATTATGGGAATAATACATATTGGAGCCACTTTTTCACCGTTGATTGTAGGCAAATTGGAAAGCTTAGACCATAGAACTTATAACGCTGTGCTCTATATGAGCCTTATGTGTGGTTGTTTTCTTATTATTCTCGGTACCTATCTAGTATGGGCTGTCGATAAAATACAAAGATATCCTATATTAAAAAATTCATTTAAAACTGCGAATTATGTCTTATTAGTTAACGGTGTATCTGCCATATATTTCATGCCTTATAATCCATTTGCATGGGTAACTTTTTTTCTCTGTATAAGCACGTGTACAATAATCATTCTTAAGAAATTTTAATTTTATACCTCTCAAATATGACTATATAAGCAAACTGTTAGACCTCCTAAATTGACAAAACAAATTAATCTCTAAGGACTTTTCCATACATAGAGATAATTAGTGCTAATGCAGCTCTTTGTACTAAAGCCTAAAAATAAGGCTCTACACTTTCGAGTATAGAGCTTATTTAAATTTATGATTGCTTTTTACTAATCTTTCTTTGTTCGCTCATCGATAATACGCTTTGACTTATGCTCTGAACGAGTGTTCAAGCCACCATCCTTATGAACTACAACAGTGTATGGTTTAACACCGATACGAGCCTTTAAGGACTTGCTTACAATCTCAGCTACCTGCTCGTCTGAATCCTTGTTATCAAACTTCTTCTCAACTTCAACTGAGTACTTGCAGGTAAAGTCTTTCTCAAAGATTCTGATTAAGTATTCACCGGTGATACCTGAGATTGAACGAATACCAGCCTCAACGTCACTTGGGAATACGTTAACAGCAGATACGATGAACATATCATCCTTTCTACCTAAAACGTGGATACGACCGTGGGTACGACCGCACTTGCACTTAGTGTTATCAATCCAACCGATATCACCAGTACGGAAACGGATCAATGGACGAGCATGCTTTCTTAAGGTAGTAAATACGAACTCACCCTTTTCACCTGGAGGTAATACTTTACCAGTATTAGGATCAACAGTCTCAACTAAGATATGGTTCTCAGCGATGTGTAGACCATCTTTGTACTCACACATTGCAGCACAAGCACCAAAGATATCAGACAGACCGTAGAAGTCGTAAACCTGTGCGCCCCACAAATCTTCGATTGCCTTACGAGTAGCATCAATAGAACCACCTAACTCACCTGCTACGATGATGGTCTTGATGTTTAAATCCTTCTTAGGATCAATGCCACTCTTTAAAGCCTTTTCACCTAACTGCCATGCGTATGAAGGTGAGGTCCAGATTACGGTTGGCTGATAGGTCTTTAGAACCCATAGTAAACGCTCTGAAGGTAAGGTACCGCCCCAAATACATAGAGCACCTGTCTTCTGAGCACCAATTACGTCAGGACCACCTACGTATAGAGAGAAGTTTAAAGCATGAACGTAACGATCATTAGGTCTTACGCCAACCTGCCAGAACCAGCGAGCCTCAGTATCCTGGAACTCATCGAAATCCTTCTGAGTAAATGGGCTGATGGTTGGAACACCAGTTGAACCTGATGATGTTGAAATAAATACAACGTCGTCTTCAGGAACTGCGCATAACTCACCTAAGAATGAACCTACGCCCTGAGTATCACGCTGAGTCTTCTTATTGATGAATGGGAACTTCTCGATATCTTTTAAAGTTTTGATATCTGATGGCTTTACGCCTGCCTCATCAAATGATCTCTTGTAATAAGGAGAATTATCGTATGCAAACTTTACGATCTCCTGAAGATCTTTTAACTGATTTGCTTCTAAGACTTCACGAGGAGCTGTTTCTAATGCCTCATCCCAGAATTTTGATTTATTGATAGCCATGTAAACCTCTAATTAAAATGCTTGTTAATAAAATTCCATTTTGCGTCACGACCTGCGATGATGGCTTGAATATCGTTATCATCCAAGTGTTTAAAACGGCCCTGACGTTTGATGTAGTCAGCTACATCTGTAAACTCTTTTGGTTTACGGTTAATATGGAACTCACCGTTTTCAAATTCAGCTAAATACCATAAACCGCAATCAACTACCTCTTTAGCTACCTCGATACAATCCTCTGTTTTAATACCCCAACCAGTTGGACATGGAGCAATTACGTGGATGTACTTAGTACCTCTAATGGAAGCTGCCTTTTCAACTTTCTTCATGAAATCTGGAAGGTAACCTACACTAGCGGTTGCTGCATAAGAGATCCCGTGAGCTGCAACAATTTCAAACATATTTTTCTTGTTTGAAAGATTTCCATGCAGATTTTTTCCTGCAGGAGTAGTGCTTGTTCTAGCTCCAAATGGTGTCAGCGAACTTTTCTGAATACCTGTATTCATGTAAGCTTCGTTGTCATAGCAGATGTATAAAACATCATCATTTCTGTCTATGGCACCTGAAAGCGCCTGAATACCGATATCAGCAGTACCGCCGTCACCTGCAAAACCTACTACATTAAAATCAGTTTTGCCTAAAGCCTTTAAGCCAGCCTGAATACCTGTCATCATGGATGCAGTACCGGCAAAGGTAGAAATAATTGCGTTATTTGCAAAGCACAGCTGTGGGAAGTTAAAACCTACAGCTGACATACAGCCTGCTGGAATTACCGCAACTGATCTTTTGCCTAAAACTTTTAGAGCAATTCGAACAGCAAGAGATCCACCGCAACCTGCGCATGCTTTGTGGCCATAGAAGAACTCATCGTCTGTTAGTGTTTTTACATTGACTGCCATGACTATTCCTCCTTTAGACCTACAAATACAATTTCGTTATTTAATGACTGAAGTCTTGTAAAAATGTCTTCAATCTGGTGTTTTTCGATATTTCTGCCACCAAGACCTGCAATATAATTTGATGAAACCACATCAAGTTTTGCTTTATGCAGAGCTGAATTTACATTGGTATACACAGTGCCTTCATTACCAAATGAAATATCTTTTTCTAAAACACCAATGGCTTTGACGTTCTTTAGAGCTTCTACAATTTCCTCATTTGGAAATGGTCTTAGATAGCGAATTCTTAATAAACCTACCTTTTGACCTTTGTCTCTTAAATCATCGACAACTTCTTTTACTAAACCTGCGATAGTACCTAAAGTTACAATCACAAAATCAGCATCATCTGTCTTATAAGTCTCAATTAAGCCTGAGTACTTGCGTTTGAAGATCTTAAAGAACTTATCCTCGCACTCTTTGATAACTTTACGTGCGTTTAAAATGCCTAAATGCTCTTTGTACTTAAACTCAGTATTAGTATCAGGTCCTGCTGAGAAACCTAAGTTTTTAGGATCTTCAAATGAGATCTTATTGTCAGTCTCATATGGAGGTAAAAACTCATCAGCCTTTTCTGCCTCTGGAACATCTACTACTTCATAAGTATGAGTTAGAGTAAAGCCATCTAAATTAGCCATAAATGGAGTTGCAACATCTTTATGCTCAGCAATGTAAAAACTCATCAAAGCTAAATCTAAAGCCTCTTGAGCATCCTCAGCGTATGCCTGGATCCAGCCATGATCTAATAAAGATAATGAATCTCTCTGATCTCCGTAGATATTCCAAGGTAACGCAGTTGATCTGTTAGCATTCATCATTACGATTGGAAAGCGTCCACCTGAGGCATAAGTCAAACACTCAGCCATATATAAAAGGCCTTGTGATGAGGTAGCTGTAAAGGTTCTAGCACCAACAGCTGATGCACCAATAGCAGCAGACAGTGCTGAATGCTCAGACTCTACATGAATGAACTCAGACTTTAACTTTCCAGACTCAACTAACTCTGATAACTTTTCTACTACAGTTGTCTGTGGTGTAATTGGGTATGCTGAAATCACATGAGGTTTAGCAAGACATACACCTAACGCAAATGCTTCATTGCCTGATAAAAATTTCTTAGTCATTATTTTTCAGACTCCATAGTAATTGCGCCATGTTTACAGATCTTTTGGCAGATGCCACAACCTTTACAAAAGTCATAATCGATTTCTACTTTGTCACCGTGTTTTGAAATCACACCATCTGGACAATACAGGTAGCAAAGAAAACAGCCATTGCACTTTTCTTTATCACATACTGGCTTTTCATTTCTCCAGCCTGAGTTTTTAGTAACTAAGCCTGGTTTATAGCTTGGTGCAAAGGGAATGTTTGCAGTTGTAAACTTAACGTTTTCTTTTAATTCAACTTTCATGACATCCTCCTAAGCCTTTACAGCATCAAATGCTGCTTTAACAACTTCAATATTTCTTTGCTGAAGTTTTGGAGGCATGTTCTGCTCAATAGCAAACTTAAGATCATCTACTGTAACCTCATCAAAGACAGCAGCAATTGCGCCTAGAATTACAGTATTGGTAATTGGTAAGTGCAGAATTTTCTCTGCAATAGACACACCATCGATGGTGATAATTTTTGAATTTGTGAATATCTTCTTGGTGCAGAGAATGATTTTGCCATTCTCTTTTAATTCTGAAAAAGCTTCATCATTAAATAAGGTATCATCAAGATATACAGCAAAGTCAGCTTTCTCAATTTCAGCTCTGTTACCAACCTTTTTAGTATCAAGTTTGGTGAAAGCTCTAATTGGTGCACCTCTGCGCTCTGGACCGAAAGATGGGAATGCTAAAGCATAATTGCCATCTTTCTTTAAAGAGTAGGCTGCGCCTAAAAGACGGGCTGCTGTAAATGCGCCTTGACCGCCTCGACCATGCCATAGAAACTCGTACATTATTCTTACCTTTTTGTATGTGATCTATTCTTAAAATTTAGAATTTTGTTATTAAATTTGGTGAATAAAGTATCCCAAATTTTCCATAATATTGTCTAATACTAATTACAAATAGTCAGTTATAGCTATTTTGTATAACATATTGTAAATTCTAAGGATACACTAGACTTTAATCAGGATGATTTGGCTTATATAAGCGTAAAACTGAAAGGAAGAGCTATAGAAAGAGAAATTGAAAAGGAAGTGAAACGAGCAAAAATTACAAAGGAGCAACCAAAGTCACTCCTTTAAAATTCTTAAAATTGAAGTTTATCTTTTTAAGATCCTAGTGGTTGCCCCAAAAAGTTCTAAAACGAAGCAAAATAAGCTTAATCAGCTAGCCCATAACGACGGAAGTAGTTCTTAATCTCTTCGATGTACAAAGTACCCATCTGACTTAAGATCTGATTCTTTTTAACAATATAGCCAATGCTCATATTGTCATCCTCATCGCCCTCATCAGGTTTAAAAGGAACAGCTACATAATCATCACCGTTTAACTCCTGACAGATGATACCTGAGCACAGTGTAAAGCCGTTTAGACCACGCATTAGGTTCAGCATAGAGGCTCTATCATTTACTTTTACAGTTCTTAAGTACTCTTTAGTTGAATAGATTTCCTCGGCAAAGTAGAAAGAGCTGTTATCGCCTTGCTCGAATGACAAGCTTGGGAAATCAGCTAGATCTGAGAAATGAATTTCTTTGTAAGTTGCTAATGGATGCTCTTTGTAAAGGTATACATAAACCTGGCAGTTAATCAGATGATGGAATTCTAACTCTGCTGAGTTTAAGAGCTTTAAGATCATATTACGGTTGAAGTTTGATAAGTACAAAATACCAATCTCACTCTTTAATGAGCTTACATCATCGATAACTTCACGAGTTTTGGTCTCACGGATAGCAAAGTCATACTCTGCGGTATTAAATTTCTTAACCATCTCCACGAAAGACTTAGTTGCAAAAGAATAGTGCTGAGTTGAAACACCGAACTTCTTTTTTAAAGTGCCGTTCTTACCAAACTTATCTAGTAAAGACTCATACTGATGATAAACCTGTCTTGCGTAGGTAATGAACTCAACACCTTCATTGGTGAGGCTGACACCACGACCTGATCTGTGGAAGATAGAGATTGAGAATTCATCTTCAAGATCATGGATTGCATTTGAAAGACTTGGCTGAGAAACATATAAGATCTGAGCTGCCTTATTAAATGATCCGGTTTCTGAAATTGTTATTGCATAATGAAGTTGGGTTAAGGTCATAATTGCCTCTATATTTGCCGGTTCTGATACGTTATTCACATTGTAATATTTTTTTCACTCTTTAAAAATACCATAAATCCTAGTAAAATGATAAGTATTAAGAGTTAAAGGAAAGATCACATGAAAATTTCGACCAAAGGAAGATATGCCATTCGCATGATGCTTGATTTGGCAGAACACCGTAACAACGGCTTTATTACTTTAAAAGATATCGCTCAAAGACAGAATATTTCTAAAAAATATTTAGAGCAGATCATTCCCGTATTAAACAGATCTAACTTTTTAAAAACCTCTCGCGGTTATCAGGGTGGCTATCAGTTAGCTAAAGAGCCATCTGAATATACCTTAGGTGCAATTTTACGTTTAACCGAAGGTAATTTAGCTCCTGTAGCCTGTTTAGAGTGTGATCCTGTCAATTGTGACAGAAGTGCTAACTGTGTAACTTTACCTGTATGGCAAGGTTTATATAAACTCATTACCGACTATTTAGATTCAATTACCCTGCAGGATCTTTTAGACAAGCAAATTGAGATGTACTCAAACGACTACATGATTTAGAAGCTTAAGATTAGTGCTCTTAACTACAACACGTTAAGAGTACATAAGATGGTATCAAATGATACATGTCTTGCGTTGATAAAGCTTACATGTCTTGAAGTACGATTCTGTTTTACAGTGATGGTACATACAAAGTTGGTATCAACTTTGTAGATCTTTTCAATATCAAAGGACATCAGCTTCTGTCCTTTAGAAATTCTCTGACCTTCAACAACGTTTAATTTAAAGAAATCTTTTTTGTACTTCTCAAACTCCAAGCCTACGTTGATGATTAAATGTGCATTGCCTACCTTTAAGAGCATGGCATTGCCCACAGGAGATATTCTCTCAACGATACAGGCACATGGAGAATGAACTTCATTCTCAACTGGCTGGATACCTAAAGAATTGCCAAAGACATCACGTGAGATATTAGACTCAGCAATCATATCAGAAGGCACGATATTGCCATCAAATGGTGACAAGATCTTATGATATCCACTATCCTTAAATAAATTTAAGAATATAGATACGTACCTTAATACTGAAATAACGATTTTTTTCTGTCTGTTCATAATTGCTTTGTCTTAATAAAACCTCTCACAGTATATAGCTATAACTTTTTAAAACAAAATAAAAAGACTTAAATTAGCCATGATTAAGTGAGATTTTCAACGCATATCAAATTATGAGTACCAGTTAAAAAGTGATTTTCCAGTATCAAGTGTCTCAATCTTTTTAAGATCACTTTCATCTAAATTAAAGTCAAAGATCTCAAGGTTCTCTTTCATTCTCGATGCTGTAGATGACTTTGGTATTACCGCTATACCATTTTGCACTAAATATCTTAAGGCTATTTGAGCAGAGCTTTTGTGATGTTTTAGCCCTAACTCAACTAATACAGGCTCTTTGAAGATTTCTTTTCTGCCTTCTGTAAAAGAGCCCCACGACTGCATTATGGTGCCGTACTCTTTTAAACACTCATTCAACTTTAACTGTGGATAGTAGACATGTGATTCAACCTGATTTACTGAAGGTATTACCTTTGCCTCTTTTATGAAGTTTAAATAATACTCTTTACTAAAATTAGAAACACCTAAAGCTTTAACAAGCCCCTTGTTATAAGCATCAATCATTGCTTCATACATATCAGTACTGTTCTTATAAGGCTCATGTATGAGGATAAGGTCAAGATAGTCGGTCTGAAGCTCATTTAAAGAGCGTTCTATACTCATATAAGCTGATTTATAGCTAGTATCAGGTCTGTAGATTTTTGAGGTTATAAAGAGCTCCTGACGAGGTATTTGAGATTCTTTTATAGCCTTGCCTACAATATTCTCGTTCTGATACATAGTTGCTGTATCTATAAGTCTGTAGCCACACTCAAGCGCTTTTAAAAGTGTTTTCCTGCCAATGTCATTACGTACATTCCAAGTACCGAAGCCCACTACAGGCAACATCAGACCATTATTGAGTTTTTTAAATTCCATAAGAGATATCGTATTAGATTAGTTAGCACGCTATGATTATAACTGTAAATTTTAAGTAAACGATGATGATTAGAAAATGATGGACAGAAAATAAAGTTAGGCTGTTAAAAAGAGCCTGCAAAAGAGATTTGCAGGCAAAAGCACATATTGTAATCGGATGTACTGTTAAGTATTAAATTGAGGTAGATAAACTATTTTTAAGAATTCTAAGTTACAGAATTCCTGTCTTAAGCATACAGATGCTTTGAGAAGTATCTGTCGCCTCTGTCTGGCGCGATAAAGACGATATTGCCCTTTACGTGATGCTCATAGATTAGCTTTAAAGCTGCACTAAAGGCTGCACCTGTAGATGATCCACCTAAGATACCCTCATGGCGAGCTAAAGCTCTGGCACCATCAAAAGCCTGAGTATCGTTAATCTTGATGACCTTATCAACTAATGACATATCCATGGTATCTGCAATAAAGTCATTGCCAATACCTTCAATGTCATAATCAGCATGCTCACCACCGCCCATAGTTGAACCTACAGGATCAGCTAGAATACCTTTAATGTTGCTGTTCTTTTCTTTTAAGAACTTCACTACGCCTGAATAGGTACCACCAGAGCCAGCACCTGCTACTAAATAGTCAATTTTTCCATCAAGATCCTGATAAATCTCAGGGCCTGTAGTCTCGTAGTGAGCTTTTGGATTTGACATATTCTTAAACTGCTGCAGAGAAATTGAGTCTTTAATTTCTGAGAGTAACTCTTGAGCTTTAGTAGCAGCTCCTAACATACCGTCTTCACGTTTGGTATGGATAATGTCTGCTCCTAAGGCTTTCATCAGGATTTGTTTTTCCTCAGAGAACTTTTCAGGTACCACAAAAATTACATGAAAGCCCTGATTTAAGGCTGCAAAAGCTACACCTAAACCGGTGTTACCTGCTGTTGCCTCAACAATGGTAGAACCACGTTTTAGTCTGCCATCTTTAATGGCATCTTCAACCATATAAAGACCAGTTCTGTCTTTTACAGATCCTGATGGATTGTAGTACTCTAATTTTGCAAACAGGTTTACACCTTCTACCTGTTCAAAAGCATAGTTAATCTTTACTAATGGAGTATGACCGATTAGGTCGCGCATGGAATTATAGTAATGCATGATTATTTCTCCGAAGCCTTGATTGCTACATCAAGATCATTTTTAAGATCTTCAAAGTTTTCAATACCTACTGATAATCTGATGAGGTTATCGGTAATACCTACTTTTGCTCTTACCTCTGCTGGGATTGCAGCATGAGTCATGGTAGCAGGATGGCATACTAAGCTCTCAACACCACCTAAACTTTCAGCTAATGAAATCAGATTTAAAGATTTAAAGAACTTGTTTACATCATGATTTTCCTTTAGCTCAAAAGAAATCATGGCACCACCGTTACGAGCCTGCTTTTTGTTGATCTCATAACCTTTGTGATCTTCAAGACCTGGATAGTAAACCTTTGAAACTTCACTGTGTGACTTTAAGAATTTTGCTAGCTTTAGAGCATTATCTGTATGTCTGTCTAATCTTACAGATAAGGTCTTGATACCTCTTATGAGTAGGAATGAATCAAATGGTCCTAAAACAGCACCTACTGAGTTCTGTAAGAAAGCAATCTTTTTAGCAAGATCTTCAGAATTTACGACAACTAAACCTGCAACCAAATCTGAGTGACCACCTAAATACTTAGTAGCTGAGTGAATAACAATATCCACACCAAACTTAATTGGTTGCTGTAAATATGGGCTCATGAAGGTGTTATCGGCAATGGTAAGTAAATTGTATTTCTTACCTAATTTAGCAACTCCTTCAAGATCAGTAATATCAAGTAGTGGATTAGATGGAGTTTCAATATAAAGAGCTTTTACATCAGGGGTGATCTTGCTTTCAATTAAAGCTAAATCACTAGTATCAATACTCTCAAAGTTAATGTTAAAGTTCTTAAAAACTTTATCTAAAACTCTGTAGGTACCGCCATATACATTTGATGAGATTAAGATCTTATCACCAGATTTAAAGAGGCTTAACACAGTAGATACCGCAGCCATACCTGAAGCAAAGGCAAAACCTGCAACACCAGCTTCTAACTCAGCAATTAAAGCTTCTAAAGCTGCACGAGTAGGATTACCAGTACGTGCATACTCCCACTTTGGATTTAAACCGATACCTTCCTGTCTGAAAGTTGAGGTCTGATAAATTGGTACATTTACAGACTTGGTATAAGGATCAGTGCTGATACCACCGTGAATTACTGCTGAATCGATAAATTTGTAATCTGCCATAGTTAATACTTCCTCTATTTTTCTATTATTCCTTTGACTAAATGCACGTTTGCATAGGCTTGCATGCCATCATGTCGATTTTGAAAATACTTTTGATTGATGTCCTCTGGTGTCAAATGCTCTAAAACTCTGCCTTTGTAGTTTTTAAAACACTTTTCAATTTCTCTAAATTTATAACCATGAACCATCTTTTCACCTAAGAGCTCGGTCATTTGATGCAACAGGGTTACATCAGAGTTCTCATCAGAGGTAAAAGTAGTGTCATCAGGATAATCAAAAACAATCACTGATTCATTTTGGGTAATAGATGACAAAGTCTCAATGGTCTTTGAGAACACCTCTAAACTTAAATAATAGGTAACACCTAAGATTGAAAAAAAAGTCCTTTTATTAGGATCAAAGCTTGAGTTTGACAGTACCTCTTCAATGCTTTGTGTATTAAAATCAATTGGCACAAAATGCACATTCTTAGGCACTACCCATTCAAGCGATTTAATCTTTTCTTTCTTGTAATAGCCTGTATCAGGATGATCTAATTCATAGATCTCAATATTCAAATTGGTATTTCTAAAAGCAAAGGTATCAAGACCTGCACCTAAGAGCACATACTGTACAGGACCTTCCTTTGCATACGCATTAAGGCTGTCTTCAGTGTATCTGATGCGTGATAAAGGTATAGGACTTAAGAACTTGTTTACCGTGTCATCGATTAGAGCGCGGTTGAATACATAGTTCTCGTCATACTTTTCTACATCAAAATTATGCTCAATTAACTGACCTACTTTTAAATACTCATGCTGACTTAATAAGTCATAAGCTAGTGAGTCATCAAAAATCTTTTCATGTGAATAGATTGAATGATAGGCTCTTACAAATGAGCAAATCTTTGCAGTAATTGATTCGTGTTTATCTATCATTTTTAGTACTCTTGCTCATATAAATGTTCTTA
>Ga0256405_10009673_pt1 | contig 13081 bp, 10 predicted proteins | sample RumenRJG_02DNA_FD_189096 | JGI IMG/M metagenome (GOLD analysis project Ga0256405, IMG submission 189096) | Bovine rumen microbial communities from Lethbridge, Alberta, Canada - RJG_02 | ecosystem: Host-associated > Mammals > Digestive system > Stomach > Rumen | place: Canada: Alberta...
TTAGGCCAAGCTTTTGTTTTGAATCAATGTAGCTTTCAATGTCTGAATAGGACAGCTCGGACAGATCTGACTTTCTCGTTTTAAGGTGTCTTATAAAGTCCTTTGCCGAAAAGTACTTTTCAAGGATTGACTGGAGGGAGTACTTGGGAGACAGGACGATCAGGTATTTCATAAAGTGCATCAGATATGTTCTGTCATTACCCTTTATATCCCCGAAGTTAAAGCATTCGGTACCTCTTGTCGGGTTAGCCCTTTCTCTAAGGTCAAAACGTTCTAAAAACCAGCAAGTGGCTTTAAAGTCAGGCTTTTCATCATTTAAGAAAAGGAATTTCCTTGTCCTAAACAGAACCTGGAAAGCGCTGTTATTTACTGCATCCATGTTCTTATCAAGGTAAGCCTTAAAGGAAAGAGAGTCTTCATCAGCCATCCGCTTAATGTCAGATATCCCTTGGGATATGCAAAAGTCGTAGAGATAATGAAGCGGCGTAATAAAGTGCTGGATAAGGTAATGGTTACTTAAAGCCGCATGATCAAGCAAAATGGCCATCAGGGATGAAAAGATCTGTATTTTTAAGGTAAGCGGTGCATTAATTGAAAAGTCAAAGTATAGGAATTCTTTTCTTGCACTGTAATAAAACCTTTTAGAGATTTTTAAGTCCGGGTAGTATCCCAGAAAGAAGAGCTCATTCTTATATGAGGGAGTAACCGGTATGTTTATCTTTTCAATCTCTGATAAAACAAGTCTGTCCAATACCTTTATGTATTCAGAAATCTTTGCTGGAACGGATAGGTTTAAATAGTTTTCGTAGTCTTTTCTTGTCCTTGCAGATATACCTGAAACGGAAGTTATCCCTGATGCCATAAGGAAAGTAAGGCACTTTCGTACTTGTGGCGTTTTGGGAAGATCAAGCGCTAAGAGTGGATGCCCTATCTTTTGCATGTGGCATAAATAAACGGTCTCTAAATCTCCTTTGTAGGAAGAAGCCTTATTCTTGTTAAAGGTAAACTCCTTTCTTACATGGGTTATGAAGTCTCTTAAGATGTCTGGGGTTACTTTAGTCAGATCATAAATATACTCAGAGGATAGGTAATCATATAAAAAGTCCACCCTTTTACCTAAAACGGAAGGAGAGATAGATAGGTCATCATATAAGGTATTAACTTTTTTTGCGCTATCAAGTAAAAGCATGGCACTCCTTTCTTAAACTCTGTAAAGGGAAATGGATCAAAGGAAACTTGATATATCAGCAATATCCTGGTTTTCCTTAAGGTATCTTTCCTGAGCATCATCAATCTCTAAGGCTGATACATGTAAGTAGTTTTCAGTAGTTGAGATATGTTTGTGGCCAAGGGCTTTTGATATTTCAACGATAGGCCAATTTGACTTTCTTCTTTCTTCAGCAAAATAGTGGCGGAGCATGTGGTTTGTAACGCTAAAGCCGGTCTTTTTGGCTATAGTCTTAAGAGAAGAATAAAAAGTATTAGCTGATAAGGGCTTTCCTTTGGTTTTTCCGCTAAGAACGATGAAGAGATAGTCTGTCTTTTCAAAAAGAGAAGCATTCTCAGACAAATATATGTTTAATAGTGAAAATGCTCTGTCAGATATTTTCATGTATCTTTCTTCAGCATTCTTGGCATAGGCCTGGTTTAGATTATCCGGTCTGTACCTTACAAAGATCCGCTTTCCGGTAAAGTCGATATCTTCCGTGTATCTGATTCCGAGGGCTTCTCCAATTCGGATACCGGTCTCTTCCATGAGCATGATAAGGAGCTTATCACGGTTGTTTTGGCACTGTGAGAGGATCTTCTTTACTTCATCCTTTGTAGCAACCTTTGATTTTCTCTCATTTTTCTTGAGGTAGCCGTCATAGGTGTTGCAGGTAGAATAGACCTTGGTTCCTACGCCCGTGACATATGAAAAGTTCCTGTCATCCAAAACTTTAAGGTATGGAAGCTCTCCGTTTCTGTGATAGAAGCTGTAAAGACCAAATACTTCTTGCAGATACGAATTTGCCGTATTGTTGGTTATTTCACGGTATCTTCCTATATGAGCACCTGATTTTACATACATCAGAAATCCGTAGAAGTGCTCTGACTGCTCTGCATACTTCATAAGAGCTACATCCTTAAGGGTAAGATCCTTATCAGACAAGAAATTCATGTAGTAGACAAGAATCTTGGCGATCCTTTTTACGGTGTTTATGGATCTGTTCTGCATAATCTTGTGCTTAAGGTATTTGGTGCAGTTTTTTTCTATCTCTCCTGACTGGGAATTTTTTAGGTAAAGGTAAGTACGCTTTCCTTTTTTGACGGATCCTTGAATGTATTTCATGTCCTAAACCTCCTTTCGCTATTTATGTGGGATGTAAAACACGTAATCCGTAACGAAAGACACATTTTTTTGTAAAAATCTTTAAAAGCATATTAAGCATAACGATAAACACATAAATTATGCTTTAATTCATAATAAAGCATAAAAAGAAAGATATGTCAATGAGAAAATATGCTATTAATGAATAAAAGCATATATTATGAACAATAATCTTGATTAAATTGAACGAAAAAGCATTATTTTATTGGATAATCCATATGCTTTGTGCTAAAATGGCAATAGGTTTTGTTTGGATCTTAAGAGGTAAATCCCTATGAGAGTAAAGAAGGTTACAGATCATCCCTTTGATAAAGTAGAGTTTTCAATGCTTGTTACAAAAGCCATGGGTGAGAGAAGCCAGGTGGAGTTTTGTAAGGAGTGTGGGCTGTCCTATGCCCATATGAATCGCTATGTTAACGGAAAGAATGAAGAAGCTCCGACGCTATCAACGATAAAGAAGATCGTTTTAGCAACGGAGCTTGTTTCATATGCGGAGCTTTTGCATGCAGCCGGGTATGATCCTGAGAAATATATAAATGATGTGCCCCAAAAGGCAGATAGAAAAGACCTCCTTCACCCGGTATGCCTTGGGATAGCCAACGCTGGGGTGGATTTCAGGGTTGAGAGTAAAGGATACAAGGACGGCGAGCCCTTTGAAATAGTGATAGAAAAAGAGGGTATCAGTAAGTGGTTCTTTGTTCCGGTAACAAAGAAGGATGTAAATAAGGATGATATTTTAAACTGCATTTTAAATTGTACTAAGTTCATCCCAGGAAGCAAGGTAAGCTTCGTAACAGATAATGATGAAATCTTTGAAAATATCAAAGATGCGGAGTTCCCGCTCCTTTCATTATCTGTATCAGTAGTAAAAGTAAGGGGTGCAAAGGTAATAGAAGAAGTAAAGGTTAAGACAAGCCAGGATACAAGCTTAACCATAGCAAATGAAGATAAGATCAGGCCTTTTAGCATATCGTAGGGAGAGATATGAAGAACATAAATGACATAGTAGCCGTTAAAGTAACGATCGTAAGATTCATGTCACTGAGCGTTCAAAGGACAGAGTACATGGATTTTAATCTAGATGGGGTGACGACTTATTTTAAAGAAAAAGGTAAGCGTAAGTTGTTTGAGTTCGAGGAAACTTCCATAGAAAAAGCCCAGATGAAGTCATTCTTCAAAGAAATATACGATTTTGTCAGAGGAGCGACAGATGAGGATCTTTTGACAGATGACCAAAAATGTGAAGTAGATATCATATATTCCATGGCACATAGAGAGATACTGGACGGAAATACCTTGAGAGGTACTGAACTACTTATAGATAAGTTACAGAAGTTTGTGGATGATCACAGAAAGTAAAGGCTAAAAACATGGACAAGATAGAACTGATAAGGGAAAGACATTCTGTAAGAAATTATGAAGTAAAGCATATCGAAACCGAAAAAACAGAGAAGATAAAAGAAAAGATAGAAGAGCTTAATAAAGAGGGTAATCTTCATCTGCAGCTAATTGAAGATGCCGGAAAGACCTATAATAAACTACTTAATAAGTTCGCAGGCCTTGGAAGTGCTCCGAGTGTCATCATATGTGCAGGAAAAGATGATGAAACATTAGAAGAGAGGATTGGGTATTACGGAGAGGAACTTGTTCTGTTTATCCAGGGGCTTGGCCTAAATACTTGCTGGGCAGGAACATTTAATAAAGCCGGAGCTGATACAGATCTTACAGATGGAGAAAAGATTGTGATCAGCATAGCCGTTGGTTACGGAAAAGAAAAGGGTAAGCCTCATAAGTCAAAGACTCCGGAGCAGGTAATAGAAGCTAAGGGCGATAGGCCATACTGGTTTAACAGAGGAGTTGAAATGGCACTTCTTGCCCCTACAGCTATCAATCAGCAGAAGTTCAAGATCCGCTTAAATGAGGATGAATCCGTGGATATAGTGGATAAAGGCGGCCCCTTTAGCAAGGTCGACAAGGGTATCGTTATGAGACATTTTGAGATCGGGGCTGAAAAAAGTTGTAGAAAGGCCTTTTAAATCCCTTTTATTGGACACATAAGGAGTTATCCTTAAGATACCGAAAAACACATAAAACACAGTAATAATAGTGGGTCAGTGTATCTAAAGGAGGTATCATATGTTTGAAAGATTGTCACTAGAAGCAAGCGCTTATATCGGTTATGTCAAAGTAAAAGTATGGATCAAAAATGGACAAGTTCATTATGCAAAAAATGTAATGACAGAGGGTGAGGAAATAATAGATGCTCTTCGTAAAATCCCTGTAGAGGATTTAATCAAACGGATTGAAAAACTTGGCATAGAAGGCTGGAAGGACGAATGTCAGAATCAGGTATGCGAGTATTATGATGCCGGATATTATTGGACGGTGAAGTATAAGGACTCCGAAAAGGGAACTATCACTCTTAAGGGCAGAGCTGTATACCCTTCAAAATGGGATGAATTTTTAAAACTTTTAAATGATATAGCAGGTAATCTTTGGTACTTAAGTGAAGACAGTAATGAATAATAGGAGGGTATTATGGGTATATTTGATTGGCTCTTTGGGAAAAAGAAGGACGCCGCAACAGTAGAGAATGCACCGGTAAGGAATAAAGCAGGATTTGTTAATGCTGAAAAGACGAATATTACTAAAGCTGTATTGGAAAGCATAAATAGAAGGTATATTGCTTTTGATGTTGAAACAACAGGTTTAAGTGCAACCGCAGATCGAATTGTTGAATTAGGAGCTGTTGTTTTTGAAGGTGGGGTTATAGTAGACCAGTTTAGTAGTCTTGTAAATCCGGGAATGCTTATTTCGGCTTCAGCATCTAAAGTAAACCATATTACGAATGAAATGTTAAGTAAAGCACCAACTGAAAGTCAAGTATATCCTTCTTTGGTTCAGTTTTTGGGAGATGCATTACAGGAAAACACTGTGATATGTGCGCATAACGCCAAATTCGATATGGATTTTTTATGTCAAACACTTGGACGACTCGGTTATAACGGAAGTATTAGGTATGTAGATACGCTTTCATTATCAAGAAAGAATTTGGCACTAGAAAATTATAAGCAGGATATGGTAGCTTCTCATTTTGGCTTTGTAAATAAGAATGCGCATAGAGCTGTAACTGACGCGGAAATATGTGGACAGATTCTTTGGGAATTAGTCAAACTTGAGGGGAAAAAGGTTAATAAAAGTGAGAAAAAGCTGGAACAAGCAATTGAATCCAGAATGCTTTCTGAAGAGGAGTTGGATATTTGCGCTGTAATTCAGGATGAAATACTAAAAAGAGGGGGAAGCACGGAGTGGGTTCGTTTTTATAAGAACAGTAATGGATATGTTGACGCATGTACTCTGTATACATTTGTAAAATTTAAATTCGCTACCAAGGGTAAGTATATTATTATACCTGCGAATGTGACAACACCAACTGCTTTACCTACAGAAAAATGCTCTGTTAATGAGGGTGGAACTAATAACGTAAGATTATATTTTAACCATCCTTTTAGCATTGGATTTTTAGGCGACTATATTTTTTCAGAATATAGAAAAATGTTAGGGGCTATGCTTGAGTTCTTTAGTCGTGAAAGTTATGGAAAGAAAGAAGCAGAGCAGAATATAGCAAGTATGACAAAACTTGATGATTCTGAGATTCCAATAATCCTTGAACATATAAGGAATAAGAATTATGAAGCGCTTCCTGGAGACATTGACACAGGTAGGGTTATTAGAAGGGAAGATGTTGTTGTAAATGCGGTTCATAATAGATGTCCGTTGTCTCAGATAAAGAATTATAATAATTTTGACAAGGGATATAGTGCAGGATTTCCATTTTTTACTAAGGCAGAGGAACTAAGAAAAGCAGGAAATATTGAAGAAGCTATTACATTATATGATAAAGCAAGGGCTGTTGGTTATAATGCTCCGGCGCTATATGAAGCCTATGGTAAAGCATTTAGAAAATTGAAAGACTATGATAACGAAATTGTGATAGTAGAGGAGTTTATGGAACGGAATCCAGACGTCAAGTATGGCGAATTGGAAGCGAGAAGAGAAAAGGCAATAGAACTTCTCTACAATATTCAACAAGCAGAAAAAAAACAGAAAGAAAAAGAGGCTGAGAAGGAAGCTCTTAAGGAACAGAAGCTTAGAGAAAAAGAAGAAAAAGCCACGAAAGCAAAAGAAGTAAAAGAGCAGAGTATTTCAGAACCAACGGTTAATGTGGGAAAAGGGATTCTGCAAATGGATGATGAGGGAAATATTATAAAGGAATATGAGTCAGTTTCTCTTGCAAGCAGAGAAACTGGAGTAAATCCTAAGAGCATAAGGGATGCAGCAAAAGGAATACAAAAACATGCCGGAGGATTTGCGTGGAGATATAGAAACTCTGATGTTGTCGAATAGATGACAGATTTGTTTGTTAAGCATAGTTTATAACTATGGGACTATTATTGAGACTGGAGAATATGAATGAGTAAAAAAGAAGTAACAAGGTTTAGGCTAGGAGAATTGTTTTGTGGTCCAGGAGGATTGGCTTGGGGGGCAATTAATGCAAGAATAGAAAATAATGATTATCAAATAGTTCATCAGTGGGCAAACGATTATGATCAGTCTACGTGTAATACATACATAAGAAATATATGTCCTAAGTCACCTGATACGGTTATATGCGAGGATGTGCATACACTGAATATAAAGGATTTGGGGAAAATTGAAGCACTATCCTTTGGTTTCCCCTGTAACGATTTTTCGGTTGTCGGAGAGCAGTTAGGCTTCAAAGGTAAGTTTGGACCATTATATACGTATGGTATTAAGACGTTAAATATATATAAACCACTTTGGTTTTTAGCAGAAAATGTAGGCGGTCTTCAAAGTGCCAATGGTGGTCATGCATTTGAAAAGATACTATCGGATATGAAGGATGCGGGTTACAGAATTTATCCAAATCTATATAAATTTGAAGAATATGGTATTCCTCAGGCAAGACATAGGGTAATAATTATAGGAATTAGAGAAGATTTGCCTTATGAGTTTAGGATTCCAGCTCCTTCCGGAATAATTAAGACGTGCAAAGAGGCTATAGAGAATCCACCGATATCGATTGATGCAAGTAATAATGAAAAAACCAAACAATCAGAACAGGTTGTTAAGAGGCTTTCGTATATAAAGCCAGGACAAAATGCTTTTACAGCGGATATTCCGGAGGAACTTCAATTAAAGGTTAAGGGAGCTAAAATCAGTCAAATATATAAAAGATTGGATCCAAGTAAACCCGCGTATACGGTTACGGGATCAGGTGGAGGAGGAACTCATATTTATCATTGGGAAGAACCAAGAGCTTTGACCAATCGAGAACGTGCAAGGTTACAAACATTCCCAGATGATTATGTCTTTGAAGGGTCCAAAGAAGAAGTTAGAAAACAAATTGGAATGGCAGTACCTGCAGAGGGTGCTAAGATAATATTTGAAGCAGTATTAAGGACATTCGCAGGCATTCCATATGATTATGTTGAACCTAACTTGTCAGATGAAATAAAGGAAGTTTAAGATGGCGCAAGATTATTGGTGGGTAACAAGACCTAAGAGAAAGTTAAATCCGATTCCAGAAGAGTTAGCCGCTTTTTGTTCTGTTGCATTAGGGAAAAAGTGGACTCATAACAGGGAAGTACATATTGCATTTGAAGAGGAATTGGAGAATACTGAAACAAAAAGAAAAGGAGAAAGGCGTGATGCGTCAGGATCTGGTGGAAGGACACATGCTGCCATGCTATTTAGTCTTGGCCTGTGGTTTGAAAAAGACGAAAGAGTTTTTTTGACATTGGCAGGTGAGGCAATATTGGATGGTAAGTCTCCGGTTGAAGTTTTGAAAAAGCAAGTGTTACGGTTTCAATACCCATCGGTATATAGTGATTCAGTAAGAGTAACAAGTAGATTTAAAATACGACCGTTTATATTTCTATTAAAGCTTTTATTAGATGAAAGACTTGAGCATTATCTTACACAAGAAGAAATCGGATATATCATAGCCATTAATGCAGAAAACGAGTCGGATCGGTGCTATGAGAGGGTTGTTAATCTGATATGCGAGTATCGCGCATCTAATTCTGTATGGTTGGATAAGGAGTATTTTGCATCACATGATGCGTCGCCTAGTAATATGATGGATTTAGCCAATACGATGATGAATTGGCTTGATTATACGCAACTTATATACAGGGAAAAGAAAATAATTGGGCTCAGCATTGAAAAGAGGAATGAAGTAACAAAGATAGTAACAGATGTAGGACAGTTTATTACATATCCGGTAGAGGAAGATGTGTTTCAAAGGAAATATGGTGTAGATCCTTGGCACCAAAAAGATACAAGAAACCTTTTAAATACCCAAACTATTACAAGTAGTATGCTGGAAAAGAATAGGATATTAAGGGCGTTCTTTGCTTATTCATCTCTCAGGCCTGTTATGCAGATTAGTAGCGAAGTAGTGGATTATATTAGTAACGTATCGGGAACCAATGAGCGTTTTACAGAACAAGTATTAATTCAAGCATATCCGCATGGGGCAATCGGAGGATATTTATCAAACTATAGAGATATGGCATTTCAAGGAAAGGAAGAAGCAATAGATTTTGAGAAAGCTACCACTAATTTGTTTGGAGATGTTTTTGGCTTTAAGGCAGAGCATTTGGGACAGTTGGGAGCGAAATCCGCTCCGGATGTGTTGCTGATTTCGGATTCTGAAGGGTATCAGGCCATTATAGATAACAAGGCATATAGTAAATACAGTATTTCTGGGGATCACCACAATAGGATGGTTCATAATTACTTAGAAAACATAGGTAACTACAGTTCAGTAGGATTACCTATAGGATTCTTTACTTACATTAGCGGAGGGTTTGTTAACAGTATTGACTCTCAGTTGTTGAAAGAACATAATGAATCAGGTATTAATGGCTCAGGAATAACCGTATCTAACCTTATAGCGTTGTTTGAGAAACATATGGAGCAACCATTTACTCACAAGGAGTTGCGCGACATTTTTGGGCTTAATAGACAAATACTTCTTTCAGATATACATCATTAAAGATTATAGTTTTGTACGATGTAGCATTAAGTTAAGTTTACTAATTAGGAGGACGCATGATGAAGCAAGAAACAATAGACGAAGTGATAGAAAAATACTATCAAAAATGTGTAGGTCTACCGACAGGAAATCCTGTTGTTAGACAGAATCAGAAGAATGATGCGTTTGAAGTTGTTGTTTTGGAAACTTTATATGGAGATGAAAAATGTGTAGATATTATGAAAATGTCTGATAGCGACATTCCATCGATATCAAAGTACATCGTTGCGCCTCCTGATGATGGGATTGATATTGTAATTGAACACGAAGATGTGGACGAAAACACATTTGATTTTATTCAAGTGAAGAATACCGCTCTTTCTCAGTCTGAGATTAAACAGGCATTAAGCTATATGGAGAAAACAGTCTCGACATATATAAAGAAGCCGCAAAACGTCTGTCAAAACCTTAAGGAAGTCCTTGCAACAACATCCCTTAGTGCGTCAGACAAGTTAAACTGCAGATATATTTTGGTTCATAGAGGTGTAGATAATTATTTTAAGGGACAAAAGGAAGGTGTCGAGCAGGTTATTACGGGAACAGAACTTGAGGTAATAAGAAATAGTTCAATGCATACTGTTCCAAGAGTGGCTATGGAGAAGTTCGGTGCAGATACATTTAATAACTTCAACTTGTATGAAGAGTCTCAAAATGAGCCGGCTATTGTACTTAATTTATGTGGATATGATCTTGCAGAGTTGGCTATAAAGTATACAAATACGTCATTGGGTAGAAATATACTTTTTGGTCAGAATTTAAGAGAGGCGCTTGGAAAATCCAAGACTTTTGATGGGATGGCCAAAACTATTCGTGAAGAGCCAGAAAAGTTTTGGTTTTATAATAATGGAATAACAATTCTTGCAGAGGATTATGATACAGAGGAGCACAAAGATGAAAAAACTCCAGAGACAATCATACTGAAGAATTTTTCAATTATTAATGGTGCCCAGACTACATCTGCTTTAGGTAGATTCCTTAAAGAAGCTAGGATGGATAATAATGAAGAGGATATCAAGAAATTAAAAAAGGTCTTTATACTTGTAAGAATTCTTAAGGTTAATGATAATGAGTTTAGGTCGAGAATAGCCATATACAATAATACTCAAAACCCTATTACTACAAGGGATATGGCTTCTAACAGAGAAGAGCAATTGCTCTTACACAATAGTCTTATAAATGGAGAAGCGCCACATATTTATATGGAGATTCGAAGAGGAATGAAGGCTCCAGTAGATGTAAAACTATTTAAGCATCAAATGACTACAAATGAGGAATTAGCACAGTTATCATATGCTGGATTTATGAGAGATCCATTTACAGCAAAAGATAAGAAGACCGCCATTTTTGATACGGACTATAAACAGACTGAGTATCTGCTAAACGAGTTTTATCATAGAGTATTTCATTATGATGCGTATGATCCTAAAGGAATACTGTTTAAAAGAAATAAGACGGAAATAGATGAATTGTTGTTTGTTCATTATTTGTATAAAGAAGCAAAAAAAAGCTTAAACAAAGTATATAAATTACGAATAGAGCAAGCGCAGTCAAGTTTGGAGGAATGCGAGGAAGAAGAGAAGAAAAAGTACGAGGAACGGATTGTTGATTACGAAAAGCTTAAAGCGATTTGTAATGTTTGCGCTTTTTATTGTCTCTCATACTATTATGCTTTCAAATCAGAGTTTTCAACGGTAGATGCTAAGAAGACATATCGTTTTGATGACTTTTATTCAGATAAAGAGTTTCAAACTGAGCTTATTAATGGCTTTAGAGATGAATTTCTGGCAGGAACAATATCTATTATTAAAGAATTGACAGTGACATTCCCGAATTTAAATACTTGGATTAGAGATAAGAAAAGTACTAAGATATTTAATGATAGGGTTGATGAAAAGATTCAAATTGATATGACACTTGAGGATAAGTATAAAGCTTATATTGAAAAGTTTAAGAAATAATGACGTCAAAATGACGTCAGGTGAGATTGGGAGTTGACGTCAAAACGACGTCAGCTCTCATTTTTTGCGATTTTGCTGTTTCAGAAAGTGGACAAAGTGAAACGCTGTGGTTATAGGGCACGCCCTAATCCGGATGCCGTGGGCAGACGGTTTGCCTAAAGCGTGCCTGCAACTTTAGGCGTATCCTGTTATTCTTTTTTTCTGTTTTTTCAATTTTTTGTTCGGGGTCGAACAATGTAGTGTTTTCAAGGGTTTCAGCCATGTTCGGCCCTGATAATTTCCCAAAACCAAATTTACAATTGAAAATTGCCGTATTTTTTGATTATCGCGGGGTCGAACAATCCAGTAAATATGCGGGGTTGAGCCATGTTCGGGGTCGAATAATCGCTGTTTTTGGAGCCAGATTATAATCGGCCCCGATTAACTATCTTTTGAAAAAATATTATTTGTTTTTTGACGGATTAGCAAATCTGATATCCCACATTACTTGTGAATGGCAAGAAAGGAGGAAAAAGTTGCTATGAATACAGACAAATTGAAACAGGCGATAGATTACAGCGATGTCTATTATCTGATCGCCGCAGGAGCAGAGGAATTGGAAACGCTGGATGAAGGGTTAAGAGAGCGGGCAGCCAATCCGTCAGCACTACAGAGGAGGAGAAAGTGGTTAATGGAATCACCTGCCTATCTGAGCATCGAGGATGGTTCAGTAACGTTAGATGTTGAAACATTGTCCGGAGACATTGATGAACTCAGGGCACTTGTTATCCCGGAATGGTATGACCAGCTGCAGGAAAAAAAGAAGCATGAAAACTTTGAAGAGATACTTGAACAGAATAAAAAGCTCTCTTCGCTGAATTCTTCTTATGAGAGCACTATTTCAGAACAGAAAGAAAGGATCAGTAAGCTTGAATCTGAAATCAAGACATTGAAGGAGCAGCTTCTTAATAAGGAGATGAGCAGAAAGATACTGGTATCATCAAGCATCAAGGTAGGCCCTAAGAAGGAGTCTATGGATGATATCTTCCTTAATGATGTGGAAAGGCTTCTTGATGTAGAAAAGTGCGTGGTCAAGTACGGAGGAGAGCTTGATTCCTTTTATGAGGAGATCCAGACGGATAATAAGGATGATAAAGGGTTTGAGCCCGGTCATGAGCTTACCCATAGGAATCACTGTCTCAGGATCATGAAGAGGATCGGAACAAAAGAGTTCTTTAAGAAGCGTGTAAAGGATAATCAAGAAGCAAAGAAAATCGAGGAGAGGGTAGGACAGCTCTTCCCGAATCATGGAGGCAAAAAGACAGAATGGCAGAAAGAGCGTGACCGTATCTTAAGGAACAGGTTCATGTCTGTGAACAGCATCCTGCAGAATTCTGACCTTACCAACCAGGAAAAGCTGATCATGTACGCGATGAACGGTGAGTATCATAACACCAATATTGAGCGCCTTCTTGTATTTGCAGCCCAGCACTGTATACATGCAGACTTCCTTATATACATATTGGAAGATCCGGATGTCTGCACGACTTATGAGAATACAGTAGGATTTCTCGACCAGTTTGCTAATGCAAGCGAGTTCAGGATGAAGCTTAACTTGGCAAGAGAGCTTATTGATGGGAAGTGGTACAT
>Ga0256405_10009674_pt1 | contig 13081 bp, 9 predicted proteins | sample RumenRJG_02DNA_FD_189096 | JGI IMG/M metagenome (GOLD analysis project Ga0256405, IMG submission 189096) | Bovine rumen microbial communities from Lethbridge, Alberta, Canada - RJG_02 | ecosystem: Host-associated > Mammals > Digestive system > Stomach > Rumen | place: Canada: Alberta | collected...
CAGCATGATGATCTTTGTTTTTATTTAAGTATGAATAGGCCTGCATACAGTAAAATGCAGGCTTTTCTTAGCGTGCACTGCTTCTGAGGGCACACCGTGAACAGTAACGCGGATTGAAGTGATAGGTGAAAAAAGAACAGACACTTTTTGCATCTCGTGTTATAATAGTCATATCAGTTCAGAGGATGAGCGGGAATGGAGAATATATGAGAAATAAAACAGAGGTGGCTGCGCGGTCGTTGTGGGCCAAGAAAGGCTGTGAAAACGGAGAATTTCGTTGGCTTCCACTTATGATTCATCTGCAGGATACGATGGAAGTGGCTGATTTTCTATGGAATCACTGGATCAGTAATGGGCAGAGATCGTGGATTGTATCTCAGATTCAGAATGGTAATGAAGCCATGGCTGAATGTCTGGTCAGATTTCTGGGAGGAATTCATGATATAGGCAAGGCTACTCCGGCGTTTCAGATGCAGCCGGGGAACAGAGACTCTGCTGACCTTGATGAAGAACTGGAGCAGAGGGTTGAGAACGCAGGCTTTACGGGAATAAGCGATTTCGATGTCAGATTCAGACGCTTTTCACATCATGCGCTGGCGGCAGAGGTAATACTTGAGAAGCAGGGGGTAAACAGGGGAGTATCATCAATAGTGGGGGCACATCATGGGCGACCCGTGGATCACGTCACAGTTCTGACCGATCAGATGGACGCATACAGTTCTAATTATTATCAGACAGAAAAGACAACAGAAGTATCTAAACTATGGGAGGATACACAGGAATACATCACAAACTGGGCTCTGGAGCAGAGCGGACTGTTTCATATAGACAGCATTCCTGAATTATCAAAGCCGGCACAGGTCATTCTGTCCGGACTTCTCATAATGGCTGACTGGATAGCGAGTAATGAGCATTATTTTCCGCTGATTTCTATAGATAGATCTACAGTGGACGATATGGGCAGGAGATTTGAGCAGGGAATAGAGAGGTGGTTTTGTTCGAGACCAATCGAATTCACCGAAGCCACCTCAGCGGAGGATCTGTATCGCAGCAGGTTTGGGTTTGATCCCAGAGGATTTCAAAAGGTCGTATTTGACACTGTTCAAGAGATAGATACTCCGGGCATCTTCATAATAGAAGCACCAATGGGATGCGGCAAGACAGAAGCTGCACTGGCCACCGCAGAGCAGCTGGCGGCAAAAACGGGAAGGGGAGGACTGTTTTTTGGGCTACCCACTCAGGCTACATCCAATGGGATGTTTCCCAGGATATTAGAGTGGCTGAATAAGGTCTCAGATTGCTATGGGTTAAAGACCTCTATTCAGCTGAAGCATGGCAAGGCAGCGCTAAATAAGGAGTACAGGCAGCTATCCAGTCACATAGATGAGGATGAAGAGACAGAAGGTACAGTTACCACTAATCAGTGGTTTGCTGGTCGAAAGACAGCAGCGCTCGACGATTATGTGGTCGGTACAGTCGACCAGTTTTTGCTGGCATCTCTTAGACAGAAGCATCTGGCACTGCGTCATCTGGGATTTGACAAAAAGGTGGTGATCATAGATGAGGTGCATGCTTATGATGCGTACATGCAGCAGTATCTCACAGAATCGATCAAGTGGATGGGGGCTTATGGAGTGCCGGTTGTACTGCTGTCAGCGACTCTCCCGGCAGCAAAGCGGAGTGATCTTATCCGGGGATATCTGAAGGGCAAAGGACTCAGGGACACAGAAATCGATTTGATAGGAGCGGATATTCTCACAGAAGACTATCCGCTAATTACCTATACAGATGGTAATAGAGTGTGTCAGCAGAGAAATTTTCCTGAGGAGAAGGATCGGAAGGTGCAGATCAGGGGATTAAGTGATGCAGAACTTACAGGCACGATTAAGAGACTCTTATCTGACGGAGGTATTCTGGGAATAGTAGTAAATACAGTTCGACGAGCCCAGGAAATCTCGAGAGAATGTATAAAGCTGTATGGTGATGACAGTGTGGTTCTTCTGCACTCGGCGTATATAGCAACAGACCGGGTGAAGAAAGAGGAAATGCTGCTTGGACTGATAGGGAAAAATGCAATTCGTCCACAGAGACTTATCGTTGTGGGAACACAGGTCATAGAGCAGTCGTTAGATATAGATTTCGATGTCATGATATCGGATCTGTGCCCGATGGATCTTCTGATACAAAGGATAGGGAGACTCCACAGACATAGTATAGCAAGACCTGCCAAGCATACAAACGCAGTGGCATATATACTGGGTATGAGCGATACAGCAGAATTCGACCGGGGATCGGCTGCAGTATATGGAGAGTATATACTGGCGCGAACGCAGTATTTTCTCCCCGATGAGATAAGAATACCTTCCTCTGTATCACCTTTGGTGCAGCAGGTATATAGATTCGATGGTGCAGAACCGGTTCTGGACGAGCCAGTAAAAACCAGATATAATGAGTGGAAGGAGGATTTCTATGCCGCTGTCAGGGCAAAGGAGCAGAAGGCCAGCGCATTTCGGATAAAAGATCCTAAAAATGTGATCAATACCAGCAGGTATAACCTGATAGGCTGGCTCGATACACCGGATACATCGGATTCGGATGAAAAAGCCTATGCGCAGGTTCGAGATATAAAGGAGACGCTTGAAGTAATAGCAGTTCGTAGATATGGCAGTAATTACGGCTTTTTCTCGCCGAAGTCAGAAGCAGAGAGGGATATATCACATCATATCGCAGAGCCGGAGGTGGCGCAGAAGCTGGCGACACAGACACTCAGGCTTCCGTATATACTGACACTAAAGGCCGGGATGGATAAGCTTATCAGCTGGCTTGAAGAGTATAACAGAAAAAATCTGGCAGACTGGCAGAGACAGCCATGGCTTAAGGGAAGCTTGGGGATTGTCTTCGATGAAAATGGGATTTTCAGGATACCCATGGAGAAATGTGATTTTACGATGAGATATGACTGTTGCTATGGACTGGAGCTTAACAGGGAGGAATAATGATGGGAAGATATAATCTGCTGGATGAGAAATGGATTGAGGTTATATCACTTGCAGATGGGAATCAGACTGAGGTTTCACTTCTGGAGGTGTTTTCTGATGCGGCGAATATCAAATGCCTGGCGGGAGAGATGAAGACGCAGAATTTTGCGCTACTTCGCTTTCTTATAGCAATCATACAGACGGTTTTTTCCAGACTGGACTGCAGTGGAGAGCCGTATTCCTATATCAGGCTGGATCAGAGGCTGGCACAGATTGGAGAAGTAGAAGAGGATGACCGTGAAGATTATGCGTATGAGCTTAGAGACAACTGGAAAAAAATCTGGGAATTAAGGCATTTTCCAGATATCATCTGCATATATCTGGAAAAATGGCGGGATCACTTCAACCTGTATGATGATAAGTATCCGTTCTATCAGCTGACAGAGGAGGAGATGCATCATATCAAGCCGGATATAATCAAACCTAATTTTTGCGGGAAAAACCTCAATCGTCTGATATCGGAAAGTGGAAACAAAACCGCCCTGTTCTCTCCGCTGGAAGAGGACTGCAAGGATATCATGACATCAGGTGAACTCTTTCGATGGCTTATCATGCTACAGGGATATATGGGGCTTCAGGATAAGGCGGAATATAAGGGAGAAAACCAGAAAGCGTCCAGAGGGTGGTTGTATGATATCGGTGGATTATATCTGAGAGGTGACAATCTTTTTGAGACACTGATGATGAACTACATTCCTGTTCACCCGGAAGAGAGATATCAGTGCAGACCAGAGAGGCCATGCTGGGAGATCACAGGTCTTGATAATGTGAGTAGATTAAGAAATGGAGAGCCTATAGACAATCTCTCGCAGCTATATACCAACTGGAGCAGAGCAGTAAGTATGGATATGAACCGAGGGGAGGATGCCCCGGTGGCACTTAAGGTAGTAAAGCTTCCTAAGATACTTCACGAGGACAATTTCCTCGAGCCGATGACGGTATGGAAGAAAAACAAGGACGGGCACTACATACCGATGATGCACAGTCCGGATAAGGCTATGTGGAGATCATTCGGACTTATCACCCTAAGGTCTGATGGCAAAGATCAGCACCAGCCAGCGATAACAGGTCATCTAGATGACATAAGAGGTGTCTGCGGAAGCAGGTGGATAAGCATCTGTGCGGTGAGCATGAGAGATGATGGAAAACCCGCCTCGCAATGTTTGGCTGATGAGATCATAGATGAATTAAGTGCTAACGACCTTGTGATAGCAGATACGTCAGATAGGGGATGGATAGTAAGAATAAGCGATACGGTACAGATCACTAAGGAAGTGGCCTATATCTATCAGAGGTTTCTGGAGAATGTGTCGAAAATCCGCGGTCAGGATCCGAAAGGTAAAGGTCAAGCTAAAGCTAAAGCTAAAAAATTTATTGATTCAGAGTCTGAACGGTTCTATCAGAAGCTGAATGAACCGTTCTATGGATGGCTGGCAGGAATACATCCAGAAGATGCGAAGAACGATAAAGTGGCAGAGTGGTACAGCACACTTGAGAGGCTGGCACTGCAGCAGGCGGATTCTATCGTAGATATGGCAACCACCAGAGACTTTATAGGAAGCAAAAAGGAAGATTTTAATATCATAAATGCAAATGAGATTTTCAGGCATCAAGTCCTGAAGAAACTGGAAGGATGAGGTGATGCAATGGACGAAAAAAGCAAGATGACACCGGGAAAGATCACCGGACAGATTATCGTAAGAATGGAGAATCTGAGTGAGAGCCAGAGGAGAGCTGAGCTGGCCTGCCTGAGAAGCTCTATCGGTAAAACTCTTGCAGAGGCGGATGATGTATGGCCAATCTTCTTTAAGTATCTGCCACATGAATATCTAAGCGAGAACGGGGTGGAGACAGCCGAGGAGAAGGCGATTCTTACTGTACTCGAGTTCTATGCAGTCTGCATGCAGGGGGCAAAGCATGGTGTTATATCAGACACAGGCTTCAGGGGCTCGATTGGCAAATCGCTGGCATCAATAAGAGACCCGGAGGATTCGAGTGCTATTGACAGAAGGTTTAATGCGATGATTACTGCCTCTACTTTTATGGAGCTGACATATCATCTCCGTCAGCTGATAAAGATAGCCAGGAGCAAGGATGGTGTAACTGTTAATTTTGCTCGTTTGGCGGACGATTTGTTTTTTTATCAGTTGGGTGACGGGAAAAAAACACGAATGCAATGGGCCAAGGACTATTATTCAAGACCCTATAAGGATGAAGCAGCAGATACAGATTTATAAATCTAATACAGGAGGAAATGACTTATGAACAACCAGAGAATATTCGCAGATATCCATGTGATCCAGACCCTGCCGCCGTCGAATGTCAACCGTGACGACTCCGGCAGTCCCAAGACCGCGCAGTATGGAGGTGTCATGAGAGCCAGAGTAAGCTCACAGGCCTGGAAGATGGCTATCAGAAAGTATTTTGAAGCACACAGCGCAGCCAGCCTGGGACTTAGAACTATGCGGGTAGCAGAATATGTGGCTGAACGGATAATGTCTATAGACCCAAATACAGGGGAAGAACAAGCTAAGAAGATGGCAGTGAAAGTATTAGATAAGGCTGGTGTCAAGTCTAATAAAGACGGGCTTGTGAAGGCGCTCTTCTTTATTGGCAGTAAACAGGCTTCTGCCCTTGCTGAGGCAGCCTTAAGAGGAGAAACTGACGAAAAAGTTTTGAAATCCGCGTTGAGTGATAATCCGAATATCGATATCGCGCTTTTTGGGCGTATGCTGGCAGAAGATAAATCACTGAATGAGGATGCATCGGCACAGGTGGCACACGCTATATCAACGCACGCGGTGCAGACTGAGTTTGACTATTTCACTGCTATCGATGAGATATCTAAGAATGCGAAGATGATCGATACTATAGAGTATAATTCTCCTACGCTCTATCGCTATGCCAATGTGGCTATGCATGAGCTGACTTCCCAGCTGGGGAACGCAGACAGTGCAGTGGAGGCGCTGAAGCTGTTTGTAGAGGCATTTTCTAACTCTATGCCATCAGGAAAAATCAATACCTTCGCCAATGCGACACTGCCTCAGGTAATCATGGTCAATGTCAGAACAGACAGGCCTGTAAACCTTGTAAGTGCATATGAGAAACCGGTAAAATCCACTGATGGATATGTAAGTGAGTCCGTGAGAAGGCTTTTTGCTGAGCTTACTAATTCAGAAAAATTCGTAGAGAAGCCGGCTCTGACTTTATTTGTATCCCAGGTGGATGCAAGCAACCCGCCTGAAGGCAAGGAAGAAAACAGCCTTAAAGAGCTTTTAAGCGATTTGGATCAGATAAAGCCTATGATCCAGAAAGAAGCCTGATATGAAGACGATTTTACTAAAGCTGGCAGGACCGCTGCAGTCCTGGGGCACATCGTCGCATTATGAGATCAGGCATACGGATCCACACCCATCAAAAAGTGCGGTGATTGGTATGGTTGCGGCTGCCCTTGGCTACAGGAGATCTGAAACGGATAAAATAGCTTCTTTAAACCGGCTCGATTTCGCTGTGCGTATAGATCAGCCGGGACAGATAACAAAGGATTATCAGACCGTACACCAGTATAAAAACAACCTGGATCGTACGCTTGAAAGGATCTATGTTACTAACAGATACTATCTTGAGGATGCAGTATTTATAGCGGCGATCGGATTCTCTGATGCTAGCTGGATTGATATGATAGCAGATGCTTTAAGACATCCTTATTTCCAGTTGTATATGGGCAGGAGATCCTGCCCGGTGCCAGAGGATCTGGTGCTTGATGTGGTAGAAGGTGATGTGATATCAGCTTTAATACAAGAGCCGCTGCATCAGTCTGACTGGTATATGAAACGCTTTTCCGGCCATGTGTCAATCTATGCTGATTCACAGACTCTTCCGGAGTGTCCGGTTTCTCTCAGGAGAGACTTGATATTATCGCTGTCACCTAAAGACCGTGGGTATAGGTGGAGAGAGGAAGCTCGCTGTGAGATGACGGATTCGCTGAAGCAGACTGCACATGATGCTTTTGGCGCGCTAGGAGGCTGAATATGTATATGTCGCGTGTTGAACTGGATGTAAATAACCGCAGGAAAATAAGGGATCTTAGCCATGCAGGTGCTTACCACAGTTGGGTGGAGAGTAGTTTTCCTGATGAACTGGCGAATGGAACACGATCCAGGAAGCTGTGGAGACTTGATAATATTCAGGGCAGGAGATATTTGATCTTGGTTAGTCCCGATAAGCCGGATCTCACTGCACTGGAGAAATATGGAGTATCAGGTTCAGCAGTTACTAAAGATTACGATCCGTTCCTTGATTCTATACATTCAGACAGGTTATATCAGTTCCGTGCTGTTCTTAACCCTGTTCACTCGGTTTGCGCTTCTGATGGAAAAAGAGGCAGGGTTTTCCCGGAGGTTACGGCTGCGCAGCAGCTCGAATACTTTAGAAAAAGATCTGCCACCAACGGTTTTGAATTAATGCCGGGCATGTATGAAATCAAGGAGAGAAAATATGTTACTCTAAATAAAGCCGGGCAGAAGCCTTTGCGGTTGTGTCAGTGTGCGTATGAGGGAATTCTTAAGGTAAGTGACGAGGACAGGTTCAAATATGCCCTTTGTCATGGGATAGGGAGAAAAAAAGCTTATGGATTCGGACTGATGACGGTGATACCAATAGATGAATAATACTGCTAAGCCGACAGACAAGATAAGAATAAAAGAACTTCCCCAGATAGAAGACAGAGTTACTTTCATCTATTTGGAGCATGCGAAAATCAACAGACAGGATGGTGCGATAACAGTATTGGACACCAGGGGGACGGTTCGCATTCCGGCAGCGATCATCGGAGTGCTTTTTCTGGGACCGGGGACTGATATCAGCCATCGTGCTGTCGAGCTATTAGGGGATACTGGAACTAGTATGATATGGGTAGGTGAACACGGTGTGAGACAGTACGCTCATGGAAGGGCACTTGCCAGAACTACCAGATTCCTCGAAAAGCAGGCGATTCTTGTTACTAATACCCGGAAGAGAGTAGAGGTGGCCAGGATGATGTATAGTATGCGTTTTCCTGATGAGGATGTTTCTGCACTGACGATGCAGCAGCTTAGAGCCCATGAGGGTGCCAGAGTGAGGAAAGTGTACCGAGAGATGGCAAAGAAGTACCATATCGTATGGAATAGAAGAGAGTATGACCCTGATAATTATAGTGGATCTGACCCGGTCAATCAGGCGCTGTCTGCTGCAAATGTCTCATTATATGGGGTGGTTCACAGCGTAATATGTGCTCTGGGTCTTTCTCCAGGGCTTGGATTCGTGCATACCGGACATGATCTGTCCTTTGTATATGATATCGCAGATCTGTATAAGACAGAATATACTATTCCAGCAGCTTTTGAGGTGGCCGCTAAGTATAAACCGGGCGATGACGTGGGAGGAATCACAAGGAGAAAAATCCGTGATGAATTCGCTGATGGTAAGATATTGGTACGAATAGTAAAAGACCTTCAGAATCTGCTTAGCATTGACCCTGATGATCAGATATCTATAGATCCGCTTCATCTGTGGGATGATAAGGACGGGTCCATTGCGTATGGTATCAATTATAGTGAGGATGAGTGAATGCCATTTACTGTTATCACATTGAAGAATGTTCCCCCATCGCTGAGGGGAGATTTGACTAAGTGGATGCAGGAAATATCGGTTGGCGTATACGTCGGGAATTTTAATTCCAGAGTCCGAGATTATCTATGGGAGAGAGTGTGTGATTCGGCTGATGCAGGTGAAGCTACGATGAGCTATTCGTTCCACAATGAAATCGGGTATGACTTCAAGACGCATAATGCAGGGAGATCCGTTATTGATAGTGATGGGATTCCGCTCGTTCTGATTCCGGGAAATGTCGAGGAGCCGGATCAGAATGTCTTACGAGAAGGCTTCAGTTCTGCATATAAGATGCACAGGGCACACATGGCATCCGGCGTAAGGAAAAAAAGAAATGATCCACAGAAAAATACAGTCGTTGATACACCAGATGACACAGGCTATGTAGTATTCGATCTGGAGACTACTGGTCTGGATGCTGTAAATGATGATATTCTTGAAATAGGAGCTTTAAAGGTTATACGAAATGAAGTGTCGTGTTTTAATAAGCTGATTGATATTCATAAAAAAATTCCGGATTTTATTGTAAAGCTTACCGGCATCACTGATAATATGATTGATGGTGCTTGTGACCTGCCCTTAGCATTAAACGAACTACTGCATTTTATCGGTGATTTGCCTTTGGTGGGTTATAATATAAGCTTTGACGTGATGTTTTTAAACGCAGCGAGAAAAAAGTGCGGTCTTCCAGATATCAGTAACAGAACAGTAGATCTGATGAAGGCGGTAAAGAAAGAAAAGCTTTTTCAGAGAGATTATAAATTGTCTACGTCATTGGAATCTTATGGTATAATTGCTGAGGTACCTCACCGTGCCCTGGAGGATGCAAAGCTTATTTACCAGCTGATGCAGAAAGTGAATGTTTTTTGAACTCGGACATCTGTAAAGCGTTGATTTTATGGGATCTTTTATCTGTGTTTCCCGCGTATGCGGGGGTGATCCCCCGACAGTCGGCGACCGTTTCCGCTTCGCAAGGTGTTTCCCGCGTATGCGGGGGTGATCCCAGGTTTTTTGCATACTTCTCAGCCGTTCCCTGGTGTTTCCCGCGTATGCGGGGGTGATCCCTTTTTTCTCTTTTCCCGACTTCTTTCTCGTACGTGTTTCCCGCGTATGCGGGGGTGATCCTGATCCCTTTGATACGCTACTGGGACTGTCGATGTGTTTCCCGCGTATGCGGGGGTGATCCTAGTACACGCCTGTCCACCTGCCGTTTGTATATGTGTTTCCCGCGTATGCGGGGGTGATCCCGATGTAGGCGACCTTAAAAACGTCAACTACATGTGTTTCCCGCGTATGCGGGGGTGATCCTCAATGTCACCATCCGGATCTGTATTAGGGCTTAGTGTTTCCCGCGTATGCGGGGGTGATCCTAATCGGATGTCAAACTATAAGCATAGCATCCCGTGTTTCCCGCGTATGCGGGGGTGATCCTGCTATCGGCGGTTTCAGAAATTCCACAGACTGGTGTTTCCCGCGTATGCGGGGGTGATCCCCTATCATGCCGAGGTTGTCGTAGTGGTAGTAAGTGTTTCCCGCGTATGCGGGGGTGATCCCAAGACAGAATTCGAGGGCAAGACCACTCGTAAGTGTTTCCCGCGTATGCGGGGGTGATCCTGCCGGAGCCCTTGGCCTGGTATGCGACTATTAGTGTTTCCCGCGTATGCGGGGGTGATCCCAGATGTTAGATCAATCTTTGCCGACATATCAAGTGTTTCCCGCGTATGCGGGGGTGATCCCACCTCAATGCATCAATCAGTGCAACAGTAATTGTGTTTCCCGCGTATGCGGGGGTGATCCTCATTCAGACGTTGATTATCACTTCAGCGAAGGGTGTTTCCCGCGTATGCGGGGGTGATCCCAAGCATCGAGCTGAAATCCGAATTTCCGTTTGGTGTTTCCCGCGTATGCGGGGGTGATCCTGAGACTTCATGTGAGGATGCTGAATGAATTTCGTGTTTCCCGCGTATGCGGGGGTGATCCCCAGCTATACAGTTCGCCGACGTTATCAGTGACGTGTTTCCCGCGTATGCGGGGGTGATCCCTGATGCGTCAGACTTGATCCTGTCCTGTACCCGTGTTTCCCGCGTATGCGGGGGTGATCCTCTGTAATCGCATCTTTGAGATAGGCCTGAGCTGTGTTTCCCGCGTATGCGGGGGTGATCCTTCGCTTCCGCGACTGGCTCAAAGATCAGGTACGTGTTTCCCGCGTATGCGGGGGGTGATCCCCTGCCGCAGAACCACATCGAGGACTTAGACGTGTGTTTCCCGCGTATGCGGGGGTGATCCTGGGATGGTGAAAATGAAAAGCCGATCAGTTCTGTGTTTCCCGCGTATGCGGGGGTGATCCTGCCCCAGTATCTGTACCTTGAATCCATCGTCTGTGTTTCCCGCGTATGCGGGGGTGATCCCAACTCTTGATCCGATAGACCAGTTCAAGATGAGTGTTTCCCGCGTATGCGGGGGTGATCCCGCGAATGTATGGAGTAACTACAATGAGTACGAGTGTTTCCCGCGTATGCGGGGGTGATTCCACGGATGGCTCGCTCAACAACAACAACGCTTAGTGTTTCCCGCGTATGCGGGGGTGATCCTGAGTCGTAGTTTCCCGATGGATGTGTAGACTGGTGTTTCCCGCGTATGCGGGGGTGATCCCCGGTATTCGGTATGGAGCGGCAGTCCCTGATAGTGTTTCCCGCGTATGCGGGGGTGATCCCTATAAGACAATGTCGAGACAACAGATAGAAAAGTGTTTCCCGCGTATGCGGGGGGGGATCCCAGGCATGTAACAGGGAGCGGTATCATCATCCTGTGTTTCCCGCGTATGCGGGGGTGATCCGCTCTTCAGAGAGCACATCAAGTTTCACGACAGGTGTTTCCCGCGTAGGCGGTCTGATTTCATGCCAAAAGTTACATCTATGCAGAAAAACCAGATCAATCGTGTTATAATAGTCATATCAGTTCAGAAGACAGGACAATGCTGGAGGCTTACATGGATGATCGTTATCTTCCTATTGGAAAACAGAACTTCAGAGATATAAGAGAGAACCACTATGTCTACGTGGACAAGACCAGATATGTCTGGGAGCTTACGAGAACCACGATGTCATACTTCCTCTCCCGCCCGAGGCGCTTCGGAAAGAGCCTTTTTATCTCAACGCTTTACAGCTTTTTCTCGGGAGAGAAGGAGCTTTTTAAAGGACTCTATATAGAGGAGAAGGAGAATGCGAGGGGAGATAAGGCGTGGACGAAGTATCCAGTGATCTATTTTTCGCTGTCGGGCGGAGACTATAATTCGCCGGTAGGACTGTCTGATGTCCTCTCGTATGTGATAAAAGACTGTATCGATAAATACGGACTTGATGAGAGCGCAGTCATGGGACAGACGCTTCCTGTAAGCTTTACGAATCTGATAAAGCGGCTCTATGAGAAAATCGGGCGTCAGGTGGTAGTGCTCGTAGATGAGTACGATAAGCCCCTGCTTTCTACTATGATATCTAATCCCGCCCAGGAGGAGAAGAACAGGCAGCTGTATAAGGGATTTTTCTCGGTGCTCAAGGATATGGACGGCTATCTGCGGTTCGTATTCTTTACCGGAGTGACGAAATTCTCGAAGGTCTCGATTTTCTCGGATCTAAATCAGCTGAACGATATCTCGATGCATAACGACTACGCAGGCATCTGTGGCATCACAGAGGAAGAGCTGCATGAGAACTTCGAACCTGAGATTGAATACATGGCGAAAGAACAGGGCATCTCACGAACAGAGTGCCTGACCAGGCTTGCAAGAATGTATGACGGATACCATTTTTCACGGAATGGGGTAGGAGTATATAACCCTTTCAGCCTGCTTTGTGCCTTTGATGCCGGAGATTTCGGAAGCTACTGGTTCGAATCCGGGACACCTGAGATACTGATCAAGAAGCTCAACTCATCCAGGATGAATCTCTACCAGCTGACAGAGGGAGTACGTGCCAGGGAATCTGTACTTAAAAGCTACCGTGTGGATGATCCGGATCCGGTTCCGCTTTTCTATCAGGCCGGGTACCTGACTATCTGCGGCTACGACAACCGCTTCGGCAACTACACGCTGCGTTTTCCGAATGACGAGGTGAAGTACGGATTCATGGAATCGCTGGTGCACTATGAGCTGGGAGATTCCGCCAGAGAGAATCCTCTGGCACTTGACAATCTGATCATGGATCTGGAGGGTGGGAATCCGGACTCTTTCCTGACCCGCCTCACCGCCCTCTTCGCCTCGATCCCGTATCCGGAGGGCAGAGCCCCGCAGTACGAGGGTGAGTGGTCGAGACAGCTCTATCTGATCCTGTCGCTGATGGGAGCCTATACGAGCTGCGAGGTGCATATGGCAACAGGGCGCGCCGACTGTGTGGTGC
>Ga0256405_10009675_pt1 | contig 13080 bp, 14 predicted proteins | sample RumenRJG_02DNA_FD_189096 | JGI IMG/M metagenome (GOLD analysis project Ga0256405, IMG submission 189096) | Bovine rumen microbial communities from Lethbridge, Alberta, Canada - RJG_02 | ecosystem: Host-associated > Mammals > Digestive system > Stomach > Rumen | place: Canada: Alberta...
TATATATGGAAAACATATATTATTTTTGGAGATTATTTTATGAAATTATGGAATCCTGTTGCATTTTTTATTAGCTTAATTATGAGTATTGTAATGGCTTTACTCTTTTCATACCCTCAGGGAATGCCTGTTTGGTTATGTTTTGCATTATGGCCCGTGAGATGGCCTGTGGCATACTTTTTTGCTAACTTCATTTGTAATCCTTTAGGATTTAAACTGGCCGTTAAAGTTTTTAACTTTGATCCTCAAAAGGAATATGGTATCTGGAACCCTGTTCCATTCTTCATTAGCATGCAGATGAGTTTTATCATCCCTTTAATCTTTGCTGTAGGATTTGGAGGAATGATCTTTGATGCATTCATCTATATGTGGCCAGCAAGATGGTTTGTAGCATACTGTTTAATTAACTTCATTGTTAGAAAGCTTGCATTTAAATTAGCAATTAAAGTATTCAATTATAATCCTGAGGCACATTAATGGAAATAAACGGAATAAACATTACAGTTCAAAGAAAAAATATCAAAAACATGTACCTTCGAGTGCTTCCGCCCGAAGGTAGTGTAAAAATTTCAGCGCCTTATTTTATAAGCGATGATGCAATAATCGAGTTTGTAAATTCCAGAATGGATTGGATTTTAGACAAGCAAGCTAAAATTAAAAATAAGGAGTATATTCCACCTTTAAAGTATGTAAACGGTGAAAAACACATGCTTTGGGGTGATGAATATAATCTGCAGTTAATATCCAATAACATCAAAACCGCTTTTGTAAAAGAAAATACTCTATATTTGCCCGTTTCAAAAAGAAGCAAACAAAAAAATCGCCAAAAGACCTTAGAAGACTTTTACAGAATAGAACTTCAAAAGGAAATAGCCAACATTTATGACAAGTGTACGGGAATTGTTGGAATGGAACCCTATGAAGTTAAGATTCGTAAAATGAAAAACTGGGGCAACTGCAAGCAAAACAAAATTATTACTCTTAACTTAAATTTAGCCAAAAAGCCTAAAATCTGTTTAGAATACGTTTTTATTCATGAATTATGTCATTTGATTGAATTCAATCATTCAAAAAATTTTAAAATGCTGATGGATAAGAATTGCCCTAATTGGCGTGAAATAAAAAAAATATTGAATAGTTAAAAGAGAATAATTATCCTCTTTTAAGCATGTCTTCTTTTTCGTCCGGAGTGAGTTGATTAACGATATCTTCAGGAGTACCAATATCCAACAATTTTCCTCCTCTCATTAAAGCAGCCCTATCACAAACATCCAATACAAAGTCCATATCGTGAGAAATAATAATAAATGTTTGTTCTAATTCAGTACGTGCTTTTAATATTGAATCTGTAACAACTACACGAGTAACCGGATCCATTGTTCCTGTAGGTTCATCCAATACAATAAGCTTAGGTTCCTTGATTAATACCTGCGCAAGAGCTACCCTATGTTTTTCTCCCACACTTAACTCATCAGGATGCTTATCCAAAATGGATGTTGCAGTTGATTCATCAAATCCTACAGTAGTCAATGCATGAATTGCTTTGATTTTACCGAACTCTGCAGGAAGTTCTAAACTGATAGCATCAGTCAAGTTTCCTAAAATAGTTCTATGAGGATATAAGGAATATTCCTGGTGCAATAATCCGATATATGGCATGATACGTCCACGGTTAAGAGGTCCCACCTTTGTCATGTCAACCCATTCATCTTCACCAAGCCTGATTTCAATTTTACCGCTGCTTGGATCAGTCAGACCCATCAACATTCTTGTCGTGGTAGTCTTACCTGAACCGCTTAAACCTACAATACCGAATATTTCCTCTTTGTTAATGGTTAAGGTTACACCGTCAACAGCCTTGATAACTCCTCTTTCAATAGAGTAGTAATGTTTTTTAACGTCTTCCAATACAACTTCAGGTTCACCGAATTCTGGAATTTCAGGTTTTTCTGGAACCGGAACAGTAGCCATGAAGTCGTCCACAACAGTTTGTGGTTCTCCTTCTTCTTTGATTTCACCATTTTCAAACCATACAACCTTATCTGCAAGTTCTGTCATGACTTCTGGCCAGTGTGAAGTAATCAGCATTGTGATTCCTTCATCCTTTACACCTTCTTTTAAGGTATTGTGAAGTTTTACTGCAGTTTGTGGGTCTAGTGTACCTGTCGGTTCATCTGCTAAAAACATCATTGGGTCTTTAGCAAGCTGTCTTGCAAGCACAACTCTCTGTTTTTCCCCACCACTTAAATCACGTGCAATGTGTGTAATACGATGGTTCATTTGAACCATTTCTAATAAATCTAATGCTTTGTAGAGGCCTTCTTCATAATCGATTCCATCACCCATAGCTCTCATTACATTTTCAATTACAGTTTCTTCATCATATAATGCAAAGTTACGTTGCAACATGATGGAAATTCTTCTTTTTATCGCAGCGAATAATTTTCTGTCACAATTAAAGAAATCAACTTCCTGAACTGAAAGATCACATCCGCAACTGCATTTTTCACCATCTTTTGATGGCGGTTCAATAGTCAAACAGTTAGGACATACTGCAACATTCATTAACACTTTACCGGAATCTGGCTTATAATCAAGTGTTCCTCTGAGCATGTTGATTAAAACAGATTTTCCACTTCCACTACGACCTAAAATACCTAAGGTCTCTCCCTCATCAATTGTTAAGTTAATATCCTTTAAAACATCAACACCATTAAAAGATTTTGTAATGTTTTTAAGAGTTATAAAATTCATTGAACATCACCTATTGTATATATTAATAATAGTTTTAATTTTAAATATTAATAAGACTTTTGTTTTAAAAATTAGCAATATCAAAATTTAATGTTCCGGAAATTACTCCACGAGCTATTGAAAACCCATAAACTCCAGATTGATACATTTTTCTTATTTTTTCAGGAGAATCAATTGAATTATTTCCAATAACTTTAATATTCGTATTATTACAAACATTTTCCAGCAATTTCCAGTCTGCATCAAAAACATTGGGATCCATTGCGTCCAAATGCAGGTAATCTGCGCCGGCACTTTCTATTGCCCTTGCAATTTCTAATGTATCAATTCCTTCAACATTTGCACGTATCTTCACAGACACTTCACTTTCTGCATCATCAACAATTTTAGAGATAAAATCAACCAAATCAGGCCTTTTTAACATCTCCTGACCACAACCAATAGAAGTTATTTCTTCTTGACGGCAATGACAGTTTATTTCTATAATATCCAAATTATTTATTTTTGAAGCTTCAATTATTGGTTGGGGGATTGTTGAACGTACATTAGCACTGACCACCACATCAGGATGAACTTCCTTTATCAGATTTACTTCATTTTCTATATGGGGAATGATTTCATCCAGTTCAAAGTGAAATTCCTTTCTTCCCCTTTCAATGATTTTTTGAGATGCTTCTATAGTTTTTTCATCCAAACTATATCCGCCTAAAGTAACCGCATCAAAACCATATGGAATAACCTTGTTTAAGAACTTTGAATCCGTTATTCCTGCCATTGGTGCAACTACTTTTATTTAAAACACCCCAATCAGTATTCTTTTTCTACTACCCAAGTCCAAGGTTCATTATCACGTTCGCGTATTTCTTCAAGACCAATATCCGCCATATATGCTGCATCTTCGGCATTCTTGCCTCTTCCGATTCCGGCCTTAAGACCGATACCAATCTCTTCATCAATTTCAACCAGCATATCCTTAATCTCTTCTTCACTTAATCCGTTACATGGAGACATGAAGTTATCTCCACCAATGAAAAATAATAATGCTCCTTTTTTAATTAATTTAGTCATCAAGTAATGTTGAGCTTTATTGACCATGAAACTTGTATCAAAAGCAGATTCTATATCGGTTAAAGTTTCAGTTACACTATTAATATCAATATGTGCAGCTTGAACAAAGCTGTCTTCTTCAGAAACCAAACTGTCAATAGCTAAAATTTCTTTTCTTTTTGAAGATTGTGCTCCACCTTCTTTTTGAAGAGCAATAGTAGCTAATCTTTGAGCCTCATGAGGAGTTTCTGCAGCTCCAACACCCATACTTATGGTTATCGGATATCTGTTTCTGATTGATCTTTGAATCCTCAAATGATCCTCTTCATTTAACCCGTTTGAAATAGCAAGCAAATTGTCAAATCGGGTAAAGAAAACTAAACCCTTTTTATTTCCAAAATGATTATTCAAGTCTGCAAATAAATTTGCTTGCAACATTTGTAAATCTGATTCAGTACGTGGCCTTGGAGTCACTGTCCAAGGACCGTAATTATCAATTTGTATCAAAGTCATTTGTATCATTACATTACCGCCTATTATTATTCGATGCTATCCAAAATTTTTTTAGCCAAATTAATTTTAGCATCTGAACTATTCATTATAGTATTTGTAATTATTACTTTATTAATAATTTCGATTAAATTTTCTTTTAAATTTTCATCTTGTTCATCAATAACCAAAACATCTAAAAATTCCTGATACAATTTTGCAACACCAACTGATGAAACTTCAATATCCAAAGCTTTCATAAATTTGGATGCCGGTCCTGAAACTGAGTCATTTCCAATTATTGGTGAAACCGCAACAACAAAAGTATCTTTTAAAGCTTCTTTTACACCATCAAGAGAAAGTATTGGCAATATTGAAGTTATTGGATTTGACGGTCCAATTATTACTGCATCAGAATTTTTTATTGCATCAATTACACCGTCAGCCGGTTTGACCTTTGAAAAAACAACATCCTTCACTTCAGGTTCTGACTGATGTTTAATTAAAAAATCGTGGAATTCCAATTCCCCTATATCAGTTACAATTTTAATTTCAGAATTTTCATTGCTCATTGGAATAATTTTAGAATTAATACCCATATGTTTCGCTTGAATATTAACACTTTCTTCAAGCGAATGATTTTGCATCAATAGAGTCTTTTGTATTTTGGTAGCTCTGTCAATATCACCTATTCTAAGCAACTCTGGAGATGATAATTCTGCAAGTCTTTTATTGGTGATAAACGTATCGCCCTTAACGCCATACCATGTCTCGTCATTAATCATGTCAGCCATTGTGTATAAGACAGTATCAATGTCTGCAGACACATAAACTCCTGAAAAATAATCATTTTCCAAAGTATTAACTATGATAGACAAATCTTTAGTGTCAACAACTTCCTTAATTCCCTGTAACAATTTTGGAGTACCCGTCCCTCCAGATAAAACAGTAATCATAATAAACTACCTTCTAAATACATCAAATTCTTTTGGTCTGAGCAAAGGCCTAATATCTGAATCGGTTTTTCTTAAATGATTAAAAGCACTGAACCCAGAAATGATAACTGCAGGAAGGCCTTCATCAGCCTGACCCATAATTAATGAAGCTGCACTAGCCAATTCATCAGCTGTTGCAATTTCTGTTGTTTCAAGTTCACGACCATACAAATCTTTTTCACCAACTCTAACCCATAAAGGATTGATTCCACTGCATCCGATGGCAGTGCCTATTGCACCGATACGAAATGCTCTTCCCTGAGTATCAGTTATAATAACAGCCAAATCCTTTTCAAATTCAGATTCCAAAAATTCACGAATTTCTCTCGCTGATTGGTCAGGGTTTTCGGGAACTGGAGTTGCAAGACCATCCTCAACATTGGACTCATCAATTGCGGCATTTGCACAGACAAAACCCTGTTTTGTTTCGGTTACAATAAAATTTGGTCCGACTTCAACTATTTCAGTTGAATTTTGTAAAATTAACTCAACCAATTTTGGATCTTTTTTACAGATTTCTGCAATTTCTACCGCTTTATCGGATGGGACAATATCATCCAATTTAATAATGTTTCCTTCAGCCTTTGAAATTAATGTCTCAGCAATTAAAATAATATCCCCATCACATAAATCATAATCAGAATTTAAAATAGCTTCTTTAATTATTTTGGAAATATCATCACCAGATTTAACTAAAGGAATACCTTCTAAGCCAATTAACTTAATTTCCATAGTATCATCTTAAAAAAAATAAAAAAATTATGGATTATGAACTGCTATAGTCCATTCTCCATCAAAAACAGTAGCACAGGATGTTACCGGTTTTTTATAATTCGCAAAAGTGCCTTCATCAAAAATAAATTTGGCAGCTTCCTGAGAGGTCTTTGCTGAAAATTCAACAGAATCATGAACCTGACTGCCGTAAGTTGATATGAATACGGCTTCCCCATAAGGCACTTCTTCAACCAACAATTTTTTATCGTTAGCAATTCCAACATAACAAGCATATTCATCCTTTTTGTTTGTAGATGTTACAACACCTGCAATACGTGGAGTATGATAATCATCCTTTTCATAGTCCATAGTTAGTAAAGAATATGCTATTGCATCCTTGATATTCATTCCCAAAGATATTTTATCTGCAATTACATCAGTATGGGATCCATTTGATACAATCGCAGTATCACGAACAATACGCAGGCTATTGTAAGTGATATATGTATTTTCATAAATATCCTTTTCAAAACCTTCCTTTGGAACAACAGCTGCCCTATTATCAAATTTTATGCATTGCCTATTCGGAAATGACCTACTAGACACTCTGTATGCTGCAAAAGGTTTTCCATCACTATTCATTCCTATTGACAATATTCTACCAGTATACATACAATCTCTCCCTATTAGACTTTTGGACGTTGAACTGCTTGATCTGGAGAAATTCCATTAGGAGTATTGATGATAATTTCACCAGGTTTAATCGATATCTGTCCCTCATCCATAACCTTCGCCTGAACTCCAACAGCACCGCCACTAATGGCATCTGAACGGTCAACACCATTAACAGTAACCTTATGCAAATTAGCAACAGGCACAATATAATACTCAGCATTACCTGATGTATCAGTTACATTAGGTTTACCGGTTGCACCACTGTCTGTAGCATCCATTGGTGCATCCACAGCTGAAAAATTACTAGTAACAACTAGAAAAATCATTATTGTAAATAAAATATCAATAAATGGAACTAAATTAATATTCGGTTTTTGATTATCCAAAAACCTTTTTTTATAAGATTTAACATCAATTGACATATCAACCACTTATTGTCTCAATTTACTTTCAGTAATTTCTGCATTCACATTACATTTTTCTAAAATAATATTAGAAATACTCTTATCCAACATACTCGGTTTAAATGAAACCTTGATATTTGCATAAGGATCTGAAATCAATCTTGTATTGACAACACCTTCTGCTTCCTGAAGTGCTGAAACAGCACATTCAACATTAGCTTCCACCCTAACTTTTACGACAGCAAAACCCCAGTTGGTCATTTTTGTAGCAAGCTCAATCTTATCCATTTCAGCTTCAATGAGACCTTGGATATAAGTATATAACGGTAAAAGAATAATAACAACCAAAAGACCCATAATGGTAGTGGTAAGTGCTACATAAATACCTTCAGCCATAGCAGCTGAGTTAGGGTTAACACCCAATGATTTGAAAGTCATCCAGATACCAATAACGGTACCGATTAACCCGATGAAAGGAGCTAGTTCAGTAATAGTTTTAATAGTGCTTAAACCTTTAGTCATTTTAGCAACTTCAACAATAAAGATTTGTTCCATACTTTCTTCAACTTCAGTTTTGTTCTTATAACCAATTTTTAAAGTTTCTGAAATAATCCTGGAAACAGGATTTTTAAATCTGTTAATTTGTTTTAGCGCTTCCACTGCACCTCCTCTTTCCATGGATGCAGTTACAACACCAAATATTTCAGTGGTGTCTACACGACTAATTTTTCTAAGATACGCAATTTTTCTAAAAGCGATAATAAGACCATAAATACCTATAAAAAGGATAATATATGTAATAATTCCTCCCTGAGTAAATATATCCATTATCCCATTAAAAACTGGCGTAATATATTCCATAACCATATTTTTCCTCTATATAAATTATATTAAAATAATCATTTATAAGAATAATATATTATTTCATATACTTAAAAATAGCTATTTATAAAATTAGATTAAAGTGGTTTGAACATCCTTAAGCTTTGCAACAGTTGACCATGACTTGCGAACAAAGACGGGCATTTCGTTATAGGTATAATTTGATAGGAATTTTTTTGTTGTTGGATCTGAAGGATATCCTGAGCCAATTCCACCAACATCTTCAAAGCATTTGTTGATTTCGGCGATTGCCTCATCCCTTGTTTGTTTTGCAATGATTGATGCTGCGCTTACTTCAATGTATTTGTCATCAGCCTTGTGTTCAGCTTTTACATGCTTTCCGGTTGCTCTTTGAAGCTTGTCCTGAAACCTTTGAGGCTTAACATCAACTGCATCAACAATAGCTTCATCAAAATCAAGTTTTTGAATAAGTTCCTGCATTCCTTTGCGCTCAATTTCATTTAAATTAACGCCCTTAGCTCTTAAATTATCAATATCCTGTGCAGAATATACTACAGTATCAAAAACAAACATCTTTTTAAGTTTACGAGCCAGAACTTCCCTTCTTTGAGGAGTTAATTTTTTTGAGTCCTTGACACCCATATTGTCCAAAATAGCTTCCTTGCGTTTGTCAATTACAACGCCAGCAATAACAAGCGGGCCTAAAACAGAACCGCGTCCCGCCTCATCAATGCCTAAAATATCCATATTATCAAAAAAAGTAAAAAAAAGAAATAATTTATTGGAATTATTTCATAGCTCTTAAACGTACTTCCGGTTCTAATGCAAGTGGTTCTGCTGCAACAATAGCAGTTCCTTTTGCAACCACAGTCATTGGATCGTCAGATATTTCGATTGGAATGGAAATTTCATCAAAAATTCTTTCTTTGATACCGCGAAGTCTTGAACTTCCACCAACTGCAACAGAGTTATTGTATACACCCATCATTAATTCCGGAGATAATCTTTCTAAAACTACATTCAAACCATCAATGATATCTTGCATGAATGGTTCTACTGCATCCGCCACGAGCATTGAGTCAATGACAACTTTTTTAGGCCTGTTAGTTTCTAGGGATTTTCCAATTACTTCTACGCTTAAGTTTTCAAGTTGTTCTGAACAGTGTACCATACCAACTTCCATTTTTGCAGATTCCGCATCATGAATACCAATTGCTACATCGTATTTTTCTGCTACAAGTTCGACAATCTTATTGTCGATGTCATCTCCACCACATCTAACGGTTTCTATATCATTAATACCACCGAGAGAAATGATAACAATATCAGTTGAACCTGCTCCGATATCAACAACCATTGTACCGTTTGGTTCAGCTATAGGAAGTCCGGCACCAATAGCTGCTGCAAGACCTTCACTAATAACAAGAATGTTTTGTGCACCTGCTTTTCTTCCAATTTCTTCAGCTGCATTCTTTTCCACTTCAGATGCGTCACCAGGAATACCAATAACTATTCTTCCAACACTTTCGCCTTCATTGATACCAATTTGCATTGCTTTAATGAGTAAAGCTTGTGCCTGTACAACGTTTTCAATTACACCTTTTTTAAGTGGTCTTACTGCAAGAATATCTTCAGGAGTTCTTCCCAACATTTTTTTAGCTTCTTCACCAACAGCTAAAACTTCACTTGGATCATCTTTTTTAACTGCAACAACTGATGGAATTTGGTATAAATCAAATTTATCGCCTGATGGTTTGGCTATAACAGTGTTTAAAGTTCCCAAATCTATCCCTAAACTATTACTAATAACTCTGGTATCAACAACTTCTTGTTCTTCCTCATCATTTCCGAAAATATTCATGACTAATCCTCCGTTATAATATCTTTAAAATCTATAACAAATATTTTATTAGATGTAGCAATACTTTGAACCTTTTCAACGTCTTCATCATTTTCTACTGAAATAAGTATTGTTGACAAAACAACCTCATTTGCATTATAAAATGGTTTTAAAGCAGATTTAATAAAACCGGGTAGTTTAACATCATCATTTATATCAACATCAATGAATCCTGTAGTTTGAGATTCCTGCAAAATCGCAAATGGAATTCTTGACTTTTCTATAACTGATACAGAATCCCTTATTGTATCATCAGGCGCAACAAAAGCCATTAGTTTGGAGCCTTCATTCAAGTAGAAGTGTGAAACCTTAATAAATGCTCCTCCCTTGGAAATGGAAACTCTGCCAAATTCTTCAATCTTTCGAGAGTTACCGTAAAGCATGATAAAATCAAACTTTTTACTTAATTTGCCTTCCTTTAATACAACATGTTCTCTGAATAGAATTTTTACGCTATTTTTGGATGCTATGGCCTTATAAGCTATATCATCTATCAAACCGACATTGCCTGCAACAATACACCATATATTATCATCAATTTTATCTTCATCAGAAGTAATCCTTGCTGCTTGTCTGAGAATGCGTATATTATCTTCTATCATCTAACTACTCACAATTATATTAATATAAGTTCCAAATACTTTTAATCAATAGTTAAATTAATTAAAAAACCCGATTTAGCTTTGAAAAAAATCGCTGAAATAAGGCACTATTAATTAAGGTCTAACAATATTAAATTACTTTAAATTATTATATATATTTTATCTTTAATTGAAATTTTTTTAATTTTTAAAGCAATATTTGGCAGCCCAATCAATTTTTTTAACTTGATAAAAATTACTTATTTTATAAAAAATAACCAAATATTAGTCAAAATAATTTAAATAAGTAATTATAATCTTTTATATAAGTTAAACTTAATAATCACAAGATTAATAATAATATTAAAGCTTTTTAGAAATTTTTTATAAAATTATTAAAAAAGCTTCCTAAGTATTTGGATACCTATCACAGCATTACCTCTTTAATCCAAATACTTAGTTTTTATTAAAGTTAATGAGGGTTTACTATGATAAAACCAGACAAACCGAATTATCCGAAAGGATTCGGCGAACTTGATGATTTAAAAAATAATGAAATTCCAAGACCGAAACCAAAACAAGAAAAAGAATTAACAGCGATTGAAGTCTTCAACAATAAATTAGGTTCATTATTCAAAAACAGAAAATCTGAGGATATCAGTGATGAGAAAAAAAGAAAAATCGGAAAGATTATCACAACAATAATCATCCTGACATTAATAATTTCAGCATATTATTTTATTATTTATGAACCGACACAGCAGGAACTTAATGAAGCGAAAACCTCAAAATTAAATGAACTGCATTCCCTCTACAAAGGCCCAATGGCAGATGCGGGAAATGTTTATACATTAGAATCCAAAATAAATGATGCTAATAACATTTATGAAGTTCAATCAATAAACATTGTCAAGCTTGCAACAACGGACTGGAAAAAATTCCATATTAAAAGCATTCATGAAAACACCGATCCGTTCAATAGGACGATGGCAGTTTATGAAAATAATTCAAGAAACACAATAATGCCTGCCAGTGAAGCTATAGACTTTGTAAATTCAAACAATGTCGAAAAGTTATCTGAAGTCATTTTTGAAAAGCCAAATACAGTATCAGTCCCGATAATGGTATCCCGCCTGCAGGCAGGAGCGGGACTTGTAAGCGTCGGAAGCATTGTTGACATCTACAAAAACAACAATGATACTTTCAATGACTCAGCAGATACGAACAAAAGCGAGGCCGATGTCAGTGGATGTACTGTATTATCAATAATGAGATACGAAGACAATGGCGAAATTGATTCTGAATATTCAAAAGGAAATACCATAGTGGAAGGAAACAACACTAATCCAAATGAAAATACACAAACTTTTACTTCAAATGTTTTGGAGATGCTTAAAGGAGCAATTATTAAAGGATATGATGAAAAAACTACAATGGACATGTTAAAGGATTATGGTATTAAGCTATCAAATTATGAAAGACAGATTAACCTTGGAGATTTGGATGCGGAATATATGCTTTTAATCGAAGTACCGCAAGACAAGGTATCTTTTATAATAAATAATATGGACAGCATTGTCCTGACAATACCAACTACAAAAGCACCGTCATGGATGTCCACTGAAATCAATTCAACATATGCCGGATAGAAAAATTATATTAATAAAATTAACAAAAATGATACTATGGCAAAATCAGTTATTTCAACAGTTATTGTAATCATATGTATTATAATAATAGGTTTATATGCAGCAGGAGAAGTTAATTATTTTTCACAAAAAACCGTGAGTGAGAAAAATATAACCTCTCCAGTAGTATTGATTGAAAAAGTAGGAATTAATGAGAAAATAAATAATGTTAGTTTATCACAGGGAGTAATGCTTGATGAAAAATCAGGCATCCCAACACAGGGCGATGTTGTGCTGTTTGGACATAGAACACTTCAGGGCTCACCATTCCTAAGATTAAATGAAGTGAATAATGGAGATACCATAACATTGGAATGGCCGGGAATCGGTGAAGTCAAATATAGCGTAACGAACAAAAAGATAGTACCTGCAACATATAAATTGGAAACCAATCAAAGCGGAAACCATATTTTGTTGATTACTTGTGACCCAATTGGTTCTACAGAAAACAGATTGATTATTGAAGGTGAACAAACAAATGTTAGTGGAGTGAATGAAAAAATCATTTCAGACAATCCGCAGCAATCCAATGCATTTATAATTACAGGAATATTCTTGATTATTGGTCTTATAATATCATTTATTTATCCAAAGGACTCCAGACCTTATATTTTAGCCACTGTATTAATAATAACAATAATGCTTGTGTATTTCTGCTTTAATCCGATGTCTTCACAGTTTATTTATGACAATATTATCATTTTGAATGGTGGAATTTAAATGGACGTTAATGAAAAGTATTTCTCAAACATAACTTCCCGTGAAAGGGCAATATTTGAAGGTGGAATCAGCATGGGTGCACTATTCCATCAATTTGTTGGAACACCCGTCAATATCAAAACAAAAGAAGGATTGGAAAGAACAATCGAAGAGTCATTTAAACTTCAGCCGGCAATTGAGGATGTTGAAGTCAAAATCAACTTAAATGACAATACTGGCTTTGATTATATTTCACTTTCCGGAGATATGCTTGATGTTAGAATACATACT
>Ga0256405_10009678_pt1 | contig 13077 bp, 10 predicted proteins | sample RumenRJG_02DNA_FD_189096 | JGI IMG/M metagenome (GOLD analysis project Ga0256405, IMG submission 189096) | Bovine rumen microbial communities from Lethbridge, Alberta, Canada - RJG_02 | ecosystem: Host-associated > Mammals > Digestive system > Stomach > Rumen | place: Canada: Alberta...
GCCCACGTCAGACCAATTACTCCCCTTATTATAATAAAATAAGTGCAGATGTCAGAGTTAATTACTCTCTAACAACTACACTTTTATGGTACTAAATAAGTCAACGAGAACCGTCCCCACTGACTCCGTCCCCACTGACTCCCCACTGACTCCACTGATGAAAACATACCGTGGTTATGATAAAATAAAGAGTCAATCTGAATCTACAGGGAGAAATAAAATGTCTGAAAAAGAAATAATGCTTGGAAATGCTGCGATCGCGCGGGGTGCATGGGAGGCAGGAGTGAAGGTGAGTGCCGCCTATCCCGGTACTCCCAGCACAGAGATATCAGAGAATCTGGTCAAATATCCGGATGTCTATGCGGAGTGGTCGCCCAACGAGAAAGTGGCCGCAGAGGTGGCCATTGGAGCATCCATGGCAGGAGTGAGAGCCATGGTATCCATGAAGCACGTGGGACTCAATGTAGCCAGCGACCCTCTGTATTCGGTGTCTTATATCGGAGTCAGCGGAGGTCTGGTCTTCTGCGTGGCGGACGATCCGGGGCTTTATTCCTCACAGAACGAACAGGATACAAGGCTCATAGGCAGGGCAGCTCATGTGCCGGTGCTGGAGCCCTCAGACTCACAGGAAGCTCACGACTACATGAAGCGTGCCTTCGAGCTCTCGGAGAAATACGACACCCCGGTGATACTGAGGACCACCACCCGGATAGGACACTCTCAGGGGACTGTGGAGCTCGCAGACAGAGTGGTGCCCGAGGACAGGCCCTACGAGCGCAATGTAATGAAGAACGTCATGATGCCCGGCATGGCCAAGGGCAGGCATGTATACGTGGAAGAGCGGGAGAAGAAGATGGCGGAGGATGCCGCCTCCATGGACATCAACAGGATGGAGATGGGAGATACGAAGATAGGCTTCATCACCAGCGGCGTGGCCTATCAGTACGTGAAAGAAGTGTTCCCCGAGGCCAGCGTGCTGAAGCTGGGACTCGTATATCCCATGCCTGAGAAGCTGGTACGCGAATTCGCCGAAAAGGTCGACAGACTGATAGTCTTCGAGGAACTGGAGCCCTTCATGGAGCAGTATATCCGTTCCTGGGGCATAAAGTGCGAGGGCAAGGAGCTCTTCACCCTGCAGGGTGAGTATTCCGCCAATATGCTCAGACAGAAGCTCAGGGGAGAGTGTGTGGACTATAAGGGAGCGGAGGTCCCTAACCGCCCGCCTATCTTGTGTCCCGGATGCCCGCACAGGAGCACTTATTATGTGCTGAAAAAGCTGGGCATACACGCTGCCGGAGACATAGGCTGCTATACCCTGGGTGCTGTGGCTCCGCTGGGAGTCGTGGATACCACGGTATGCATGGGAGCCTCCATATCCATGCTTCATGGCATGGAAAAGGCAAAAGGCCGCGAATACATCAAAAACTGGGTGGCTGTGATAGGCGACTCCACCTTCATGCATACAGGCATCAACTCGCTGGAGGATCTGGCATACAACAGGTCTACCGCTACAGTGATGATACTGGACAACTCCACCACAGGCATGACGGGACATCAGGACCATGCTGCCACGGGCAAGACCCTGGACGGCACCGAGGTGCCTGCCATATCCATCTACAAGGTCTGCAAGGCAATGAACATAGAGCACGTGGTAGAGGTGGATGCCTTCGACACGAAGGAGCTGGAAAGAGTGGTGAAGGAGGAGACAGCGCGCGATGAGCTCTCAGTCATCATAGTATGCGCACCCTGCGCTCTGCTCAAGGGACAGAAGTTCCCGTACAAGGTGAAGGCCCTTCCCGAGAAATGCAGGAAGTGCGGCATGTGCCTGAAGCCGGGCTGCCCTGCGGTAAAGAAGAAAGCAGACGGAACCATAGAGATAGACGATACACTCTGCAACGGATGCGGACTCTGCACGCAGCTCTGTAACTTCGGGGCACTGGAGAGGTACGAGATCTGATGAAGAAAAAGCTCCCCGCAGTGTTTGCCGTGATATCATTCCTGATACTCATCGGGGTGCTCACGGCAGGGCTGCTCACGAGGCGCGATATGGGGGAGCGGGGAAAGAGACTTTTCGCAAAGACCGAGCCTGCAGGGGCAGTGTCCGAAGATAAGGCGGAGGAGACAACCAAAGATACATCGGAGCCCGATGAGGAAGACAGCACCGTGTCCCGGGATGAGGCCCAAGCAGCCGCCGTATCGGAGGATATGGAGCCTCATTCAGATGAGGATACGGATAAAGAAGATGAAAGCGCTGAACCGGAGCCCCAAAGGGAAGTCCTGGAGAAGTACAAAAGCCTGCTGGAGGTCAATCCCTATGTGGCCGGGTGGCTTGCCACGTCAGATTCCTCAATAGATGATCCTGTGCTGTACACTCCGAAGAGTCAGAACTACTTCCTTCACAGGGACATAGAGGGGAAGCCTACTGAGAACGGGTCCCTTTTTATCGCCCTGATCTGGCATGACGATTATCACAATACGCTGATCTACGGACACAATATGAGAGACGGCAGCAGCTTCGGCTCGCTGAAGAAATTCGCGGATGCATCCTACGGGCTGAGCCACTCCGTTATCCGCTTCGATACGCTGTATGAGGAGAGAGAGTATGAGCTTCTGGGTGTCTTTTATTCCCAGATAGACGAGGAGGAGCTGGAGACCGAGGAAGACCGGGCTGAAGCCGACAGGCGCATCGAGGAGGAAGGCCGAGAGGAGAAGCCTGAAGGCGAGCTATCCCTCGCTGACCTTGATCTGTCCGCACCATATAGTGACGAGGACATATACCGCCAGGAGAAGGATGAGGACAACGGCAGGTTCAGATATTATTACTATACGGATCTGTCGGACAGAGATGACTTCGAATATTATGTAAACAATGTCAAGGAGAGAGCCTTGTACGATACGGGGGTGGATGCCGAGTGGGGAGACGACCTGCTCACCCTGTCTACCTGCAGCTATCACGTGAAGAACGGCAGGCTCGTGGTAGTGGCAAAAAGGATAAAACAGTAGAGGGATAGTCAGAGTATGAAAGAGAACAGTGTTTTCGAGAAGTTAATGCATTTCCTGATCCATAACAGCTTCCTGGTGACGGTGACGGTCATGGGGCTGGTGCATGCCACTTTGCTGGCCATCGTGATCCTCGCGGGAGTGACACCTCTTATCAGCATGAACATCCTGAGTGTGGTGGTATATCTTTTCTGTATAGTACTGGCAAAGTTCGGGCATATGCTTCCGGTATATCTGAGCCTGATCGTGGAGGTCACATCATACGCCATAGTGTCCACATACTACACCGGATGGGAATGCGGATCCTGGTGTTTTCTTTTTTCCATAGTCCCGATCATCATCTATTTCGGTGCCTTTCTCTTCAAGGGGAATCAGCGATGGTTCATCGTGCTGATGCTGGTCGTGAACTTTGCTGTATATGTTGTGCTGTATCTCAGATTCGACGGGGCAGAGGCGCTGTTTAGAGTGACACCGTTGATAAGGGATATACTGATCCTGTTTTCTTCATTCATGATGGTGTTCGCGACGATCTTCTACAGCATGATCTATATTTATGCCAGCGAGATGGAGAAGACGAGCCTGGAGAAGAAGAACGAGAAGCTGACAGCCGATGCCAAGGAGGACGCACTGACCAATCTCCTGAACCGCAGGGGCTTCCTGCCTCTGATAGGGTCCTATATGGAGGGTGACCGCTCTTACAATCATTTCTGCATTGCCTTCTGTGACATCGACAACTTCAAGCGTATCAACGATTCCTACGGCCATGACTGCGGAGACGAGGTGCTGCGACATATCACCAAGATGATAAAGAAGGAGATGCAGGGCTGCAGCATCTGCAGATGGGGCGGCGAGGAGATCATCATACTGATGAAGGATTATGATATGGAAGTGGCAAAGGTGAAGATGGAATACCTGAGAAAGTGTGTGGAGACCAACCCCACGGTATTCTTTAACAAGCGGATAAACGCTACCATCACCATAGGACTGGAGGAGAGCAGGGAGATCTACAACGACCCCGAAGAGATAATCAAGGTGGCGGACGAGAGGATGTACTACGGCAAGCAGCACGGGAAGAACATCCTGATATATGAGGATATGGGGGCTTGATGGCTGATGGACAGGAGGAGACAGCTATGAGGAAGCGGAGTAAAGGCGCGGTCTTCTGTGCGATCCTTGCAGCATCCGTGTGCATCTTTTCGGGATGCGCAAGTCAGAGGATGATGATGGGGACAGGCGGAACGGCCGGTACCTACTATGCCTTCGGCGGGGTGCTGGCGCAGTATATGAAGAACTACACGGACTACAGCGTGACAGCGGTATCGACGGCTGCGTCCAAGGCTAATATACAGAGCATAGGGGATGGAGATTATCAGATCGGATTCACCCAGTCCGACGTGATGAGCTATGCATGGGAGGGCAGCAGATCCTTCGAGACAGACGGTCCCTGCAGGGATTTCCGTGTGCTGGGGGCGCTTTATGCCGAGACAGTACAGCTGATCACCATGAAGGAAGATATTAAGAGCGTCGCGGATCTTGAGGGCAGGAGTGTCTCCATAGGAGCACCCGGATCCGGAGTGTATTTCAACGCAATAGATGTGCTGGAGGGAGCAGGACTCAGTGTGGACGACATCAAACCACAGTATCAGAGCTTCGACGACAGCAAGGAGGCGCTGAAGGACGGGCAGATAGATGCAGCCTTTATAGTGGCAGGCGCACCCACGTCGGCCATCACGGAGCTGGCCACCACCAACGGAGTCTTTCTTATCCCCATAAACGGGAAGCTCAGAGATGACATCATGGGAGCCAATCCTTTCTATGCACCCATGGAGATACCGGCCGGTACCTATCCGGGACAGGACGAGGCAGTAGATACCATCACCATCAAGGCGACTCTGGTGGTGGATGCTGATCTGGATGAAGATATGGTATACGATCTCACGGCGGCGGTCTTTGATCATATCCCGGAGATCAGCGCAGAGAACGCCAAGGGAGAAGAGCTCTCCATAGAGAATGCCACATCCGGGATCACAGTGCCCTTCCATGCCGGTGCCGCAAGGTACTACGAGGAGCATGGAGTAAGAGTAGATACACAGTAACAGGACTTTCAGGAGGATCTATGAACAGTCAGACCGGTGATAAGCAGATATATGAGGTGGACCAGGAAGGCCTGGAAGAGGTAATGAAAAAATATGACCGGGAATCCAATGTCCGTGTATGGACCGGAAGACCGGCGATAATAGTCAAGGCAGTATTGATATGCTTCTCGCTGTTCTGCGTGTGGGTGACTCTGTTTGCCACATTTTTGGAGGAGATCAGGCTGACCTCCTTCATGGGACTGATCGTGATGCTTGGCTTCCTTTATTATCCGGCATCCAGGAATGACAGGCGGGAGAATCATATCCCCTGGTATGACGTGGTGGGAATGATACTCGGTGCGGGGGCTTTCCTGTATTACACCTTCAGCGCCGAGCAGATCATACAGCAGGGAACGAGGTTTGCACCCTATCAGATCGTGATAGCGGTGGTGGGGACCATAGCCCTCCTGGAGGTGACGAGGCGCTGTGTGGGCTGGCCGATACTCCTCGTTGCCCTGTTCTTCGTAGCGTATGCGCTGGTATACGGACTGACCAATCCTTCCTTTGCAGGCAGGCTCCGCTACCTGGTGCGCAATATCTTTTACACGAAGACGGGCATCCTCTCGACGCCCATAAATGTGTGCTCGAAATACATAGTGGTGTTCATCATATTCGGTGCATTTCTGGAGCATACCGGGATCTCCGAGCTTTTCATCAATATCGCAAACTGCATAGCGGGAAGGTTCGCGGGAGGACCTGCAAAGGTCGCCGTGATCTCCTCCGCACTCTGCGGCATGGTCAGCGGCTCCTCCGTGGGCAATACCGTCACCACCGGATCAGTCACGATACCCATGATGAAGGAGACGGGATACAAGCCGGAATTTGCGGGAGCGGTAGAGGCAGCGGCCTCCACCGGGGGACAGATCATGCCTCCCATAATGGGGGCGGCGGCTTTCCTTATGGCAGATATCATAGGAGTACCCTATTCCGATATCCTGCTGAGGGCTGTGTTCCCGGCTGTCCTGTATTTCACGGGTATCTTTATCGCTGTCCATCTTGAGGCGAAGAAATACGGAATCACGGGGATCCCTGCAGAGAGACTCCCGCGCCTTATCGGACTGCTGAAGAAAATATATCTGCTTCTCCCTCTGGTGCTGCTGGTCGTATGGGTCTCAAAGAATATGATGACGATGCAGAGGGCTGCAGCACTTTCCATACTGGCGGCCATAGCGGCCGGAGTGGCGGACGGGCTGCTCGGCGGAGACTACAGAAAGGCCTGCCGGGCACTCAGGGATAAGAAGGAGCAGAGAGCACTCGCAAAGGTTATAGTGGGGTACAACGAGGAGAGCAGCAACTGCTTTACCTTAAAGAAGCTCCTGGACTCTCTGGAGACCGGAGGCAAGGGGACCATCACCGTGGGTGCGGCCTGCGGTGTGGCAGGTATCATCGCGGGCACCATCACAATGACCGGACTCGCCAATGAAATGATCAACGCCATAGTGGCTGTGGCAGGAGACAGGCTCTTCATCGCCCTGTTCCTCACCATGCTCTGCTGTATCGTCCTGGGTATGGGAGTGCCTACGACAGCGACCTACTGTATCATGGCGGCGACCTGCGCGCCCATACTCACACGTATGGGAGTGCCGATCCTGGCGGCCCATCTCTTCGTGTTTTATTTCGGTATAGTCGCTGATATCACGCCTCCTGTGGCTCTGGCGGCCTATGCAGGAAGTGCGATAGCAAAGTCTGATCCTATCCGCACAGCTGTAAATGCAACGAAGCTCGCTGTCGCTGCATTCATTATCCCTTATGTACTCTGCTATAGCCCGGATATGCTGCTCCTCGATGCGGATATGGTCAGTGTGGTGGCCCATTATGCCACATCGTTAGTCGGTGTCGCAGGCGTAGCTGCGGCTCTGGAGGGATATCTCTTCACGGACATGAGCATAGTGGACCGGCTCATGCTCATAGCAGGAGGTCTCCTGATGATCTTTCCGGGCACGACGACAGACACTGTGGGGCTGGTCCTGATAGCAGCGGCTGTAGTGCTGCAGAAGCTTCGGGTGTCGAAGGCACGGTCATGATGACTGTTCTTCAGGGGATGCCCCGGACAGATGAATGGAGGCCGGAAGGTCCTGGCAGAAGATACAATGAATCCGGTTCCAGACGGACGTGATGCTGCGGGGGCATGGGGGAGTCAAAGAGAACCGTCCCCATTGACTCCATATTATGGTATACTGATTCTCGCATAATACATGAAATGAAGGAGAGTGGAGATGACTACAAAGAATATAATGATCGTCGGAGTGGGAGGACAGGGAACTCTGCTCACCAGCCGTATACTCGGCGGTCTGATGGCGGATGCCGGATATGATGTGAAGATATCTGAAGTGCACGGGATGGCACAGCGCGGCGGGTCCGTTGTGACCTATGTGAGATACGGAGAAAAGGTGGCGGAGCCCATAGTGGAGGAGGGACAGGCCGATGTGCTGATAGCCTTCGAGAGACTGGAGGCCATGCGTTATGCTCACTTCCTGAAGAAGGACGGAGTGCTGATAGTCAATGATGAGCGCATCGATCCCATGCCCGTGGTCACAGGGGCGGCAGAGTATCCGGAAGGGATATTGGAGAGCCTTGGGGCTGATCATACCGTGTATTCCACGGATGCCATGGCTGAGGCGAAGAAGCTGGGCAATCCCAGAGTCTTTAATCTCGTGGTGCTGGGTATGGCTGCATCTCATATGGACTTTACCAAGGAGCAGTGGACGAAGGTCATAGAGAAGACGGTGCCTCCCAAGACGATAGAGATCAATCTGAAAGCCTTTGAGGCAGGGTATGCCGGATAAGATAAGAGTGCTTTGGAAGAAAGCGGAAGACAGGGGACTGACAGACAGGCTCCTGTACTTTTTTATATTGATACAGGTGGCGTTCATAGTATACGTGAACCTTTTTACCATCCGTGATGTCCTTGACAACGACATGGCAAAGCTCTTTGTCAATGTGGCCGAGATGTGGAGGCAGAAGAGAGTGCTGATACCCGGATGGGTATATGACACTACGGTGGAGATAGACTGCTCTTCGGTACTGGCCGTATTATTCTACGGCATCACGAAGGACATCTTTCTCTCCTTCGGGATAGCGAATATCGTTTTTCTTTTCCTTTATCTTTTCATCACAAGGTCGCTGCTTGGCATTGCGGGATTTGAAGGGACTGCAGTGAAGCTCGCAATGCTGGCACTCATCACACCCTATTCATTCGGGCAGCTCCTCTATATCGATATGCTTTTCTTCGGTGGGGCCTATTACTGCATGAAGGCGGCGGTGCCGCTGCTGGCGATAACGGTGCTGCTGTCTGATGAAAGCCACCGCATGAGAACGGTATTCTTTTCGGTGCTCCTTACACTCTTTGCACTGATCACCGGATTCTCCAGCGGACCCTATGTCTTTGTCAGCGCGACTCTCCCTGTGCTCGGGGTGTATATCCTGTATTCCGAAAAGACGCGCAGGAACGATATCGTGATGGTGCTTCTGGGAGCGGCCTCCGTCATAGGGATAGGGCTGAATACTCTGGTGCCCTACGATATGAAAGCATCTGTCTTCACCATGATATCGAACGGAACTTTTCCGGAGTCTGTCACCTCTTTTGTGCTCTGCTACATAGAGATGATGGGAGGACTGCCGGATCAGAGCATATCCATAGTGTCCGCAGAGGGTATCAAATACGTGCTAAGGATGGTATGGGCTCTTATGCTGGCTGCTTTTGCCGCAGCCTGCGTGATAAGGGCTGTGAGGGCATATCTTGGAAAGAGAAAAGGGAAGAGGGATATGCTGATGCTATACGTGGCGGCTCTTGTATCTGCGAGTGTCCTCATCCTGGTGCTGACCGGACTGGGTAATAATACCAGGTATCTCATGGTGTCGCTTTGTCCTCTGATCATAGTGTTCACGGCGGAGCTTTACGAGAAGGCTTTAAAGGGACGCGGGGCCCTGATCGGAGTCGGCTTTGCGGCTGCGTTTGCTGTGATGATGATCCTGTCGGACAGGGAGACATTAAAGGGCGATCCCTATCCCTTCATGAGGGCCGACACGATAAAGTACGATGAGCTGGACAATATACTCTCGGGATATCCTGATAAGGACGTGGTGTTCCTGAACGATGTGGGCACTACGGAGATACTGCGTGCACGCAATATCGGATCGGGAAGAGAATATGTGACACTGATGCATGACAGTGAGGACTTCGCGGACGGGCTGATGGTATGTGATTATTATGCCTCTGTCACCGAGCCCGGAGCCATAGACCCTGATCATATCCTGGTCACCAACGAGAACTTCGCTGAAATAGACAGTCTGCCTGAAGAGATACGTAAGGGCTATGAGAAGGCAGGAGAATTTCAGATATATACCGTATACGTTAAAAAGGGAGAGCAGTGAGTCAGGGGAGACTGTAGCTGTCCCAGGCATAGGAATCCTCTGTATATACGGCGTAGAGATCCGTATCGGATGAGGTGGCATAGCTGTCATCCACGGGATCGCCGTTCTTATCCACGAATCCCGTGATCTCTCCCCAGAAGGCATCATCATTTCCGGGATGAGCGTCATCAGGCATGAAGCCGATGGGCTCATCTTTTTTCACGGCAGCGGCCAGAGTGCCCCAGCCGAAATGAAATGTTATAATAGCATATTCACTACTATTACCGTAGTAATCAGTAAGAAAAGAATCTCTTTTTCTCAGCCATTTTTCGAGTTGCTTCGGATTATCAAGTACTTCACATCCAGTCATCTTTTCAGCTGATTTTATGGAATCTGTCATTTCTATAGAGCTGTTTAAAGATTTGCATTCTGCAGACCAATCATTCTCAATATATTCCTTAAATGACGGTGAAAAGCAACTCAGATAGAATTCATGTACTTTTTTGATAAATGAAGGTGATTTATTCAAATCATCTAGAAAAACACATGGACGCGTGCGAGAAGTGAACAATCTGGAAATCAGAGTCAAGTCTTCATGATATGGCTGAAGAGTTGTCCTACTGCATGTCAGGTCAAAATCCCATATCGGACCGGCATGAAACAGACCATCTTTCGCAAGAAAGACATAAAAGCTGGCAAAATCTACATCTGTTTGAACGAAGAAGTCTTGTATTATATACATCTTTACAAAAGAGTCGATATCAATATACTTTTCGTAGTCCTTGTCATTAATTATTGCTTCTCTGGCTGCTTTGTATTTTGATGAAATATAGGACAGTTCTTTTCTTGATGTTGGAAAAGGATAGTGAATGATGAGGGGCTCGTTGTCACAGACAAAATAGCAGCATTGTTCCTCATTATATCGCCTATCTAACTCAAGAAGATACTCTCCTGAAACATCGATGGGGTCATTTTTTAAATTAATTCCCTTTATTTCAATCCCATCTGCGGTAATATCTTGGAATGGTTGCGACATTTGCTCGGGTGTATTTAGAGTATTATTTCGCCTGTTGAGATCCATATCGAACCCCATTAGTTCGTCTGGTTTTATTCGCTGTGAAAGCAAGTATAATCCGGAATATTTCCCGTTAACGTAGAGGTTGATGTATCTTGAATCGGGGCATGGATATAGACTGCAAAATCTAGATGCGATTAAAGGCAATTCATTCCGTATAACCTGTGTACTATCCATACCATTGGCTCTCAGGGCCCACTTTCTACCTGAAGGCATGCCAAGAAGCGAACAGGGAGTGTCAAGATTCAAGTTGTATGGCTTGATCTCATAAAAATCAAATGAAGCATTACCCCTTTTTGACAGGGTGATTTCACTATATGAATCTATGGCTCCCTCACTGGTGATAAGAACCATTGTTCCATCGTGATATGACTTCTCTTTGTCATCATTGTTTATGCTTTCTATGGCATTTTCAGAAGTGGAAATATACATGGTGGGGACAGAGTCAGCGAACATGAACTGTACATAGCCGTCATAGAGGAGCTCGCCCCTGGGTGCGAAGAGCCTCATGGTGACGGGCTCGTTTTTTATGGATGAAGCATATTCATAAATCTCGTCTCCGGATCTGAAGGTCTGTCCGTTTATCTCAAGGATGTGGAAATGAGAGAATGAAAGCCGAAGAGACCTGTGAGCAGATACTTCGGAGGGCATGCATGCAAGATAAAATACGCTGTCCGATGTGGGATTGAGCCTGATGTCGGTGGCTCTTCCGGAGGAGAAGGAGATATCCTCGGGGATGGCGTGATCCTGCATGTATACCTCCGTCAGATGGTAGGAAAAACGCATTTCCAGATAATACAGGACCGGTATCGATAAAGCGGCGAGTGCTATCGCAGACATTATGATGATGACACTGCGCCGCGCACGGTTCATCAGAAGCTTACTTCTCCGTCATGAGAAAGGAGGGATACGGAAGACACACCCTCGACTGCCGATACGGCCTTGGAGAGAGCGGCACCGTCTTTGGTGCGAAGCTCATATACGAGCTCCAGGCTGCCGTCGGTGAGCACACGTGACTTCTCGATATATGCGCTGGTGTTGCTCTTTACCTGGGATGCGATGTTCGTATCCGCATCGGATGTGGCATTCACGATAAGGATCATGGGGGTCTTGATCACGGGGATGCGGTCAAGGACCATGATGACTGCGGTAGCTGCAAGCGAGAGGATTATCGCCACCTCTACAAGACCTGCGCCGCAGATGATGCCGACAGATATTGACCAGAAGAGGAAGACCAGATCCATGGGATCCTTCACTGCCGTCCTGAAACGGACAATGGAGAGAGCACCGACCATACCGAGGGAGATGACCACACTGGACTGTACAGTGAGGATTATCGCCGCGGTGATCACGGACATGAGCACCAGAGAGATGTTGAAGCTCTTGGAGTAGAATGTCTTCTTGGTCAGGAACCTGTATACCAGATAAATGTACAGCCCCACTAACAGTGAGAAGAACATCACTATGAGTATCTGTGATGTTGAGAGCTCCACATTGGCGTAGCCCTCGAGAAACGATCTTTTGAAGATGCTTGAAAATGTTGTCATGTTAACCTCCGATCAACCTTTGATACTTTTTTGTTTTATTGAATAAAGGGATGAAGATATCCCGTTATAGGTAAACCTGCGGCAGAGGAAGTACTTTGAAAAGGTCTCCCTTTGCATCCTGCCATACTCCACGGTATGTGCTATATGATCTGGCAGGAAGTCGTCGAACTTGACCTCCAGCAGATTCTGTCCCCGCTCCAGCACGGGTCTTGAGGACAGCGCCCTGTCTGCGAGAAGGGCATCAAGCTCCGATGAGGAGCGGATATTCCTGTCGAAAGTGATCCTGGTATTGCCCTGGGGAGCGGCAAAGGGAGTGCGGTCGTACTCCACTATGACAGCCGGGTGCAGCAGGCGTGTGCGCATCTGGAAGTAGAAGACATTGAGCAGGGGAGGATTGTCATCCTTTATATCGATCTTTCCCCTTAGTATTGCTTCAAAGGTCTCTCTGCTGATGCTGCAGGCCGACTTGGATATGAGATCCGACTTGCGGCTCTTGCGCTCCAGACTGATATAGCTGTCGGTGTGGTCATATGCACGTATGCGCCACTTCTCTCTCTCGTCGACTCCGTCTATATTCTCCCGGATATAGGTATCGTAGTAGTCGTCGAAATAAAGGCTCCTTATGGTGTAGAAGCCCTTTTCCGACACATGGCTGTCCTTCGGCATGAAAGCCTCGAGCCTTTTCTGTGCGGCGAGGAGTCTGACCTCCGGCTCCACGTATTTGTACTCGTGTCTGAATCTTGTGTCTTCGCTGAACATGTTGAAAATTATAGCACAGCATCTTTCTTAATGCTATACTGACAATGTATATATTTTCCGGGGCACGACTTGCTGGATGATATATATCTCAAGTTTGGAAGCAAAATTGGCTCAAACCCAGTAATGGCAAGGGTTTGAGCCGTTTCTTCTGTATAGCGTATTTTTGGATTTTGGGAGCCGGATGATATTTTTTTTCGGCTCATCCTCG
>Ga0256405_10009679_pt1 | contig 13076 bp, 4 predicted proteins | sample RumenRJG_02DNA_FD_189096 | JGI IMG/M metagenome (GOLD analysis project Ga0256405, IMG submission 189096) | Bovine rumen microbial communities from Lethbridge, Alberta, Canada - RJG_02 | ecosystem: Host-associated > Mammals > Digestive system > Stomach > Rumen | place: Canada: Alberta | collected...
ACCTATGATTTTGTCCAGATTTGTCTTTTTTATAAACTTCTTAAAGCCGTTAAAAAATTTATTGTATAAAACCATTATTCTAAGCAATTTAAAAAGCATTATATATCTTAAAAGATTGGCTCCAGGAATGACGGCTGGAAATAAAGCCTCAAATGGTATGGAAGCGATTAAAGTAACCCAATTTTCCTTTTCCTTTAAAAATTCCTTTTTTGACTTTGCACGATGAAATCTAATTATCCATTCACTTAAAAGGAATATGCATATCATTAAATCAAACAATATGATGTAAAAAGAAGTATCATCCGGCAAATCCAAAAGAAGCCCAACAGAAATGAATATGATATCTGCAAAAATTAAAAAATGCAGGAGAAATAACGATACTGATTTTAAATTAACCTTTTTACCATAGATTTCCATAAGGTAAAACTCCAATTTTTAAATGAAAAAGTTTTCAACTAATTAAATTTATGTCGAGAGCATTTATTAAATATTATGATAAACAACAAAATAACAATTAACTTTGAATTAATTCCCATTAATGCATGAAAAATACTGCATCATCCATCTAACAAAATTTTTAAAAAAAAAGAAAGAATACAGCGTAAATAATTCATTACCGCTGCTAATTGGAATTAAAGCTATTTATCCCTATAAACACCAATAGAACCTAACAACATTATTACAATCACCAATAGAAGAAGAGGATTACCTGCAGCAGGCAATGAATTGGATTTTGCAGAGACTGTTTTAATATTTCCGTCTCGATAATGTTTAGTATGATTTTTTCCTAGAATCAAAACTGTAGTGGATGCATTGCCATAATCTGATGCTGTGACAGTAGCCAAACCGCTTTTATCCCCCCTCAGATAAGCAGTAACTTTTCCATTAGTCCAATTTAGAGTTATTGATTTTTTACCATTGAAACTTCCAATATCACTAAATAATGTGACTTTTGGTCCTGAGAAAAACAATTTGGATTTTGATGAATGGTCTCCTCCGGATGAATCCCTATAGACATCAACTGTAATTTTTGAATACTGGCCTTTTTTGATAATTTTCGGATTTGCATTCACGCGCATGACCAGCCATGGATCATATCTAACAGCACCATTGTTGTTTTTGAATTTGGAGCGAGATGGTTTTGAATTACTTCCCCACCAGTTGAATCTCGCATCAACAACACCTGCAGTAGCATTATCCAAATTTCCAAACATCGTATCGAGAAATGCACCCAATGATATACTCATATTCCTGAGTTCTTCTTCAGTACAGTTTTCAAACATTTCCTGTGACTTTAAAAGTATGTAAGCCAGTTCTTCAGAAGACATATCTGGGTCGTAATCATATGATTCGAGAATAAATTTACGAGTACTGTCCTTTACAACATTATATTTCAAATTAACTGCACGATTATAATGTATTTTAGCTGGCCTTACAACTGCAAAACCGGTTTCAACACCAGTTCCTTCCAAATTATTGCCCATTACAGTCAAATTACCATTGATTGTGAAGTTGGTATTGTTCAGTTTAGATCCCAAATCATTTATGAACTCCATAATCTCATCGATGGTTGCATTTTCCGGAACAGTTATATTGAAACCATTCAAATCAAAACTTAATGTAACACCAGTTATCAGGGTTGCCTTATCACATTTAAGATTATATATGATATTTTTATTAATTGCCGCATTTCCCAAGGACATTACATTGATAGCCTTAATGTCTGATGACTCCAAATTAGTAATGTTATTGTTTGAAACATCAATAAATGCAGTAAAGTTTGTATAATCCACACCTGTTGCAGATATTCCAGTTAGCAGCCTGGTGGCCTTGATATTTTTTATATTATTGTCAAAAACATACAAATCTGCAGACCCAACGCCAGTAGTTGTAATTCCTATTGCCTTGGAATTTTTACCCAAAGCCTTAACATCTTTAATGTTAATGTCATGAATCAAGGTATCTGAAGTGTCATTTTGACCTATTGTAGTTATGGAAACACTTAATGCTGTTGCAGAAGCATTTTCATAGTTACTTGTTGAAATATGGCTGATTGTCAAGTCAGACACATCAACTGTAGGCAAGGTAGTATTCAGCGAAAAGACACCAATGTTTATACCATAAGCATTAACTGCAGCCAAAACATTCTCAACAACATTTCCACCCACATCAAATATATTTAAAGTATCAAGAACACTGTTTCCACCTATATCAAAACCATAAGCAGATTCATTTAACGATTTTATATTTGAAACATAATTATCCGTTACCTTAACGTTTAAGTCATCTGAAACGACACCAATACCGTTTGCCTTAATACCAATGGCTGTTCCATTTACTCTAGTATTGACAATATTAGTAACTCTATTTCGGCATACAATAGGATTATATGTATTTATTGATATTCCTGCACCGTTTAAGTTAGTGATGTTGTTTCCGATTATTGATGTGTTGTTGATTACCCTTATTTCTATTTTACCTGATTTATTTACAGCGAATTCATCCGTTCCAATACCTATATTCCCACCAGTTATCGTATTGTCTATTATTTTACAGCCACTGGCATTAATATGAATTCCTGTCCCGTTGATATCTGCGACAATAATGTGAAATCCTGAAATGACTGTGTTGTTTGCTGTTGGAAGAATCTTGAAAGCAGTATTGCTAGCTTTAAGAACTGCATCATGACCTATGATTGAAAGTTCCTTTGAAACAACAAGATCTTCATAATAACTTCCCTTTGAAACAAATATTGTACTTCCAGCTTCAGCCTTGTCAATAGCTGATTGGATTGAATCTCCATCTTTGACTGTGATTTCACTGGCCAATATATCATCATTGCTTGCAGCTTCAATAACATTATCTTCGACAACACAAAGTAAATCATTTTCAATTAAAATAGCATCATTTTCAATTGATTTGTCCTCATACAATACAGTAGCATTGTCAGCAGCTGAAACCACACTCAATCCAATGAAAAAGAAGATTAATAAAAAAGAAATGAATAATTGATTTTTCATATTTAACCTCCCAACAAATGGGAAAAAAATAAAAAAAAGAAAAAAAGAGATTTATTGAGCTTTGTAATAGAAATAGATTGTTTCTACACCCTCACCACTAGATTTTCCATCCTTAAGAACTTTGTTTCCATTAAGCAATGTGACATTTGTTGGTCCCTTTTCATATTGGTTTACAGTCACACTGGCATAATCTATAGAAGTATTGTTTATTTTTATGGTTTTGGATCCTACACCTTCATCGGAAGAGTACTTTCCATCTACAGTCAAATCCAATCTCCATTTTCCGCTTGTATTTATTTGCAATGTGTAATTGCCATCATCTGTAGTCTCAGACGAACTGCTAACTGCAGTCACCATCATCAATGCACAAACAACTAAAAGTATTGCACCTAATATACCAAATTTTTTGTAATTCATAATACCACCAAACAAATTTTCATTGTAGTAATAGTAAATTATACTTCATAGTATATAAATTATACAGTTAAATAATAAAATTCGTATTAAATTTAGTTATGCAAAATTTTTTAAAAGAAAATTAATTAAACTAACCAATATTTCAAATATATTCTGAATAATTAAAATTTATAACAAAGTTATAATTTCATGCATCCAGCATAAAATGAATTTTCATCTAAAAAACTTGACAATATTCAAAATTAAAAAAAAAGAGTAGATGCAAAAAACATCTACTTAACTGTAATTTTAGGCTTGACAGTCTTGGAGTTATAGAATTTGCTGCCACCATACTTAACGATTGCAGTAAATTTACCTTTTTTAGTCAATTTGGTAATTTTAAAGGTTGCCTGACCCTTACTATTGGTTTTAGCCGAATATGTTTTACCATTGACTTTTAAGGTAACTTTAGTGTTTTTCATAACCTTATTTAAGTTATTTTTTAAAGTTATTGTGTATTTTTTGATTTTTACTGATTTTTTGAATGTTTTTGCATTGGCAGTTAATTTTACTGTAGCCTTTTTAATTATCATTTTAGCAGAAATCTGTTTACAATTTTCAGAGGATATATAAACCGTGTACGTACCTGGATCAATACCCTTTGTTGAGAGTCTAAGGGCACCAGAACTTCCAGTATCCCCATAATAAACATAATACTTACCGCCAAATACCAATTTAATATAAATTTCTTTGCCAGGTATTGGTATTCCATCAGAGTCCAACAAATAAATCATCATATCCTTATTATAACCATAAACAACAGTAACATCATTTGCTGTTAAAATAGGTGTTGGGGCACGAATAGTAAAGCTAAAGTCCATTGTTGGAGCAGCATTGAAATTGGAATCTCCATCATAACTTACAACAAGATTATATGTCCCTTCTGCTGAATAAGGAGATGCCAATGTAGCTTTTCCATTTGAAATAGTTGAGGCATATGTATTTATATCACCATTAAATTTGAATTTGACACTACCAGTAGCATCATTTGGTGTCAATGTAGCAGTTATGATTATTTTTCCATCATTATTTTTACCGACATCCAATGTAAATGAAGAACTGGCTTTTGAAATGGATAATTTGAACTGTTGTTGTTCATTATTGACTGGATTGACAGCAGTAACAACATAATTGCCCGCATCCAAATTAACATTTGCAGTAGCAATACCATTATCGTTAGTAGTTGCAGTGAAGTCCATGCTACCTATTTTAAAAGTAACCTTTTTATTAGCTAAAGCTTTGCCGTATGCATCTAAAAATGTTGCAGTGACTTTTGAGTTTAGATAAGTACCGCTAACATCACTAGCTGAAATTGTTGATTTGACAGTTATTTTAGAATTAACTGATTTTCCAAGATATTCAGATGTAACATAATAGGTTCCAGGAGCCCAATCAATATCAACATAAGCAAAACCATTACTGTTAGTTACAACAGTCTGACTACTGCTACCGTGAGAAAACTTAATATTAGCTCCACTTACAGCCCTACCATCATCAGTCACCTCAATTTTAAATTTGGAAGAGCTTCCATAATATTTTGTTAAGTCAGAAGCAGATATTAAAACATTCTGTCCTGTTGAAACTGTAAATGATATGATGGATGACCTGTACGAATAAACATTGCTATCACCACCATATGTTACATATGCTTCATAATAACCGTCATCTAAATCCAACCCCAATGTTGCCTCGCCGTTGCGAAGTGACCTTGTGAAATTAGCATGATTTCCTCCAACAGTGAAAATTACGTTTCCAGTTGCAAAGCTAGGAACAATACTTGCAGTCAAATTAACATTTTGTCCACTTTGGATGGATGTTAGGAAAATTGTTGGATATGCTTTTTTAACAGTCAATTTAAATGTTTTTTCTTCACCATTAATTGGATTAATAGCTGTAACATCATAATTACCCACATTTAATTTAATATTGTATGTTGCAACACCATTGCTATTGGTTGTAACACCATATAAAGGACCATCATATCTAAATTTAACTGCAGTATTTGAAAGTGCACTGCCATCACTCTTATGGAAGGTGGCTTTAAAATAGGAGCTGCCATAATCAGCAGCCAAATCAGATGTGTCAATAGTGGATTGAACAGTAATTTTAGAAGTAACTGATTTGGAAAGATATTGTGATGTAACATAATATGTTCCAGGAGCCCAATCAATATCAACATAAGCATAACCATTACTGTTAGTTACGAGAGTTTGACTACTGCTACCACAAGTAAACTTAACGATAGCACCACCAACAACCCGTCCACCATCAGTCACCTTAATAGAGAATTTGGAAGAACTTCCATAATATTTAGTCAAATCAGGAGCGGAAATGGATATTTCGCCAGACTGCGGAATTACATTGAAATTGAAATTCACGATGTTGGAAGTATATAAATTATTTTTGTATTGTGCTTTTAAAGTGTGGGAGCCAACAGTAGTGAAATGAAGCCAAAAACTGGCAACACCATTTGAAACTGGGGAATAATAAGTCTTACCGTCAAGATTAACTGTGACCAAACCCCTATTTAACTGATTATTACTTAATTTGAAATTAACTTCAATTCCCTCATTGACATACATGCTGGTAAACTGATTGACACTAAGTGTAACCTCATTTAAAGCCAAAGGAGTGGTAAATGCTTTAATGCAAGCCACGTAAGGAGCTGTATCATAGGAATATAAATCCTTCCATCCATCACCTACATCCATATATGAAATGCCATCTTCGAAAGTTCCAAGGCTAGAATATCCTGAAAAAGCCAATGGAATATACTTATCACCAGAATTTAAATTTTCAATGCAGATTGAAAATTCATCACCTTTTGATAATGTTGTTTTGGTTTTGAATGGAATTGTGTAATATCCTGCAGGACTGTACCCTTCCTGAGTCAAAATCAAATTATTGCCTTTATAAAGAGTTACTCTATAACTAGTAGGCTGTCTAAAAACAGTGGAAAATGCAGATAGGTTCTCATTGTCCTGTGCAACAAAGACATTCTTATATCTGAATACATCACTTTCAGAAATGGCATAATAATTAACACCATTCAGGTCATACTGATAGTTTCTGGAATAGCTTTCAGTGTCATTGAAGATATATGTATAAATATAATTAGTTAATCTTGAAGCTGAATCTGCCAAGAGCTCCCTTTCATAAGAAATGTATACATATCCATCATCATCGGAATCTTCACCCCAACTGTTCTTAACTATCCAAACACCCTTAGCATAATTGCCGAAATAATCCTTATCATTGTAATTATCATTCCATCCAATAAGAGTAATACCATGATTGGATGTTTTCCAAAATGTACCGGTCGCAACGGCACCATAATCCATTATTGCCTTTTTAATGGCATCATTATCATTTGTATCCTTTCTGGTCGGAAGGAAATAAACATTTTGAACATGTAAAAGAGGTGAATAAATATGGGACAATGTAGAATAGTCATCATAAACATCCAAAGTATCGTTTATTGGACCTAACCAATCAATAAAATAGCCAAATGCCATTGAATTAGTTCCACCACGATTAGTTTCTTTATCAATTATTCCAACCAAAGAATACATTGTCATAAGGTTCTTAATGTTTTCTTCTGAAAAATCAAAAGTGATTCCAGTAGCTTTTTTAAGACAGATTTCCAATGTTGCAACGCTTGCAAAAGCCCAACAGTTTCCTCCATCCATCTGATCTTTTACTGGAGTAACATATCCATAATCCCTTGAATCATAAGATGATGGAATTGTGCTTTGATATTCTGGAGAATAATTAATTATAGGAGCTATTACATTACTTCCAATATCAAACAATGTAGTATTGACAATTTTAACATTAGTCAAACCAGTATTTGCATTTTTTGTTATACTTGTAGTGGTTTTTGCAAAAACATACACATCATTTGAATTTACAAATACATTGTTGTTTAATGAAATGCAATCGGCAAGATAGCTGCAAATTGCACCACCATAAACTGCAGAAGAACTTTTGAAATTGGAGTTGGAAATATAAAGATTATTATACATATTGAAAATAGATCCGCCGCAATTTGCAGTGTTATTTTGGAAATTAGAACCTTCAACAGTAGAATATATACTTAATGCACAGATTGCACCACCAAAATCTGCAATCCCATTTGTAAAACTGGATTTTGAAACATCTATACGTCCATTTTTCGCATAGACTGCACCACCTGAATCAGTTAGAGACCAATAATTTAAAAAATTACAGTTTCCTATTGTTGAATTGGTTAATATTGAAGCAATTGCCCCTCCGAAACTGTATGCTTGAGATGTTGTGAAAGTGGAATCAGTCAAATAAATATTTCCTTCTTCCGTATAAATTGCACCACCATATTTGGCATTGCTTTTTGTAAATGAAGATTTTGAGACTGTTAAATTTGATTTTAAACTATAAATTGCACCACCAGACCTATTTGACAATGAATTAGAAAAGACACAATTGGTAATCACAATATTAGTGTAGTTTGCAGCAATGGCTCCACCATACTTTGCATGATTTGTATCAAAATAACAGTTATGGAGATTTATATTACATGCATACCTTGATGATGGATTACTGAATATTGCTCCACCAGATCCATAAGCAGTAAATGCAGAACTATCTGGATCATAATCACATTTTGAATTTACGAAAGCCACATTATCTGCATTTAAATCCCCTTGATTTATAATATGGCCATAATCAAATGTTATATCCTTTAAAACTAAACTTGAACCTGACGAAATGGTCAAATCAAAGTAATAATCAGTACCACGAATAATCGTATTTTCCCTGCTTTGTCCGATGAAAACTGTTTTCGATGAAATCTTTCCGGAACCCTCATAATCATAAACACCATCTGCAAAGTAAGCAGTCATGCCGGATGTTATTCTGGAATCCTTCAAAACCTTATATGGACTTGTTTGTGTACCTTCACCATCACTTCTTGCAGATGCATTAAAATAAACCGTTTGACCAGCAGCCAATGAATCAGAATCAATGTCATCAAGTCCTTTTCCCTCACTTGACTGACTAAGCGAAACATCCGAAGTGTTTTGTACCTTCACTTCCAAATTATTTCCATCATAACCATACATATCATCAGTCGAATTAGAGTCATTTGCACTAACTGATGAAATAGCAATTATGAATATAATTAAAGCGAAAATTAATTTTTTGTTAAACATAATACTATATTTATTTTAACAGCAATATAAGTTATCTAAAGTGATTGCTTTAATTGAGATTATCTGTCAAGAAAATATGGTGAAATTTTTCCAAAAATATGAAAATATAAAAAAAGTTATTTTCAAGAAAAGTATCTTGAAAATTTAAAAATTGAATCTATTTTAAAACAAATTTCTTAATTCCAATAATGCTTAAGATTATTGCTATCAAATATCCAATTAAAGAAATCAAAGGCATATCGTATACCATCGGTCCAAATGAAACAACTGAAGAACCAATTATAAGCGCTGATACTAATGCAATTATTGAAACCTTATCAGTAATGTCAACTTCTAACCTGAACTGCAATTCGTTTTCTTCGATTTTGTGAATGGTTCTTGTAAGAAGCTTTGGCAAACCCCTAATCATGTGTTCATATAAGATTAGATTGCTTTTTTTGCTTTTAAGATATTTTTTAGGATTAAGCCTTTCTCTTGCTATTTGTTTCGCAACCGGTTTGATTAATGCGAAAACATCGATTTCAGGATCCAAGTTTTGTGCAGCAGCTTCAATCATGGATAGGCCTCTTGCCATAGTAACCACTTCATTAGGAAGAATAACGCCATAATCCTGCATAAGGCTAAGCAATTCTTCTAGAACTCCATTGAACCTATTGAGTTCAACACCGAAATATCTTCCAAACAAGTCAGTCAAGTCCCTTTTTAGAACTCTTGTGTCAACATCATAATCCAATATGTCCATGTACATCAATTGATTTATCAAACCGTCAATGTCCTGGTCAACAAATAAAATCATAACTTCAGAAAGGTTTCTTTTAAAATCTTCATCAAATATACCCATCATTCCCAAATCAAGATAACATATTACATTATTCTCTAAAATCATGATATTACCAGGGTGAGGGTCTCCATGGAAAAATCCGTCAATAAATAATTGCTGAAGATATGAATCAAGAAGATTTTTTGCTAAAAGTTTCTTATCAAATTCTTCGCTATCGCTTTCATAAACATCAGATAATTTAGTTCCATCAATGAATTCCATTGTCAAAACTTTTGATGAACAATATTGTGGATAAGATTCGGGAATGTGAATATTGGGATTATCTGTAAAATTTAATTCAATGCGTTGCATATTCATGAATTCATTGTTATAATCTATTTCCTTGTGAATTGTACGGTCAAATTCATCCATGATTCCAGGCAGGTTTAACTTTTTAAGATCTGAATTCCATTTGTCTGCACGGTTGGCAATGAATTTCATAATTTTTAAATCAAGGTCTATTTTATCGGTAATTCCTTCTTTTTGGACTTTAATTGCAACCCTTTCACCGGTGATTAATTTTGCTTCATGAACCTGACCGATTGATGCAGTTGCCAATTCCTCATGAGAAAAGCTTTCAAACAATTCATCAATATTACCGTTAAGTTCTCTTTCAACTATTGACTTAACTTCCTCATAGCTTATTGCAGGATTGTCATCCTGCAAGTTTGCAAGTTCATTTGCAATATCATCTCCAACCACATCCGGCCTTGTACTTAAAAGTTGGCCTAATTTGATAAATGTGGTTCCCAGTTCCTGAAGCATCAACCTTAATTTTACAGGAACATCATCTTCCAATAATAGATTATCCTCTGGTTCGTCATTTTTGATTGGTTTAATTTTATTTTTTGCAGATTGGCCTAGAATTTTATCAAAGCCATATTTTTTTAAAGCTGCCCTAATTTCACGCAAACGCTCTTTTGTTTCCTTATCCATAATACCACATATTTATTTCATTAAATAAATTTAAATTATCAAAAAATAATTTAAGCAACATTTAATATTATGAAAATTAATCATAATAAACTTTAAGGAAAATAACTGAAATTTGAGTGTCATTTTACAGATTATGCAAAATTATAATCAAATCAATTAAAAATTAGCAATTTCCGAATTCACAAGCACTTGTTCATCAAAACCAGCATACCAATATAAAAGTGTCGTATATACCATTCATTGATGCATTCAACAATCCATCGATTTTTTAGCTTTTCCAATGCTCTGAAATATATGCTGCTTCACAAGTACAATATCATCAATGATTATTTTGTAACTTTTACCCAATTTTTAACAGTGAGTTTACCATAGCTTGTTACGATATTATATTTGCCTACCTTAATGTTTTTATTAATTGTCAATTTTGCAATTCCTTTTGAATTTGTTTTAACTTTGTAGGTTTTGCCTTTGAACTTAATGGTAGCTATTTTAGATTTTAAAATTTTACCATTGCTGTTTAATAGTTTTACTGTGAATTTAGCTGTTTTAGCTTTCTTTTTGGATAAATTTTTAGTTATTATTGTTGTTTTGATTACAACTTTGTTGGATACCTTAAATCCATTGTATGAAGCAGTTATTGTATATTTATTCGGTTTTTGTGCAAGTTTTAATGTTGCAATTCCACTTTTATTTGTCTTTACATTGTAAGTTTTGCCACCGACTGTTATTTTAACGTATACACCACTTGCAATATCACCATCATCGTTTAAAACACGTACCTGATAGTTTTTAGATCCCAAATAATATTTTGAAATATCGCTATTGCCACCAAGTCTTGGAACAACATTGATTGTTTTAGTTATGTTTTCACCATTCCAATTGTTTATGATAGTTAATTTGTATTCTCCAACCTTTTCAAGGATGTTAATGTATGCAAAACCATTTTCATCAGTTTTAACATCATATAAAACACCATTTAAAATGAATGTTGCATCGGAAGTGTTCAACAACTTAATTGCATATTTGGAATTGTATGTTTTTGTTAATGAGTCATTTTCAATGATTGTTGTTTTAATGTGTATTGTTGAATTTGCAGTTGAGCCGAAGTAATTTTTATTACCAGAATAGCTAATGGCCACCTCATAATCTCCACAGGACAAATTGAAAGTTATTGAAGATTGTCCATTTGAATCTGTGAGTATTTTATATACATTACCTGCAATCTCAACTTTAATCCATTGATTAGCAACCGCATTTCCACCAATATCCTTTAAAGTTACACTATATCGATTGTTTTTCTGATACAACAATGTCAATTCGCTTGAAATAATCTGAGTTCCAGTTACATCAATGTTGAATTGTGATGAAACTTCATCCAACACATAACTGTCATCCAACAACACGTCAACATAATAGGCACCATTTTTCAAATCAAATAAATTTAAAATTGCACTGCCATTTCTAACATCAACAAAATAATCTTCAGTATTGATTATTAGCTTTGCAGTGGCATTTATAGGTTTTGAAAACTCAATTGTGAAATTTGCATTATTCTGGTATTTTCTGACTTCAACATTACCGTCGAGCTTGCATTTCACAAATATATTGAATGAAGTGGAATTTTTAAAATAGTTATTGTCTCCTTTGAAATCAACATATAACAAATAATTTCCACTTTTAAGAGAAATTGGAACCTGAATTAAACCATTTTCATCACTTGTGAAATCAAATGTTTCATCCAAAGTAATTGTTACTGTCTTATTTGAAAGAGTATTTCCTTTCTCATCAACCACAGCAATATTATATAATACATCATCCTCATCAGTTGTGGTCAAATCAGATGCAATAAAACTTACATTTCTAACATCAACTGCAAAAGACTCCACAACATTTTCAAATACATAATCATCATTGGCATTCTCCAAGGACACATTGACATTATAGATTCCATTTGAAAGATTATACAAATAGATTATCTCACCGAATCGAGTAATTTCATTGACTTTTACTACAACAGTATCATTAACTGCTTTTGATAAATAAACTTTTAAAACAGCAGAATTCTGATAAACATCATATTCAAGACTTAAAACAACTCTTGATTTAATTTTAACTCTTGAAGTTAAAGCAGAATCAAAATAATTATCATTACCATTGAACTGTATGCTCAATTCATGCTCACCAGCAGTTAAATTCAAATTGACATAAGCAAAACCGTCATCACCAGTATAATTGGAATAAACATTATCACCTAAAGTGAATATCAATAGCTCATTGGACAATGGATTTGAATTACTGTCCATCAAGCAAGCACTGATGACTGTTATTTCATCATCCACACCAGTAACATTGCTTAAAATAATCCTGGTTCCAGTTACATCAATGTTGAATTGTGATGAAACATCATCCAACACATAACTGTCATTCAGCAATACATCAACATAATAGGCACCATTTTTCAAATCAAATAAATTTAAAATTGCACTGCCATTTCTAACATCAACAAAATAATCTTCAGTATTGATTATTAGCTTTGCAGTGGCATTTATAGGTTTTGAAAATTCAAATGTGAAATTTGCATTATTCTGGTATTTTCTGACTTCAACATTACCGTCGAGCTTGCATTTCACAAATATATTGAATGAAGTAGAATTT
>Ga0256405_10009681_pt1 | contig 13074 bp, 10 predicted proteins | sample RumenRJG_02DNA_FD_189096 | JGI IMG/M metagenome (GOLD analysis project Ga0256405, IMG submission 189096) | Bovine rumen microbial communities from Lethbridge, Alberta, Canada - RJG_02 | ecosystem: Host-associated > Mammals > Digestive system > Stomach > Rumen | place: Canada: Alberta...
ATGCTTTATCGAGCGTGAACGAGCTCGAGCTTTAGCTCAAGATTGTCGTGAAATAGTTAAACACGAGATTTGTCGAAGACCCACGAGGTACGCAGTAATTACCATTAATTACCCACGAATTTTCCATTAATTATATGAGAAATTATATGGGTAATTAATGGCAATTATATGTTTGAATATAAAAAAGCCCTCATTGCACAAGCAGTGGGGGCTTTTTCATATCTGTCCTGCTTCAACCATGAGCACCACGCGTTCGGTCAGTTTGTCGGTGCCCTCTGGTTCGTAGCCTTTCTTCAACGAAGCACCGAACATCCAGGCGAAGGCCTGCCACATCCCTGAACGCACAGGGCCGATGAACGCCTGCATGGCCTCGTAGGCCGTAGAGTGGCATTCGCGGTCTACGAGTTTGATGAGAAGCTTTCCCTGCGAGAAAGTGAGTTTCTTCATCTGCGGCTTATACTCCTTCACGATAGACTGTTCCACCTTCTTCAGATGTTCCTTGCGCTCCTCGGGGGGCAGGGTCTCGGTGAACTCTGCTGTCTCGATGATAATCTGTCGTACCTGTTTGGCCAGTGGCAGCACCTTCTTCACGTTCTTCACCAATCGGGTATAGGCCTGCTGCTGGCGCTTGCTCTTGAACGTCAGTTCGGGGTACACATAGACGTTCGACAGCTCCATATACTGTATGGAGTCGCCGTCCACCAGCGTCTTGCCCACCTTCACTGTAGGTACAAACGCGGGGTCGCCAATCTCTTCCTGAGCCATCACCAATGAAGGCATCAGAAGTCCCGTCAGCAGTATCATCATCCGTTTCACGGGGACAAAGGTAGTGAAAATCGAGAGAAAAGCCAAATTTTATTTGAGCTTTTCCGAGATGCATCCTACCTTCGACGTAGTCAGAGGTGCAGAAAATCGAGAGAAAAGCCAAATTTTATTTCATGCATTACCATACAACACATGGCTAGTGCCTGATTCTTTTCCGTGAATCCGTTGTTCCCTATTCCATCTAAGATGCCACTCACCTGTCCCTATGACATCACTATGACATCAGACATCATATTTAGTAACCAGGGTTCTGTTTCAGATTTTGATTCAACATGATATCCGTATATGGAATGGGCATTAACAATTCGTAGTCGAAGCATCCTGTAACCTCTTGTGCTTTACCCATACGCTTGAGGGCTGCCCAATATCCGTAGTCAAGATAATCAGAAGTTTGCCAGTATGATTCATTATAATTAGCAGATATGCCATCAATAATTATATCGGGTAACATAAGACCATCCTTACTACCTGTAATCTCAAAGAGGTATAGCTGGTTGTGCATCAACGTATAGATAGGGCAATAATTATTGTTCATCTGAAGATATAATGCCCAAATAAATGCTCTATTAAGACTTGCAGACGTAGAACGTGTAGTAATGTATGAATTACTTTCGATTTGATTTAATGTTGTTGCGGCTTGTGTTTTATTGCCTAATGCCATCTGCAATTCTGCTTTTAGCATACGCCCAGCATCTTTGTTGAAATACAGACGTCCGTTTTCTTGTCCTTCGTTTGCAGGAAGATTATCGATGACATTGTTTATTTCATCGAATGCAAACTGAAAGACCTCTGTTTGATTGGTTTGAGCAATATAATTGTCGTTTTCTGTTATGACCTTATTTAAAAGAGGAACATTTCCCCAAAGCATAGCTAAGTTATAGTTGACAAATGCCCTCAATGCTCTTAACTCAGCAATCAAGACTCTGCCTTCATGACTGCCCAGACAATTTAACACGACATCTTCCTTTTCAAGAATCAGATTGATTTTATTTATCGTTTGGTATGCATATTGCCAGGTTTTACTTACCTCTGTCGTATTTGGTGTAATTCGATGGACGTTAATCGGGTCTTTTCTGATACCTTCAAGTTCGAGTTGCGCCGTTTCAAATTCAGCACACGAGGCATAACAGCTGTTATAAATGCCAAGTATGTCTGCTTTAGAACCAAAGATATCTTCCGCTATAGTGACGGAATTAGGTATACTATCCTTCGTTAAAACAACCTCAGCTTGAAGAATATCATCAAGTGTCCCGTCTATTCTTACCATAATCTCGTCGGCATTAACAGACAATAGCGTATATACATATATCGGTTCTTCCGTCTGCTTATAATATGTTTCTATTCTGCCATTTGTAATACGCCAAGCTGTTTCCATGGAGTGGAAAGCTTCGCAAGTGCCGTCGTCATAAAAGCGGATTTTCTTACCTTCCTTAATATAGCTACTGGCCCCTCTCTTAATACTGACACTATTAACATTCCATTGGAAGTCACCTGCAATGATCTCTTTGGTGAAGGCCTTTTGTGTCGAAATATCATTGCTTTCGCGCTCAAAGATATACCTGAAAGTAACACCATTGTTAGCCGTACCGTCCCATGTCATACGGTCACCGCTAATACTAACGTTAATGAGGAAAGTATCTCCTGCATCGCTATGGGCGGTAATCTTGTTGCCGCTGACAGAATACGTACCACTATATCCAAATGTAGGCGCCGTCGAAGTATATGTGCCGTTAGGACTTATGGTAATCTCCTTGCCAACCATGAGCCCTTGATATGATTGTCCGTTCTGAGTGTCCACACTTTGGGTACACATCCATGTACCAGAAGCCACAATGATAAGGTCATCACCTGATGGAGTGCTGTTTTTCTCATCGTCATCACCACACGATACCATCATCGGTATCACTAGAATTGCAAGTAACGTGCTCAGAAGTTTGAATTGTTTCATATAATGACTTGTTTTGTTCATATCCTATTTCTGTTTAATATCTTGATCACTTCGTAATTGATATTATTTTAGGTTTGTAAAACTCTTAATTCTGTGAGACTGAAGTCTACGCTCAAAACGTATACTTCAACGTAGATTGGATTGCTCTTTATATTCTCGTTGTGAGGTGGTGATTCGACAGGAGAATTGAGCAATATGTCTTGTGTCTCTTACGAAACACGCTGCAAATATAAGAAGAAAAATCTATAAATACAACCTTTTAAGCAAAAAACTAACGATTGGACTTGTAAGTATTGATTTCTACTCTAAATAAATGCAAAATAATTGGTGCGTGGGTGTAACATTTTTAAGTTTAGCATACTATATGAATAGAAAATATTGTAAATTTGCAGCATGAATGCTGCTTAAGAAGTCGCAAACGATTATGGCTAATAATGATCTTAATACATATTCCTACGTTGGGACCATCTTAGTCCCACGCTGGGAATGGATTAGTCCCACATTGGGAACAAACAAGAAAAAAACATTATAGGATATCATAGAATATCCATAATTTCTGATTACCTTTGCATCGTGAAAAGAATGTTCACCATAATATGCGTCATCTTTTTCTTTATCTTGCAGGGATGTGACAATCTGCAGAAACAGGATGACAACGTGATGACCAACGACTCATTGGCCATAGGTCTTTGTCGTCAGATTGAAGGTGACGGAACACCCAACGAGCGCATACTGGCTCATTATATCCTGGCTCGTACTTATGTCGCCATGGGTGATGTGCCACAAGCTATTGAGGAACTTCAGAAGACAACGGTTTGGGCCGACTCAACAGCTATTGACTGCGATCCTCGTTTGATTGCCATAATGCATAGCCAGATTCATCAACTTCAGACGCAGACACAGGAATCGTCTAGCACTCCATTTGGGATAGTAGTCTCTTCCGTTCTGTTCCTTGTCTTATGTGCTGTTAGCATTCTGTTCTATAAGAAAAGAGGTAAAGCGAAAATTGTCGACTCGCACGAAACTAAGATTTACGATACAGAAACTTATATTCGCTTCAAAAATCAAAGTAAACATCCTCAACAAGTTATCGCAAAGGAAGACTGGAAGGCCCTTGAGGATATGGTTGACGAGTATCTGCCTGATTTCAGAAAGAAAGTAGATCCTAATCACAACATGAAGCCAACAGACTATTATATCTGTATGCTGATCCGCCTTCACTTTACACCTTCAGAGATTGCTGTTTTCTTGGATATCACCCTTCAAAATCTGTATTCGCGACGTAAGCAGTTGCTGAAAAGTGTGTTTAATATCGTGGGGAAACCTGATGAGTTCGACTTATTAATACAGGAAATCCAATAATCATCAATTCACTGAAACTAAACCACTTACAAGATCTATTTAGTGCTTGTTTACACAATGTTTAGTACTTGTTTAGTCATTTTTCTTTAAATTGTTTGGCAGAAGAGGACTAAACGATTACCTTTGCATCAGACTCTAAAAAAAACAACAAGATGATGAAGAAACTCTTATTTCTCCTGACACTGACACTCGCATCCTTAACAACGCATGCTACAGGATACGAAAGTGACATCATTTATATTGATGGTACGCAATGGGAGTTACTAGGCAGACCCGTCTATGCAGACACCACACTCTTGCATAATCTCAAAGTCGTACTTCCCAAAGATCGTACGATTAGATCATCCAACTGGGATGGTTTCATGACATACTGGACTATCCAACAAGGAAAACTCTGCTTAGACAGCATTCAATATCAACTTTACGACAGTTCAACAAAGAAAACATGGGCAGAGTCTCTTCCCTTGGATACGTTGCGACGCGTGTTCAACAAATACGTCGAGGGAAATCGTATTGTTGCAACTTGGTTCACCAACGACATTCGCCTGGCCAAAGGAAAAGTTATTTGGTACCAGCACTCATTCTTTGAGAGAAACTACGAAAACGAGCAGATTATCAGTATTGCCCAAGGAAAAGTGACTAAAAAGCAAGAGTTCCACAACTACAAAAAAGAAGGTTTCTCCTTCGACCAGGTAAGGGATACTGATTCTCCCAAAACAATAAAAGAGAAATTCCCCATACATCTGGAGAACTATCCAGAACTGGCTGATGCTAAGCGAGTCGTATTCAGTATTCGTAAGGCTCGTGTTGACGAGAAAGGAAACCTTGTTGAATGCGAAGTAAAAGTACTTAAACCAGATGACAATGAGCGACTTGCAGCTGAAATGGCAGAGGCCTTAAAGGCCTACCACCCTTGGCGTGTCATGTACATTAATGGCGAATATCGTGCCTACGGCATTGAATACTGGACTTTCCCATTAAGGTTAGACAAGGAATAAAACCCTCTATTAATCATAGTAGTCCCTGACGGAATCAATATTTTGTTTACCTTTGCAACGTGAACGTCAACTATAAACTTAAAACAAAAACCAAAACTTATGAAAAGATTTATCCTTTTGATGGCTGTAGCGCTTATGAGTGCTATGCAAGTGAACGCTCAAGAAAAAGTATCTGAAAAAGAACTCGTTGGTGCATGGATGATGGATTCTATGCTTTTTGACAATGGAAGAGCTGTTACTTTCGGTCTGAAACGGGGCTACCGACAGTTCAAATATTACGGTCCGGATGGCGAATATGCAGCTGCTGGTGTCTCTATAAAAATGGAAGGCAGAGTGTTAACCGGTCTGACAATTACACCACAGGAATATGGCAAATACACTTTCAAAGACGGCTGGTACTCTGAAATGGGACGAAAAGCCACCAATGACGGTATAAAACTTATCGACAAGAACACCTTTAAAGGAAGATGGCAGGATCATTATGACATCTGGAAGAGAGCCAATCTCTCTGACAAAGCAATAAGGTACATCGTTGACTACTGCAAGGCCCAAAACATACCAACCAATATTGAAGAGGATATCTTGAAGGAGATGTTTAGTAAATGATTTTTTCCATTAGATTGCAAAAGAGCTACTGTCTTAATACATGTTCCCACGGTGGGACTGCTTTAGTCCCACGCTGGGAGCATGTCAGTCCCAGCGTGGGAATCATTTTTACTTCCAAATAAACGTGCTTTTTTAGGCGAAACTCTTGCAAAACGAAGAAAATAATTCGTACCTTTGCATTTATGAAACACGGGCTTATCGCACTTTTGCTTATCACGACGCTCACGGCTACTGCCCAACAGCAGCAGACGTGGGAACAGGTGTGGCAGGAGGTGATGAGTCCTGAGGATATGGAGGAGGAAGAATGGGAGGACTATTATGAAAGGATGCAACAACTGGCTGACCATCCGTTGGACTTGAATCAGGCAACGCGTGAGGAACTGGAGCAACTGCCGTTTCTCTCTGATCAGCAGGTGATGGATCTCATGGAATACCTTGACCGTTACGGACCGATGAGGTCGATGGGCGAGCTGCGGATGATTGCGTCGATGGACTATATGCAACTGGCGCTGATGCCTTTCTTTACCTATGTAGGAGAGGTGGAGAGGGAGGAAAAGAAGTTCCCCAAGTGGGATACTATCGCCAAATACGGCAAACATCAGGTCACAGCGACTGCTCGCGTACCGTTTTATGAAAGGAAGGGCGACAAGAATGGCTATCTGGGCTACCGTTATCGTCACTCGCTGCGCTATGAGTTTTCCTACGGCAACTACGTGAAGGCAGGACTGATAGGGGCGCAGGATGCAGGCGAGCCGTTTTTTGCCAATCAGAACAGCTGGGGCTACGATGCCTATTCTTATTATGTTCAGGTGAAGAAATTAGGTATCGTAGAAAATGCCGTCATAGGGAAATACAAAGTGTCGGCAGGCATGGGATTGGTGCTTAACACCAGCTTCCGACTGGGCAAACTGACTGCCCTGCAAAACATGGGACGACAGACAAACACGCTGCGAGCACATAGCTCACGCTCGGAGTCCGACTATTTCCAAGGGGCTGGTGCTACCGTCAGACTGTTGAAACCGCTGACGGTCACCGCCTTCGCCTCATATAGGCCTATCGATGCTACGCTCAACACCGACGGGACGGCAGCTACGCTCATCACCAGCGGCTACCATCGCACGGAGAACGAGATGCAGAAGAAATACAACACGCATCAGACAGCCTTTGGCGGAAGCGTCGCCTATCGTGCAAACGGTCTGCACGCGGGAGTCAATGCCGTATATACACAGATGGATCGCTTGCTAAGCCCTAACACCAAAACCCTTTACCGACGCTATTATCCACAGGGCGACTACTTCCTGAATACCAGTATCGACTACGGCTATACGCACTACCGCTTTTCCGTGAACGGTGAGACGGCTATTAATAAGGAGGGAGCCATAGCTACGCTGAACAGTCTCAGTCTGCGAGCTACCGATAACCTGAACCTGGTGGCTATCCAGCGGTTCTATAGTTATCAGTACAACGGACTTTATGCCCACGGATTTGGAAACTCTACCCGCACACAAAACGAGAGTGGGGCTTATCTGGGGTTTGCATGGACACCGCTCGCCCGTCTGCACCTGCAGGGCTATGCCGACTATGCCTATTCGGCCTGGCCCCGCTATCAGGTGTCGCAGGCCTCGCAGTCGTGGGATATGCTGTTGCAGGGTGACTATCAGTTACGGCATTGGAACCTGTCGGCTCGTCATCGCGTTCGCTTGCAACAGAAGGACAATGAGGCGAAGACGGCCCTCATCCCCAGCAACGAGCATCGCTCAAGGATTGCCGTCAGCTATGCGGATGACGCAGGATGGACTTCCAAGACGCAGGCCGACTGTACCTATATTATATATAAGAGCAACTCGAAGGGTTGGATGGTGAGTGAACAGATAGGTTGCAAACAGCAGTGGTGGCAGGCCTGCGTGACGCTGGGCTATTTCGATACTGATGATTATGCCAGCCGCATCTACGTTTATGAGCGCCAGATGCAGCACGATTTCTCGTTTCCTGCCTATTATGGTAATGGCCTGCGACTGGCGCTCTTTGCGCAAGCCAGTATAGGTGACCACCTGCGTCTGTCGGCTCGCATGGGCTATACCAACTATTTCGACCGCACATCCATCGGTAGCGGCCTGCAGGAAATAGCGCAGTCGCACGTCACAGACCTGGACCTGCAACTACGCTGGAAGTTCTAAAGGAATAAAAAAAATGCTACTGCAACAATACTAATTCACTTATTTTTTGTAATTTTGCAGTCGGAAACAAAAATTCTTCTCAAAAACATGAAAGAACTTGCCCTGAAGTACGGATGTAATCCGAACCAGAAGCCCTCACGCATCTTTATGCAGGACGGCTCAGAATTACCCATCGAAGTTGTTAACGGTCGCCCCGGCTACATCAATCTGCTGGATGCTTTCAATTCCTGGCAGTTGGTGAAGGAACTGAAGGAGGCCACAGGTCTGCCCTCAGCAGCTTCGTTCAAGCACGTATCGCCTGCCGGCGCTGCCGTAGGCACAAAACTGAGCGACACGCTGAAGCACATCTATTTCGTGGACGACATCCCCGGATTGGACGAGAGTCCTATTGCCTGTGCATACGCTCGTGCACGTGGTGCCGACCGTATGTCATCTTACGGTGACTTCATCGCACTGAGCGATACCTGCGACAAGACCACAGCCCTGATTATCAAGCGTGAGGTGAGCGATGGTGTGATTGCACCCGACTATACCCCAGAGGCTTTGGAAATCCTGAAGGATAAGCGTAAGGGCACGTACAACGTCATCAAGATTGACCCTGCCTACAAGCCCGCTCCCGTAGAGACGAAACAGGTGTTTGGCGTAACCTTCGAACAGGGACGCAATGAGATCAAGCTCGATGACCCCGCATTGTTTGAGAACATCCCCACACAGAACAAGACGTTCTCTGTAGAGGCTAAGCGCGACCTGATCATCGCCCTGATTACCCTGAAATATACACAGAGTAACTCAGTATGCTACGTGAAGGACGGACAGGCTATCGGTATTGGTGCCGGACAGCAGAGCCGTATCCACTGCACTCGTCTGGCTGGACAGAAGGCTGACATCTGGTGGTTGCGCCAGCATCCGAAAGTGCTCGCCCTGCCTTTCAAGGAGGGTATCCGTCGTGCCGACCGTGATAACACCATCGATGTATATATCTCAGAGGACGAGCATGATGACGTACTGCGCGACGGCGCTTGGCAGCAGTTCTTCACAGAGAAGCCCGAGGTGCTGACACTGGCAGAGAAAAAGGAATGGATTGCCAAGAATACTGAGGTAAGTCTGGGCAGCGATGCGTTCTTCCCCTTCGGCGACAATATCGAGCGCGCCCACAAGAGTGGTGTACAGTACATCGCTCAGGCTGGTGGCTCTGTACGCGACGACCATGTGATTATGACGTGCGATAAGTACGGTATTGCTATGACATTTACTGGAGTACGTTTATTCCATCATTAATATGAGCGTAGGCGAAGACGATTTTCAGAGCATCCTGGAGAATGGTATTTCCTTTGGCCGAGGCGGTGAAAGGAAAGATCCCAATGAAGGCAAGGTGAAGACCAAAGCCAAGAAAAAGCAGTATATCACAGGCGCTCACGGTAGCGGTTCGGCAAGGCAAAAAGCCAAGTATCGCGAACAAAGAGCTAACCGTAAACACTGATTTCGTATACTGTGTTACATATAGAAAAGTTTATGAAACATCCGATGCAGTCAATGCACCGGATGTTTTGTATTTTTGCACGGTAAAACCATAAAACTGTAAGCATTAACATGAAAACTAAAGTGATGACGGCCGCTTTATGCGCCCTTGCAATCCAAACAGTCAGCGCACAAGCGCAATATCCTTGGCAAGATCCGAAGTTGCCGAGGGAACAACGTGTTGAGAACCTGCTGGGTATGTTGACACCAGAAGAGAAGGTAGGGCTCATGATGAACAAGAGTATCTCCATTGACCGACTGGGCATCCCGTCGTACAACTGGTGGAGTGAAGCCTGTCATGGTGTGCGCCAAGGCGACTATACCGTTTATCCACAGCCTATCGGAATGGCTGCTGCCTTCAATGCCAAACTGGTCTATGATGTTTTCTCACAAGTAAGCGACGAGGCACGTGCCAACTGGAACCGTACAGACCACAACGATCCGAAGTTGTTTAATGTTCCCCAGGGCGCGACCTACTATCCAGGTAACCCCGAATTGTCTTTCTGGTGCCCAAACGTAAACATCTTCCGTGACCCACGTTGGGGACGCGGTCAGGAGACCTGTGGTGAGGATCCGTATATGAACGCCATCCTGGGTGTGCAGACCGTACTTGGAATGCAGGGCAACAACGACAAGTATTACAAGACCCACGCTTGCGCCAAGCACTATGCCGTACACAGCGGACCGGAGCCTCTGCGCCACTCTATGAATGTAGAGCCTACCAACCGCGACTTATGGGAGACCTATCTGCCCGCCTTCAAGGCTTTGGTGAAGAAAGCCAAGGTGCGCGAGGTGATGTGTGCCTATCAGCGTTTTGAAGGCAAGCCCTGTTGCACAAGCGACCGCCTACTCATCGACATTCTCAGAAACAAGTGGGGCTACGATGGTTTGGTGGTTACCGACTGCGATGCTATCAACAATTTCTATAACCGTGGTCAGCACGAGACCCATAAGGACGGCCTTTCGGCCTCTGTTGATGCTGTGCTGAATGGTACAGATTTAGAGTGCGGTAAGGTGTTTATGTCGTTGAAGGAAGGTCTGGAAAAGAATCTCATCAATGAGAGCGACCTCGATGGCCATCTGCGCAAGACCCTCATGGGCCGTTTCGAACTGGGTATGTTCGACCCCGCTGAGATGTTGCCTTGGGCAAACCTGACTTCCGATGTTATCAGCAGCGAGAAGCACAACGACTTGGCTGTGCAGGCTGCACGCGAATCAATGGTACTATTGGAAAATTTAAAAATTAAAAAATTAAATAATGAAAAGGATGCGACACCGGTTTTGCCTTTATCAAAGAGCATTAAGACGCTGGCTGTGCTGGGTCCGAATGCCGATGACGTGGAATTGTTGAATGGTAACTACGGTGGCACACCCACCAAGGCTCACCAGCACTCGCTGCTCGAAGGTATCAAAAACGCTCTGCCCAATACGAAGATTATCTACAACAAGGCTTGCGAGCTGAACGATGAATACACCACCGTACACCACTTGCAGGACTTCAACGACGGCAAGGGTGTGAAGGTAGAGTTCTGGAACGACAGGAACACCAACTTCGAGAACCCCGTGAAGAGCGGATATTACAACGAGCTGAACTTCTCTACCTTTGGTGCGTGGGGCTTTGCCGAGGGCATCACCAACGATAACCTCGCCGTGCGCATCAGCGGTCAGTACAAGGCTACCTTCACAGGCGAGATGAAATACACGCTGATGACTGATAACGGCTATGTGCTCATCGTCAATGGCGACACCATCGAGACAGCCAAGGCAGGCGGTCGTCGTGGCTTCGGCTTCGGTCGTCGTGGCGGTGCCGACTATAAGTCGTTCAATGTTGAGAAGGGTAAGACATACGACGTGGTGATAGAATACCGTCGCGGCAACGGCAACTTCGCTATGATGCGTGGCGATATCTGCGAGCGTAAGTTGGCTGAGTTCACCGACCTGGCTAACGAGGTGAAAGAGGCCGATGCCATCATCATCATCGGTGGTATCTCTGCCCGTATGGAAGGCGAGGGCGGCGACAAGCAGGACATCGAACTGCCCAAGGTACAGCAGATGCTGGTACGTGCCATGCATCAGACCGGCAAGCCCGTCATCTTCGTCAACTGTTCTGGTTCGGCTATCGCCTTCGGTAGCGTAGAGGGTGAATACGACGCTCTGCTGCAGGCTTGGTATCCCGGTCAGGGTGGTGCCCAGGCATTGGCTGAAGTCCTCTTCGGTGACTATAACCCTGGTGGGAAACTGCCCGTGACGTTCTATCGCTCTACCGCTGATCTGCCCGACTTCATGGACTACTCAATGAAGAACCGCACCTATCGCTACTTCACTGGCGTGCCTCAGTATGCCTTTGGCTACGGCCTGAGCTACACCACCTTCGAGGTAGGCAAGGGAAAAATTTCCGGGAAGTCTGGAAAGTCTGGAAAATCCGGAGCATTCTGCACGCTGACCGTGCCTGTCACCAATACCGGCAAGCGTGAGGGTACTGAGACCGTACAGGTTTACGTGAAGCGACTCGGTGATACGGGTGCTCCCATCAAGGCCCTGAAAGGTTTCGAGAAGTTGACCTTGAAGCCTGGTGAGACAAAGAAGGCCGTGATCACCCTCGACGGTGAGGCTTTCGAATACTATGACGAGATGATTGACGAACTGGCCGTGAAACCCGGACAGTATCAGATTCTCTATGGTACCTCTTCCCTTGATAAAGACCTGCAGTCGTTTGACTTCACAGTGAAATAGTAAAACTTCAAAACAAAATACGATATGAAAAAGACCTTTTTATTATTGGCACTGACGGCCTCTACGTTAGGCACGATGGCGCAACCCCGTACAAACAACGACGGTACGGTGACATTCCAATACAAGAACGACTCTGCAAAGAGCGTGCTGGTGGATGTGCAGTTTGCTGGCCGTAAGGAAATGACAAAGGGAGCCGACGGCACATGGACGGTGACACTTGGTCCTGTGGCCCCCGATATGTACCCCTATTGCTATGTCGTTGACGGTATTAGCATCATGGATCCTGAGAATCCCCAGTATTTCCCCAACGAAGGTTTTAAGAACAGTCTGTTGGAGATTACCTCTAAGGACGGTCTGCCTCATGACATCCGTGATGTGGCCCACGGTCGCATAGAGTATGTGCACTATTTCTCGAAGAGTCTGGGATCCACCAACAATGCCGTGGTCTATCTGCCACCCAGCTATCTGGAAGACCAGCAAAAGAAATACCCAGTGTTCTATCTGATCAGTGGTACTACCGATACGGAAGAGGTGTACTATAAGGTGGGACGCGTGAACTATATCCTGGACAACCTGCTGGCAGAAGGAAAAGCGAAGGAGATGATAGTGGTAATGCCATACGGAAACCCATCGAAACTGCTGGTAACACCACAGGCTCAAGGTGCACCACAGACCCGTTTCGGTGGCGATGTGTTCAGCAAAGACCTCATCAACGACCTGATGCCTTATATCGAGAATACCTATCGCACCAAGGCCGACCGCGACAACCGTGCCATCGGTGGTTTCTCACGTGGTGGTAACCAGGCACTGTTCAATGGTCTGACGAATCTGGATAAGTTCTCGTACCTGTGCTCTTATAGTTCTTTCACCTCGACCGATATTCCCCATGTCTATGACAAGGCAGGCG
>Ga0256405_10009682_pt1 | contig 13073 bp, 9 predicted proteins | sample RumenRJG_02DNA_FD_189096 | JGI IMG/M metagenome (GOLD analysis project Ga0256405, IMG submission 189096) | Bovine rumen microbial communities from Lethbridge, Alberta, Canada - RJG_02 | ecosystem: Host-associated > Mammals > Digestive system > Stomach > Rumen | place: Canada: Alberta | collected...
GTAAACTGAATCTGCGATTTCAAAGGAAACAGCCACAAGCAAGCCGTCAGGCTTGTGACGGCGGAATGCGAAAAAGGCAGCGACTAATCGTCGCTGCCCGTGCCGGACGCCTGCGGAATAGAAGTTGTGAATTTGTATGAAGTGAGTGAGCGTCAGCGAACGAGAGCGGATTAGAGAGCGGAGGCACTCCGCCGGTCACGCACCCGGCAGGCGAGACCCGGGGGACATCGGTGATTGGTTATAACAGCCCCGATGCTTTTCGCATTGAAAGCATCGGGGCTGATTTTTATGGCTGGTGTGACACGGAAAAGGATTACAAATCTATTCTGACCTTATTCTTTTCGCCGTTATAGACAAGATAACCGAAATTTGACATTCTTTCCATGGTTGTTTCCAGTTCATCTAATTCATCGTCTGTGTATTGACCTTCGTCATATTCGTATTCAAATTTGAGTTTAATACACTGCCTGTCAAAACTGTTGTATTTGGATTCCTCTTCTATTGTTACAGTGATTTTTGAAGTATCGTTTGTTGCTGCAATATCTTCGTCTGCTTCATAAGAGAATTTACTGATGTCAAGCCTGGTGGAGCCGTCTGCGTGAATGCGTTTGAGTGACATAGGCAGTTCAATGTAGCTGGTATGGTGTTTTTCGCCTTCAAGAGTTCCGCCGCCGTTGGTGCCGTTTTCAAATCCTGCTATAAAATACGGTTCACCGTCCAAGTTAATGATGTTGCATACTTTGGCTTCGTCATCTGTGTAATGCTCCGCAGGAACATCAACAACCTGATCACTCAGCGGTACTTTATATTCGTTTCCGTCATATTTGAAGTAAAAATAGTAGTCGGAAGGCTTTGCGTTTCCTGCCGTGACGATTACACCATAAAATCCTGCCTGACCGTTGTCGTCCTTGTCTTTCATGTTATACATCGTGTCAAGAAACAGGCGCTTATCAGCGTCAAAGTCATAGGGCTTTTTATCGTCAAAGCGCTCGATATCCTCGCCGATGAAATCATCAAGTAATTCTGATTCTGCAAGATAAGTGATCACAGTCAGTGTATCATTTCCTTCGAAGTCAGAGCTAAACAGGTTTTTGTTAAAGGGCATTTCTTTTACAGACAGTGTGTTGATTTGAATGTCCTTTTCCATATCAAGTATTCTGACCTGCGATACTTCCGAGCTTTCTTTTGCAGCGGAGGATTCAGGCTGAGTGGAATCTTCTGTACTGTCCTGATCAGACAGTGAGCTTTCCGATTCTTTTTCAGACTCAGCAGACGATACGGTCGTATCCTGACCGGGAGCTTTTTGACCGCTCGACTGATTGGAAGAGCCGCATCCGGCAGCAGTCATTGCCAGACATAGGGATAAGACAGACGCCGCAATTATTTTTTTGAGAGATTGATGATTCTTCATGATATTTTTCCTCCTCTAAACTTTTCATAAATGCTGTGGTTATTTTTGATATCACAATTTAAGTATATCATATTGAGAAAGATTTGTAAATTATATAATATCAATTATCTGAAGGGATTATCAAAGAAGTTTCAACAAAAAACCGCCTGTCATCGTTACATGACAGACGGTTGAAGTACCGTATCAGTTTTTCAGACTCTGCATAGGAGCAGGAATTCTGCCGCCCCTTGCAATGAACTTTGCAGGGGATTTCGGGTTGATGTCCATGATCGGACCGTTGCCCAGCAGACCGCCGAAATTCAGTTCTTCGCCTGCTTTTTTGCCGATGGCAGGAATCAGACGAACGGCGGTTGTCTTGGAATTGACCATGCCGATAGCCGCTTCGTCAGCGATAATGCCGGAGATGATTTCGGCAGAGGTATCGCCGGGAATCGCAATCATATCCAGACCGACAGAGCAAACAGCCGTCATAGCTTCTAATTTTGTCAAAGAAAGTGCTTTACTTCTGGCGGCTTCGATCATGCCTGCGTCTTCTGTAACGGGAATAAAGGCACCGGAAAGTCCTCCTACATGGGAAGAAGCCATAACACCGCCTTTTTTTACAGCGTCGTTCAGCAGCGCAAGACACGCTGTTGTACCGTGTGCGCCGCACTGTTCCAGTCCCATTTCTTCTAAGATATAGGCTACGGAATCGCCGATGGCAGGCGTCGGCGCCAAAGACAGGTCAACAATACCAAAGGGTACGCTCAGGCGTTTAGAGGCTTCCTTGGCGACTAACTGACCGGTACGAGTTATTTTGAAAGCGGTCTTTTTGACGATGTCGGCAACTTCTGTGATATTGCACTCGCCTGCCTTAGCCAGCGCAGCTCTGACAACACCCGGACCCGATACGCCGACATTGATTACGCAGTCAGGCTCGCCTGCTCCGTGAAAAGCGCCTGCCATAAAGGGATTGTCCTCCGGCGCATTACAGAATACGACTAACTTTGCTGCGCCGATACAGTCACGGTCAGCGGTAAGCTCGGCAGCCTGACGGATCACCCTGCCCATTTTTGCAACAGCGTCCATGTTGATGCCGGCTTTCGTACTGCCGATGTTGACGGACGAGCAAACCTTATCTGTAACAGACAGGGCTTCGGGAATACTTTCGATCAGCGCATAGTCGCCCGGTGCAAAGCCCTTGTGTACCAGTGCGGAATAACCTCCGACAAAATTGACACCTACGGTGTCGGCAGCCTTGTCCAGTGTTTTGGCGAATTTAACCGGACTCATTGTCGGGCAGGCAGCCGCCAGCATGGCAACAGGCGTTACGGCGATTCTTTTGTGTATAATGGGAATACCGTACTCTTTGCTGATGTCTTCGCCGGTTTTTACTAAGTTTTCGGCATAGCGGCAGACTTTGTCATAGACCTTGCCGCACGCTTTGTCAATGTCATCGTCAATACAATCCAGCAGTGAAATTCCCATTGTGATGGTTCTCACATCAAGGTTTTCGTGGTCGATCATATTGATGGTTTCCAGAATATCATGTGAATTAATCATTGTCTAAAACCGTCCTTTATTCCTTACAATCCTGTCAGATCTTATGCATGGCGTTGAAGATATCCTCGTGCATGACGTGTACCTTCACACCCATTTCTTCACCCTTGGCGGTCAGTGAATCAACCAACTGAGAAAACGGTACTGTACAGCCGGAAATATCCACAAACATAATCATAGCGAACATTCCCTGCAAGACAGACTGCGTTACCTCAATGATATTGACGCCGACGCCGGCACATTCGGCAGCAACTTTTGCTAAAATGCCTACGGTATCTTTTCCTAAAACGGTAATAACTGCGTTCATAACAATAACCTCCCGAAGCGCCGTGTCAGTTCATCAGGCGCCGATGTAAAAAATCTTTTTTGACACAGATTTATTATCCTATTTTTCCGGCATATTGTCAAGGGGGAAGGAACAGAAGTCATGGAAATCACTTTTTGCAGGGACACTTACATTGACCAGTCCCCGTTTCCGGCGAAAAAAGGCACTTTAAGGCTCAGGAAAAGTTGCTGTTGATAGCAAGTCCCTGTTTCCGGCGAAAAAGGCACTTTAAGGCTCAGGAAAAGTTACTGTTGATGGAAAGTCCCCGTTTCCGGCGAAAAAGGCACTTTAAGGCTCAGGAAAAGTTACTGTTGATGGAAAGTTCCCGTTTCCGGCGAAAAAAGGCACTTTAAGGCTCAGGAAAAGTTGCTGTTGATGGCAAGTTCCCCGTTTCCGGTGAAAAATGGTTTGCCACTGTTTTGCCTGTTGTCTTGGTTGGCGCTTCTGCCTGCGGCGGAGATATCCGCCGGAATCCTCGCAATCATTTTCTGAAACCGATGATTTGATTGATAAATAGCCACTCTTGGATGAAGGACATGATCTGTTCGTTTTTGCCGGTTTTGGAGATAGGTTTTGATGAACAGAAGCGCATGAAGTCTGAAAAAGAAAGTGCGTGTCAGATTTGAAAAACTGCCGTATGGGGTGGTGTTAAGGAGAGAATCTTTTCAAGTGATAGTGCAGGGATTTACAGAGTGGCAGAATTATGATAATATGCTAAACAAGAGTTGAAAGAAAGGGGAGGGGAATATGAACAGAACCGCCGCCCAAGGATTCCGGCACATTGCAGCAATCATCTTCGTTGCATTTATATGTCTGACGAGTCTTTTTGTACCCTCTGTGCCGTCTTTATCCGGCACAGGACTTTGCATGAGGGCAGTGCAGAATGAACAGGCGTTTTCTTTTGAAATAACGGGACAGGACGAAGCCCTTATTACTGCCTACAGCGGCAAAGGAGGCGATGTTGTCCTGCCGGCAGCATTAGGCGGGAAGCCCGTAACGGCAGTAGCCGACAAAGCCTTTTACGGCTGTAAAACCGTTACTTCACTGACGTTTCCTGAAACTGTCAGATCAATCGGCGACAGAGCTTTCTGGTATTGCACTGCCGTGAAAAGCCTGACCTTGCCGAAGGGGCTGACAGAGATCGGCGACTATGCTTTTTTCGGCTGTGCAGGGCTTGAAAGCGTGACGTTTCCCAAAAAGCTGAAAAGTATCGGCAGTTTTGCTTTTTCCGGTTGTACGGCGCTGAAGGAGCCTGTTTTGCCTGCGGGTATAACAAGGCTGGGCAGCAGTGCCTTTGACCAGACGGCATGGTACAAAAGCTGTTCGGATGGAGATATCTATCTCGGTCCGTGTTATTACCGATACAAGGGAAATATGCCGTCGTTTTATGAAGCGTCTGTCAGAGAAGACACAAAGGTGCTTGCAGACGGAGCTTTTTCAAGCTGCGGAACCCTTCAGAGTATTACCGTGCCGGAGGGCGTCGAAAGAATCGGCACAAGTACGTTTTTTGAGTGCGTCGGCTTGAAAACAGTGAAGCTGCCGGACAGTCTGCGTACAGTAGGCACCATGGCGTTCAGCGGTTGTCGTGAGCTGGAAGAGCTGGAGCTGAAACAGAATGTCAGTATCATAGAAGACGGAGCTTTTACCGGCTGCAGCCGTCTGAAACGGATTGTGTTTTTTGAAGGAATGACAAGGATCGGTTTGTCTGACAGCAAAGACAGCGAAACGCTACCATTGCCGTTTTCCGGCTGCGATTCCTTGGAAAAGGTCATTTACGTCGGATCGCAGGAGAGCTTTCAAAAGATAGAAACCGATCCCGTTACCCGCGCTTTACTGCAATCGCTGGTGGTTTATGTTTCACCTCAGGATTATTCTTCGGACAGACTGTCGGCTTACGGCCGTGATTCTTCACATGACCCCTCACCGAACAAGAACCCGATTCAGGCACTGTTCGGAATGGAGAATGACTACGATTTTTTAATGCTGCTGTTTTATCTGACAGCCGGAGTAATTGTACTGACGGTACTGATTGTCGTTATCGTACACATTGTCAGAAAGAAAAAGAAAAGAAAGGCGTCTGACAGTGGAAAAGAAAAGGAAGCGGAACAGATGCCAAAGTGGCGCAGCGGTTCATAACACTCCTCGCACTCTCACACATGGCGATGCCTGCATAAAAACCCTGAAACGCATTGTGAACGATTGCCTTAATTTGGCAGATGCCGGGTTATGCTCGTTTTTGCCTATTTAAAAACAGTGTGAAATACATATTGAAAAAAAACAACGGAATTAGTGAAAAACTATTGACAAAATCATGTGAAATATAGTATGATATAACCAATCACCGATGTCCCCCGTCTCTTAGGCGGCGGGTGCCATTCGGACTTTCAGTGGGGGTTATAATCCCCCACTGAAACCCCGAGGAGCTAAAGCTCCTGCGGTGAGGTTGGATCAATGCAGCCGATGTTAAGCGAGCTTACATCGGGCTTTGCTCCGAGTTAAATCAAAGAAGAAAATGTGATTGATGTCGGAAAAACAAGGCGCATGGGCTGTTTTTGAAGGAACAAAATGACGTTGTTGTTCAAAGAGGTGATGTTGTACAAATATTAAAGTGGAGCTTTTTGCAGGGGTTTCAGGGCTATCACACCATGCAAATCACTGACGTGGGCGATGATAAATAATAAGGGTACGCTGAAGCTGACCTATCATTCTTCCAACACAAAAGACAAAATGCTGTCATCTATCTGTCAGAATTACAACAGCTCTGATGATAGGATTCGTTTTTACAAAATAACATAACAAGAAAGGATGATAAAGATGAAAATAACTAAAACAACAGGTGTCATTGCCATTGCGGCAGTTGTTACGGCAGTTGCGGCGACAGTGACAATCGCCATTACAGCACATCGTCAGAATAGTACGCCCCCTACGGTATGGGATAAGGCGGCTTCGGATTATTCCGACAGCTATGTTCCTACAGAGAAAGATACGATCCGCACAGACATACAAAAAGAGCGCAGTCAGAAGAAAGCTGAATTATATCAGCAGATGACAGCCGACGGAAAAGACACTCAGGAGGCTGCATTTGATGCCGATGAACAGATGCTGATCGAACAGGTAAATGAAGTCGGCAGTATTCTTAAAAAGTACAACAGGCTTGATAAGAATTTTTCCTTCCATAGTGTTGACGACAACGTAAAGGGTATGAAGGCGGCTTGTGACCTTCTGAAAAGCTCAGAGGGACTCAGCGCAAGAGAGGCGGTTGTACTGGAAATGTATCTCGAAGAGAATTATCCTGTACTGCGAGATTTGGAAGGACAACAAGACCTGATGAAGGAAATTGAAAGTGTTTTGAATTAAACTTTCGGCGTTGTCCTTTGTATCAGTGTCAGAAAGCCCGGTATCATGAGGTGCGTAACGGCACAGCACGCTTTCAGACGCTTGAGCTTTTGACCGCTTGGTAAAATCACATCTGTTTCATTCGCCTCAGGAAGACAACTTCATAATACATATCTGACAGAGAGCCGATACAGGTATGTTCCATCATGCCAATCAATCCGTACAGATCAATTAGACAGAACAGAGAATACAAATTGTTCCAATCATACAGAAAAGGCTGTTGCATGAGCATAACCGATATGCCATGCAGCAGCCTTTTAATTATGTATGGATTGTCAGCTTTTTGAGCAAGCCGAGCGCCGGTCAGTGTACAGCGTTCGGTCTGAGTCAAAAAGGGTTGTCATCAAGCGTGGTGAGCGTCCGTGTACTGACGGTATGTAGCCAGAAATGAAGCAGTACAGCAGATGAACAGCCATATAACAAACGTCGATGTCCCCCGGGTCTCGCCTGCCGGGTGCGTGACCGGCGGAGTGCCTCCGCTCTCTAATCCGCTCTCGTTCGCTGACGCTCACTCACTTCATACAAATTCACAACTTCTATTCCGCAGGCGTCCGGGTGCGTGACCGCACTGGACGAGTCCGCTGTTGCTTAATGCGGATTTGCAACTTCTATTCCGCTGCAATCAGGTGCTACACCGTCGAAGCCTTTTTCGCATTCCGCCGTCACAAGCCTGACGGCTTGCTTGTGGCTTTTTCCTTTGAAATCGCAGATTCAGTTTACGCAATCACTTCACCGTGCCTGCTATGTGCGTGACTGGTGCGTGACCGCACCGGACGAATATGTTCCGGTAACGATCTTTACATAGTCGCTTAATATGCTTCAAAAACGAAATCGACAGTGGAGGCACTCCGCCGGTGCTTCTGCTTCGCAGAGGTGTCCACCGGACGTTTGCACCCTCTAAGTCAGCGTGGGACAAACGTCCGCCGGTGGCGGGCTAAAATCTCCCACCGGCGGACGCAGGAACTAAAGTTCCCCGACGTTTGTTGACGGCGTCGCTCGCTCCAATCAAGCGAGCTTGTCGGAGCTTGATTGGAGCTTGGCGTCTTGTTTAACAGCGCACCGGGACGATACGATTCATTCCGGAAGTGTGCAATGAACGGAATTCCCGAACAGAATAAAAGACAAGATAGATGTCTTTTTAATCAGAGAACATCGGTGTTGAGAGGTAACGGTCACCGGTGTCCGGCAGTAAAGCTACGATAAGCTTACCTTTGTTTTCAGGGCGTTTTGCCAGAAGTGTCGCTGCATAAACAGCAGCGCCGGAAGAGATGCCCACCAGCAGACCTTCTTTGCGTGCCAGTGTTTTACCGGTTGTAAATGCGTCTTCGTTTTCTACGGTGATGACCTCGTCATAGATTTCCGTGTCCAGTGTTTCGGGCACAAAGCCTGCACCGATACCCTGAATTTTATGAGGGCCGGCTTTTCCTTCTGAGAGTACAGGGGAGCCTGCCGGTTCAACCGCTACGATTGTGACGTCGGGGTTTTGAGATTTCAGATATTTGCCGATACCTGATACGGTACCGCCTGTGCCGACGCCTGCTACAAAGATATCGACCTTTCCGTCAGTGTCATTCCATATTTCCGGACCGGTGCTTCTGACATGAGCGGCAGGATTGGCAGGATTGTTGAACTGTCCCGGAATAAAGCTGTGGGGCAGCTCAGCTGCCAGTTCGTTGGCTTTTTCGATAGCGCCCTTCATGCCTTTTGCACCGTCTGTCAGAACCAGTTCGGCACCGTAAGCCTTCAGCAGATTTCTTCTTTCTATACTCATGGTTTCGGGCATAGTCAGGATAATCCGATAGCCTCTTGAAGCAGCCACGGCAGCCAGTCCGATACCCGTGTTACCGCTGGTCGGCTCGATGATCACAGAGTCTTTTACCAGCAATCCCTTTTCTTCCGCATCATCAATCATTGCCTTGGCAATTCTGTCTTTTACGCTTCCTGCTGGGTTGAAATATTCCAATTTAGCAGCGATGGTTGCGGTCAGCTCATTGTCTTTTTCATAGTTTTTGAGTTCGAGCAGGGGAGTGTTGCCGATCAGGTCAGTAATGCTTTCATAGATTTTCATAATCAATTCTCCTTTGATGTTATCATTATTTTATGTTGGCAGCGGTTCAGTTAATACTGTTTATCGCATTATTCCAAAAAAAGCAGGAATCAACATCGTTCTCCGGAAGAATAGGGTTTCATCATATCACCTTCTCTTAACAATTCTTAGTAAACCTACCAGAACGATAGGTATATTATAACACCTCTTCCATAGCTTGTCAATAGGTCGGAGTATTTTTTTATTATCCGCCGCATTTTTTTTATTTTGCGAGAATCTGAGAGAATTGAATCGTTTTCCCACTTTTCTGATTTCTTTCCATTACGATATGGACAGCGTGGGGCTGTTGACATGAGAAGGTGATAATGTATCCAGCCACGGCTTGTCTGTTCGAATATGGTTTTTACAGCTATTATTCTCAGCGGTTGTATAATGTGTTAAAAAAGATTGATAGTGGTTTTTACTTGTATAGTACGTTTCTTGTCACTGTGTATGCAGCGTGGGGCTGCTAATCAGACAGGTGAATATTCTGCTTGCGGTTCGTCTGACAATTCTCTTCGTGTATAACGCATTATCGCTTGCTTTTACTGACAGTTTATACTACGATAGATAAAAACTCCTCAGCAGCTATCTTTTGTCTTGACAGCCATACAACGCCGGGAATATAATGAGCGGTAGATAAACAGAAAGGGGAGAGTTGATGTTGTTTGCGATAGACTGTCATGCTCATATTTATCATCAGCGGCTGGCGCCAAGAGCCGTAAAAGGAGTCGGAGAATTTTATGATGTTGCCATGTCGTGCGGCGGAACGACAGACGAATTGTCAGAGATCGCAAAAAACAGTCCGGTCAAAAAGTTTGTGGTCAACGTGGTTGCACTGAATGCCAAAAGTGCTGCCAGGCTCAATGATTTTGTTGCAGCAGAGTGCAGCCTCCACCCGGAATTTGTGGGTTTAGGGACTCTTCACCCCGATATGGAGGATATAGACAGTGAAATTGAGCGCATTGTTTCTTTAGGGCTGAAGGGAATCAAGCTGCACCCGGATACGCAGCAGTTTGAGGCGGATTCACCCAAGGCGATGAAAATCTATGAAAGGATAGAAGGCAGACTGCCGCTTTTGATACACAGCGGCGATTATCGGTATGATTATTCTCACCCCCGACGAATTGCCCGTATTGCCGATACTTTTCCGAAGCTGACCATGGTAGCGGCGCATTTAGGCGGCTGGTCAATCTTTGAAGAGGCGATTCCCTATATGAAGGACAGAAGCTGTCACATGGATATTTCCAGCGTCATGCCTTTTATGAAACCAGAGAGGGTGTTGGAAATGATCAGACTGTATGGTGCGGATCGTCTGATGTTTGGCTCTGATTTTCCGATGTGGCACCCGGTCAGCGAGTTTGACAGCTTTATGAAGCTGGACCTGAGTCATGAGGAACAGGAAAAAATACTCTGGCAGAACGCTGCGTCAGTTTTTTCAATTGATTGTTCAAGTCTGCAGTGACGTATCAATGGAATGCTGTGTTCTGCGAAGCCGTGTCAATGTGTTATCCGATTCGGCGGCAGTGCTTTACAGGTTAATGAAAAACTTCCGGTTTGCAAAACAGACCGGAAGTTTTTTTACTTATATGAAAGAATGCACAGGAATTTAACTCGGAGCAAAGCTCGCTTAACATCGGGCTTTGCTCCGAGTTAAATCGTTATGATACATCAGGCACTCTTGTCAGCAGCGAAGAGTTGCTCAATGCCTATCAGCTCCAGTTCATGAATGCTGTGAACTAAAAGTTGGTGTTGAAAACACCACGGAGGAATTATGGGAGGGGGTTATGATGAAGGCGAAAAGAAAAACAATGATCCGTGGTATGAATGTATTGGGAAAGCATAGAGTGTTAACGGTTATGACGTGTATTGTTTTGGCAACGACTGTCACAGCGTCAGGGTGTATGAAGAATTCCGCAGAGATGCAGAAATCCGAAGAGCGGAACAGTGCAGTTGCATCAGAAGTATCAAAAGAAGCTTTACCTGTCCTTGACTGGAACAGTGATGAAACAAGAAAGAAGATTATACTGCCACAAACAAAAAAGTTTCCGGTGAGAATGATGGTTGACCGGGTCAGGGAACGGGAATAGTATCCCAAAAAGATGATTCCTGCTGAAAAGCATTTTGTATTTTCCCCCCTAAAAAACCAAACGGCACGGGCTGTAGGAAAGCCCGTGCCGTTTGGTATGTTCAGGAAATCTGATGATCCTTTGTATCTGATCAACCTGTGAAAAAGCAGGTCACGTTGTGTCGCCCCATACTGCAGTGAGCAGTTGCAGGACTGCTTCCGGACGGCGGCATAGATGATTCTCTGCCAAAGTCGAAGGAAGCTTATCCTGTCAATGGAACAGAGGAAGAAATATGTTGGCAGGGAATGCTTATGAGAAGGATTTTACAGCATTGAGCAGTGCGTCAACCTTGTCACTCTTTTCCCATGCAACGCCCAGATCCTCACGCCCCATGTGACCGTATGCGGAAAGCGCACGGTAAATGGGTGCATTCAGACCAAGCTGCTTGATAATGGCGGCAGGACGCAGGTCAAAGACCTGACGAACGGCTTTTTCCAGAACGTCCTGAGAAACTTTTCCGGTACCAAAGGTTTCTACCATAACAGACACAGGTCTTGCAACGCCGATTGCGTAAGAAAGCTGAATTTCGCATTTGTCCGCAAGACCGGCTGCGACAATGTTTTTGGCAACATATCTTGCGGCATAAGCGGCGCTTCTGTCTACCTTTGTAGGATCTTTGCCGGAAAAAGCACCGCCGCCGTGACGGGAATAACCGCCGTAGGTATCGACAATGATTTTTCTGCCGGTCAGTCCGCTGTCGCCGGCAGGACCGCCGATGACAAAACGGCCTGTAGGATTGACAAGAATACGGGTGTCGTCGTCCATGATCTCTGCGGGAATGACAGGGGTGATAACATGATGGATCAGGTCACGGCGAATGATGTCGATATCAACATTATCATCGTGCTGTGTGGAGATCAGCAAAGTATCAATACGGACAGGACGGTTGTTTTCATCATATTCCACCGTGACCTGTGTTTTGCCGTCAGGACGAAGATAAGGAATAGTGTGATCCTTGCGTACCTGTGTCAGACGCTTGGCGAGCTTATGCGCCAGAGAAATCGGCAGCGGCATCAGTTCGGGTGTTTCGTTGCAGGCAAAGCCGAACATAATACCCTGGTCGCCGGCGCCGGTTCTGTCAAGAGCGTCGCTGTTGTCGTCACGGTATTCATAAGCGGCGTCTACGCCCATTGAAATATCCGGTGACTGGGAATGGATGGAAGTGATAACGGCGCAGGAATTGCCGTCAAAGCAGCATTCGGGATTGTCATAGCCGATAGAAGTGATGACTTCTCGGGCGATTTTGTCAACATTGACAGACGCAGAGGAACTTACTTCTCCCATAATATGTACCAGACCGGTGGCGGCGGTTACCTCACAGGCAACATGAGCCTGCGGATCCAGACGAAGATATTCGTCCAGAACAGCGTCGGAGATACGGTCGCACATTTTGTCGGGATGTCCTTCGGTAACGGATTCTGATGTAAAGAGATAATGAGCCATAAGAGCTCTCCTTTCTGTTGTAAAAACGAGATTGTCCGGAGCAAAAAAACAAGCCCTCCGGCATGACCGGAGGACTTTTTATCACACTCATCTTTCGGTCGAGCCGCAGGATTTGGCACCTTACTGTTTTTACAGCAGGTTGTCGGACTTCACAGGGCCTGTTCCCTCAGTCACTCCGGATAAGTTATCTTTCCAATTGTCAAGCATGATTATATCATTCAAAAAGCTGTATGTCAATGAAAAAAATCAGAATTCAAAACTTTATGTCTTTTTGACAAAAAAACGTTCGATATCCGTTTGTTTTTGTCGCACAAAATAATACCGTAAAACGGACAACCGGACGGTTTAATATCTTTATCAATACAATCATCGAACGATACAATCATCATACAAGCAGTTTTCTTTTGCGAAGGAATACGCCAGCCGTAGTGCGTCTTTTTGAGGCGGTTTTTAAATATGTAGAAGTGTTTGTCTCGTTGCACTTGATCGCCTTTTCAAAGCAGCTTTGCAGGTTAGCAGGTTTGCAGAAGGGGGAGTTTCTCTATCATGAAGAGTCTTCTAATGCGATTTGCAAGGCATTCAGAAAGGTGGTTTTCTATCTGTCGTTGAACAGCCATTTGGAGTGTTATCATTTAAGTAGAGTCGTCAAACGCCCAAAGATGTGATATAATAAAAAACATAAAAGAAAGGCGAGAAAAAAGATGACCTACGAAAAAAGCTTTAAAGAAGAAGCAGTAAAACTGT
>Ga0256405_10009683_pt1 | contig 13071 bp, 18 predicted proteins | sample RumenRJG_02DNA_FD_189096 | JGI IMG/M metagenome (GOLD analysis project Ga0256405, IMG submission 189096) | Bovine rumen microbial communities from Lethbridge, Alberta, Canada - RJG_02 | ecosystem: Host-associated > Mammals > Digestive system > Stomach > Rumen | place: Canada: Alberta...
AAACAGTTAGGAAATTTTAATGTATCGATTCTTACTTATATTATCTTCGATATTATTTTTATCACAAACTTGTTATGCATTTAGTATAGACGAAACATTGGAGAAATATGTTGCACCTGTATCAGATAAGATAGCATCATTTATATTTTATCCAATTCCTGTATGTGGAACAGATGTTCCTATAATTATATTTTGGATACTTTTTGCGGGTATATTTTTTACTGTATATCTGCGAGGTATTGCAATTTGGGGTTTTAAACATTCAATAGATATATTAAGAAAACCGGCAGAAAAAGATGATTCCGGAAATGGAGAAGTTTCTTCATTTCAGGCGTTAGCAACAGCATTATCAGGTACAATCGGGTTAGGTAGTATCGCAGGTGTTGCAATTGCAATATCATTGGGTGGTCCTGGAGCTGCTTTTTGGATTTTTGTCGGTGCAATTTTTGGAATGTCGCTAAAATTTGTAGAGGCATCATTGGCTGTAAAATACAGAAGATTTAATTTAGACGGTTCAATATCAGGTGGGCCTATGCATTATATGGCTCATGGTTTGACTCGTAAAAAAATGCGCTGGTTAGGACAGCCATTATCTGTTTTGTTTGCGATTCTTTGTATAGGTGGTGCTATCACAGGCGGAAATATGATACAAATTAATCAAACAACACAGCAGTTTATTAATATAACAGGCGGAGAAAACAGTTTTCTGTATGGTCAAAATTGGCTTGTCGGCTTGTTAGTTGCAGTTGTTGTCGGATTAATCGTTCTTGGCGGAATAAAAAGTATAGCTAAAGTTACCGAAAAAATAGTTCCTTTTATGTGTGCATTGTATATTATATCAGGATTTATTGTTATATTTGCAAATATAACTTTAATACCTCATGCTTTGGCTGTAATTGTAAAACAGGCATTTTTTCCTGAATCTGTTGCAGGAGGTATTTTTGGAACAATTATTATGGGGTTAAGACGTTCTGTTCAATCTAATGAAGCAGGTACAGGTTCTGCTCCGATTGCTTATGCAACCGTAAAAACAAATGAACCTGTTTCACAAGGGTTTGTTTCTTTAATAGAGCCATTCTTGACAGGACTTTTATGTTTGCTTACAGCTTTTGTTATTACAATAACAAACAGTTATAATGTAAAAGCCGGTATCTCAGGTATTCAAATGACATCTGATGCGTTTTCAACAATAATGCCATTCTTCCCGATTATATTAGCCATTATTGTAATACTATTCGCTTTATCAACTTTAATTTCTTGGGCATATTACGGTCAAAAAGCATGGACATTTTTATTTGGTGAAGGTAAAAAAAGAATTATAATATTCCAATTAATATATTGTTCATTTATAGTTATAGGTTCTGTTTTAAATTTAAGTTCAGTAATTAATATAACGGATGCAATGATGATATCTATGTCAGTTCCGAATATTATAACAATGTACATACTTGCACCTGAAATAAAAAAAGATTTATGCGAATATTCAAGACGACATAAATTAGCAATGTTATTTAATAAAAATTGGTATAAGCATTTTGAAGAAAAATATCTTTAAAAATTAAGTGTTAATAAAAGAATATGCCGTGCAGTTTCCTGCACGGCATATCGCCAAAATAAATTCAATCGGTATTTATTTATTGGCACATCCAAAAGCAATAGTGATTTGTTCTTTAGGGTTAACAGAAGATATTTTTGAACCTTTTGGATCAACTACAAATGCAACTTCATCACCTGTAGTTTGTAATAAGCCCTTTGTACCTGATAAAGCGGTTCTTGTTAAATCAATAGGAGCTTTGATTGATTCTTTTATAGCATCCTGTGTGCTTCTGCCTGCTGCTCTGAATTGACCTTGGAATGTTTCACCAACTGCAGTTCCAACACCACCGGAAACACTTTCAACCGCATTACCTAAGTTAGACAACATACCACCTGTAGTTCTTGCTGTTGTTCCGACAATTGAACCTGCCCAGCTGAACGGCATTGTTAATAATCTTGATACAGGGTTAGGCATATTAACTTTGTTAATTTGTGCAGTTAATATTTGTTTTGGTAACTCTGCTTTACAATTTCCGTGTTCAATCTCTGTAAATGCAAGTTTTAAAGCACCTTTTTCATGTCCGTTCGGACGGATAACTTCTATAACTTTACCGTTTACACGAGAACCGCATGGATATAATTGACCGTTGATAGTTACATCTTCTAAAGTTGTAGCTGCGAATTGCTGACCAACATGTGCTGATTTAGCATTAACTTGATCTAAAAATTCTAATTTCAATGTAGGAATTTTTACAACTTCTTCATTTTCTAAGTAAGCTTGAGCTGATTTATCAATTGGACATGCTGCATTTGCAGTTTTAGGATTGTTGTCGTATCCTCCCGCAACACGTACGTTTTGAAGCATAGAAGCTACATCTGCTCTTGAAGCAGCTTTATTAGCCATAATCATATCAGAATTTGGTAAACCTGCTAATGCACCATTATCTAAAGCAGTTGCGATAGGTATTTGCGCCCATTCAGGCAAAGACGCACCATCTCTGTATTTTGATAAAATATCTTGTGCCTTACATTTATCTATACTGCAATTATTTAAACCTTTTGCCATTGCTGTTAATGCTTCACCCCTTGTTACACTGTTTTTAGGCATGAATTTTCCGTTTGGATAACCTTTCATTAATTGTTCATCAACAGCTTTTGCAATCATAGGATTTGCCCAGTTACTTGTTGGTACATCTGAAAAAATATGTTTTGATGGTAAACAACAATTATTCATGTTGAAACCTTTAACAAGCATTGTTGCAAGTTCTGCTCTTGTTACATTTTTGTTTGGCTTAAAATATCTGTCAGGATAGCCGACAACAACATCATTCATAGCTAATTTATCAATATCGCATGATGCCCAGTAACCTGAATTTACATCAGGAAAATAATCTGTTAAGCCGGCTGCCGCACCTGTGATGCCTCTTAAATTAGAATTTAAATCAATTGGTTCATAAGATTTTCTAAGTGCATCAAGTGAGTTTTCAGTATGAATGTCTATAGGGCATGCTCCATCCATTGCTTCTGTAGCACTATTTACAGATACACCGTTTATTGTGTCCATATTCGAATTTAAGTATGGTAATTGTGCTGCAGCACCTGTAATTTTTGAATCCCTTGTGATTGCAGAACCTGCAATATTAGGATTTAATTGATTTTCAGAAGAAGTAATTGCACTTGAATATTCTCCTACATAATTATTTGTACCGTATACTGCGTTCGGATAACCGTATATTTGTTTCATATCTTTTGTTGATGCTTGTTGAGCCGATGCACAGCTTGCACATGTCGGTTGTGCTTTTTTAGCACATCTATCTGCACAATTGTCTTCTTTTTTACATTTACATTTAGATTTGTGGCATTTATCACATTTCTTAGATGTTACTTTTTCATGTGGTATTGCAACATTATTTGTATTACATGGACATGATGCCATAACTGATGACAAACCTGCTGTTGCTATTCCTGCTGCTATAATCGCTGCTACTGTAAGTTTTTTTAATTTCATTTTCTTTTAACCTCCTTATACAGTTATTTTTTTGAAATTTCTATTCCTTGTGTCATAATTATGCATTTTAATTAAATTTATAACATTGGAAGAACAGGTTATAAAAAAGGATTATTTTTAAATAACTTTTTGGGTAGCATTTTTTAAAATTCAGTTAATTACATATAATCTCGCATAAACGGCTTTCTTAACAAGAAGAAAGCCGTTTATTATTTATGTAGAAATGTGGATATCGTCATGCTAAGGTAGTGAAACTACCGAAGTATCTCTTGAGTTATCTTGCATAAGATTCTTCGATTTTTACCCTCAAAAAAATGACGAATAATTTTTATTTCAAATTAACACCTGCTTTTGAAGAAGCTGATGCAATAGTCTTTGTAATTGATACTATATTTTTTGATTGTTTTAACATTGCTTTATTTGCTTTTGCAAGATTTTTAAAATCATTAGCCATTAATGCCGCAGCTACAGGATCAGCTTTTACTTGTTTTAAAAGTGTTTTGGAATCTGATGCAAGTTGTGTATAAGTTGAGTTTACTCCTGATAATTTATTTAAGCTATTTTTTATATTGGCTTTTTTAGTTGCTGATAAATTTTTTAATTCTTCTGTTGCATTTTTTGTTTTTAAGTATTTTTTAATTTGAACCACACCGTCTTCTGCAACATCTATTTGAACATCAAAAGTTCCATTTTTAGCTAATTTTGCTCTTTCTTCTTTATATTTTTTAACCTCATCTGACGGTAACATATTAGTTACAATACTGTTTACTGCTGATTCATAATTTTTTGAAGTATTGTTCATTTTATTAATCATTGTATTAATTTGACTTTTCATTGCAGCTTGGCTTTTAGATAAAGAGGTAGTTGCTTTTGCTGCTTTTGTATTTTTTGCAGTTGAAATATCAGGTGTGTTGACTTTTAAATTAATTCCTCCGAAACTTTTATTTAAAGTATTGGCAAATGCTGTTCCTGAAACTAATACTGCTGATAAACACAATGTAGAAATAATTTCTTTTTTCATAAATCCCCCTTAATTTTTTTTACTATATTCAAAGAATACAACAAAAATAACTTTGCTTTTTATTTTATTAATATTTGTAAATCACCTTACCTATATTATAGTTTTTGGCAAGTACACAAAATTAGAAAAGTTTTTCATTAACAAAGAATTGATATAATGTAGGAAATATGCTACACTATTAACATGATAGAAAAAGAAATTGAATTATACACAACCAAAAATGGTGAGTGTCCTTTCATAAAATGGATTCAAGAACTTAGTTCTGATTTTAAAATTAGAATTAATAAACGAATAAATAGAATGAAAGATGGCAATTATGGAAATTGGAAAAAGCTACAAAATAGCCATCTTTCAGAATTAAAATTAGACTTCGGTAAAGGATACCGAATATATTTCAAAGAAATAGATACAATAATAATATTAATACTTGCAGGAAGTGATAAATCCGACCAAAAATCAGTTATTAAACAAGCTGAAAAATATTTAGAAGATTATCTTAATAGGAGTAAAAAATAATGACTATAAAATTTGATGATTATTTAAATGAAGAATTACAAAACCCTCAATTTCAGCAAAAATGGCTTAGGCAAACCATTATTGAATATATTGAAGATGGGGACTATAAAGAGTTTTTTAGAGCATTAGAACAGGTGATAAAAGCACGTACAACAGTTAGTGAATTTGCATTACAAATAGGTATGAACAGAGTACAATTGGTTGACATATTACATGGAAGAACTAAAACACCAAGTCTTGTAACTATTGGTAAAATATTGTCAGGTTTGGGTTTTACTCTAGATGTTAAATCCGCATAATTTTATTTTATCGATTTGAATATTTTGTACATTATACGTGTAAGCTCCTCATCTTCAGACATTGCACTGTTCATCTCTTTTAGCAAATCTTCTTTTGGGGCTAAATATTCATAATTGAATAAATCAAACGGAGTTACTCCAAGTACATCCATTATCTTATTTAAATTTTCCGCAATTGGAAAAACTTTTCCTGTTTCTATATTACTAAAACTCTTAGTTTCAATACCTATTAATTCTGCAACTTTTTCTTGAGTAAGCCCTTTTGCTTTTCTCAAATCTTTAATTCTTTTACCTAAAACTTTTTTAATATCCATGTAGAAACCTTTTTCTCATTATTAATTGTTTTAGTTTAAAAAATAACCGCTCAATAAGATACTATTTTTCTTGAAATAGTATTTTTTGCATGGATAATACCATGTATAAAGTGGAATTTTGATAAAAAATAGTAGTTTGAAAGGGTGAATTATGTGTAAATGCTAAAATAAAAAATCAATTTAATTATATTTGGAATATGAGTAATGTTATATTTGTAAATTAAACGATAAAATCTATTCAAAAAAATTTTTTACAGGTACATCAAAGTATTCAGCGATTTCAATAAGTTTTTTCAAACTTATAAATCTTTCAAAACGTTCAACATGACCAATAAATTTTGAATTAACATTCAATATTTCAGACAATTTTTCTTGAGAAATATTGGCAGCCAAACGATACTTTTTAACATTTTTACCGATTGTTCTATAAGTTTCTTCTTGAATACTTGACATTCTTATATTTTATAAACTATACTTTATAAGCACCACTGCTATATAAGCACTATTTAGTATTAGTTTAAAAATGAGGTTAGAATGATAGAAAAAGACTGTAAAAAAAGTTTAATAAAAAATTATTTTAGTAAATCTATTGTTTTTATATTAAAATAATTTGCAATTTTATCCAGCTTATCAATTGTAATATTAATTGAACTTTTTTCTAATTTACTTATATAAGAATTATCAAATCCCAATATCAATGAAAGTTCTTCTTTTTTAAGATTATGTGATTTTCGATATTTACATACATTAATGGCAATTTTTTCTCTGCTATATTGATTCATATTCCAATTTTGATTTATATTACTATTTTATAACAGGAATGACATTCCATTTTTGGAGTATATGTCGGATTAAATATATTAACAGTAATAAAAATAAAGGAGTAAGTAAAAATGAGTGATAACAAAAAAGAATACAAAAAGACAATATTGATTGACTTGGATGGGGTATTAAATACTTATATGGGGAATTTTGACAAGAATGTTATACCTCCGATAAAAAGTGGCGCGAAAGAGTTTTTGGAAAAATTATATCAAAATTATGATTTAAGATTATTTACAACAAGAAACAAATTATTAGCATCAAAATGGCTGATTGAAAATGAAATAGACAAGTATTTTTCGGACATTACCAATGTAAAAGAGTTAAGTTACCTTATAATTGATGACAGATGTATAAAATTTACGGGCGACTATGAAAAATTAACTGATAATATTGAAAAATTCAAACCCTGGTTTAAAGAATAAACATTTTAAATTTTGTTACACTTACAATCGGAATACGGGCATTTGCAGTTTTGATTAATATGTAAAACATTCGGGGTTATGTATTCTGCATCAAAACAGTATTTTTCAGCAAGTCGTTTTACCCTGTTAAAATATACCATTTGTTTTGCCGGATTTTCAAGTATCAAAACTACCATCGCTTTTTTACCTGTCATTTCTTCATAATGTAGTGCCTGTCCTATACTTTCTGCCCATTTATTTGCAAAGTCAAATTCTACCGCATGATATTTAGTAAGACAGTCAACCCTTGTATAATCTTTGTTTTCATATTCTTCAATTCCTGAATGGGCTGAACACCATGCATGTTGATAAGAAGATTCGCTATGTTCATGTGAAACTGCATCTGCATTTTTTATTGCAAATAATAATAAAAATAAAACAGTTAAAATCTTAGTATACTTCATTAGAGTATTCTACACTATTTAAAACCTATTTTCTACTAGTCATCTATCTTAAGGAAGATGTACTAGTGCAAATATTATTTATTATATATCAAAATATGCGATAGTTGGTCGTTTTTAATAAAATATTTACTTTATAAAATTTTATAAGGTTAAAATGGTAGATATAAGTAAGAAATTTGGTAAGAGATTACAAGAAATAAGAAAATTAAGAGGTTTAACTCAAGCACAGTTAGCCGAACTTGTTGATGTAGAAACTGCAACTATTTCAAGAATAGAGCGTGGTGTTCGTTTTCCTCAAAAGGAAAACTTGGAGCTTATTGCAGAAAAACTGGATGTTAAAATAAAAGATTTGTTTGATTTTTCTCACTGTGAAGACAAGAAAAAGTTATTAGCCGATATTCAAAACATGATAAATATGGCTAAAACAAAAGATTTGCAATACATTCATAAAATGATGACTATTTATTTTGAAAATAAATAAGAGTTTATAATTTAAAGAATCTTTTTATGTCATATTGAGGACATAGTCTGAAATATCTCACGTGGTGATGTTATAAAGAAATTCTTCGTGCTTTTTCCTCAAGAATGGCGGAAAACTTCACCCCCTCTGTTTATACTCCATACGGGAAAGAAATTTAATTTTATTTTCTGAAAAAATTTTGTTATATAAAATTATTAAATTTTAAATTATTTTAATGGAATATTGTATATGTTTTTTTGCTATGTTATAAATTTAATGTAAAAAGTTGGAGGAAATTATGAATAAATACGTTGAGCAAGTATTAGAAAATTTAAAAGCAAAGAATATAAATGAACCGGAATATTTACAAGCTGTTGAAGAAGTTTTAACTTCAATAGAATCTGTAGTTGAAAAACATAAAGAATTTGAAGAATTAGGTATTTTAGAAAGAATGGTTGAGCCGGAAAGAATTATTACTTTTAGAGTATCATGGGTTGATGATAAGGGAAAAGTTCAGGTAAACAGGGCTTTTCGTGTTCAATATAGTTCTCTTATAGGTCCATACAAAGGAGGTATTCGGCTTCATCCTTCAGTTAATCAAAGTATAATGAAGTTTTTGGGATTTGAACAAATTTTTAAAAATGCATTAACAGGTTTACCTATAGGTGGAGGTAAAGGTGGTTCTGATTTTAATCCTAAAGGAAAATCAGACAGAGAAATAATGGCATTTTGTCAAAGTTTTATGACAGAACTACAAAGACATATAGGACAGGATGTTGATGTACCTGCAGGAGATATTGGAACAGGTGCAAGAGAAATCGGCTATATGTTTGGTCAATTCAAACGTATAAGAAATGCTTATGAGGGTGGTGTTTTAACAGGAAAAGGTCTTTCATACGGCGGTTCTTTAGCAAGAACTGAAGCAACCGGATTTGGACTTGCATATTTTATGCGAGAAATGCTTAAGGCAAATGAAAATCAATCATTTAAGGGTAAGACTGTTACGATTTCCGGTTCAGGAAATGTTGCAATTTATGCTTGTCAAAAAGTTAAGGAAATGGGCGGTAATGTTGTTGCAATGAGTGATTCTAACGGATGTGTTTATGATGAAAACGGAATTGATTTAGATTTAATAAAAGAAATCAAGGAAGTTAGACGTGGTAGAATTAAAGAATATTTAGATGTTCATAAAAATGCTAAATATATGGAAAGAACATCTGAAGATTCTCCAATTTGGACAATTAAGACAGATATAGCTTTACCTTGTGCTACTCAGAATGAAGTTACATTAAATTCAGCTAAAAAACTTGTAGAAAATGGTGTAATTGCTGTTGGTGAGGGTGCAAATATGCCTTGTACAAAAGATGCAACAGAATATTTCTTGAAAAATTGTGTTCTTGTAGGCCCTGCAAAAGCAGCTAATGCAGGTGGTGTTGCTACTTCTGCAATTGAAATGAGTCAAAACAGTATGAGATATTATTTAACTTTTGAAGAAGTTGATAAAAAGCTTGATGGAATTATGACAAATATTTTCAAGGCATGCCAAGATGCAGCTACAGAATACGGTTTGGGTAATAACTATGTTGCAGGTGCAAACATTGCGGCATTTACAAAACTTGCAGAGGCAATGAAGGCACAAGGTGTTGTATAGAACCTTAAGTCGATTGTAGAATTATGGATAACGAAAACGAGAATTTGTTCAACCCTAAATGGGAAAAACATGGATATATACAGGTTTATACAGGCGACGGTAAAGGTAAAACAACCGCTTCATTAGGGCTTTGTATGCGAGCTTTAGGCAGAAAATGGAAAGTCTTGCTTGTTATGTTTACAAAGGGTGGTAATGATTATGGAGAGTTAGTATCATTCAAAAACCTTTCTCCAAAAATCTCAAAACAGCTGACTATTGTACAGGCAGGTTTGGACAGAATTGTATATAAAAATAACAGTAATGAACTTGATAAAAGAGCCATACAAAGTGGTTGGGATATTGTTAAAGAGGCGGTTAAGAATAATTCTTACAATATGATTATCATGGATGAGGCGAATATAGCAATAGACTTAGGGTTGATAGATTTAAATGAAATGCTGGATGTTTTAAAAAGCAAACCTGAAGAAATGGAAATAGTTTTAACCGGCAGAAATGCAAAGCCCGAAATAGTAGAACTTGCACATCTTGTATCAGAGATAAAACCAATAAAACACTATTGGGATACAGGTGTAATGGCAAGAGAGGGTATTGAATTCTAATCTTTTTTAGCAGACGGAAGATTACAAGACATTTCTGCAAGAACTCTTTGTACATCTGCTCCGCCGAATATTACTTCCAATAACATATCTTTTTGAATCATTGTTGTTTCTTGATATTCCATTGTATCAGCATTAATAATATTAAATTCAAAAAAATCTTCACCAACATGCACTAATTTTACATATTCATTTCCGCCAACCCACTTTGCAAACATGTATTGACCTTCAAACATTTTTAATCTATCACTAAATCTCATACGCTATCCTATAATTACCTGACTCACTTACAATAATATATTAGTGATATTTTTATATAAGTCAAAATTTTCGAAAAGTTTTTATGATAATTGGTATAGGAAGCATTGTCCTACAATGTAGTCAATATCCTTTTGAGCAATATCTGTTAAAACAAAAGCGTGGTAAAATTCCGGTTTTGCATTTTGAGAAACTGCTCTTGAATAAACATATTCAGCATGAGTATTTATAATATGATTAGGAAAACTGATTTCTACTTCAATATTTTCATAAGGCAGGAAAGGTTTTGTATTGGATATACAAATACCTTTTCCGCAAATATTTACGGTTTCACCTTCAAGAATGTCCGTTTTTGATGTTCTTTTTACGGACATTTTATAAGGAATATTCAAATTAGCCCTAAAGTATTCTCTGCGTTGTGTAATTTTGTTTTGAGAAGGATATGCTATAGCATATAAAGTTGTTCCATTCTCCTGTAATACGTCTATAACTTTTGATATAGAATTATATATACCATTTTCCGTAAATACATTAAGATTTAATTGAGTACCGATTTCAGGGATAGCTTCGGGTTCGTTTATAGGATAAATGAACATTTTATCCGGCAGAATATTTCTTATTTTACATATAATCCTGTGAGTATATGTTTGGTCATGAAATTCTACTTCAAAAGACTTAAGATTTTTATATTCTTCAAAAATATTCACTTTTATAAACTCCTGTTCAGTTAATAATATAATTAAACAATAAAAAATAAAATATGTAAACATTGACAATGTTGAGATTTTGCTGTAGATTAAAGATACAAGGGCTTGTGGCGAAATGGTAGACGCGCTAGTCTTAGGAACTAGTGTCTTTGGCGTGAGAGTTCGAGTCTCTCCGAGCCCACCATAAAAGACAGGATAAAATTTTATCCTGTCTTTTATTATATATAATGCGGGTTTCCATAAGTTCGAGAAGTCAAAAATGAACGAATACCCTAAATTTTAATCAAATCTATAAAACCCCAATTACAAAAGGGTTTCCAAGAGTTCGAGAAGATTTTTAATTGGGACAAAATTTTTCACCCTGTAAGACGGTTTGCATAAAAGAACAAAATAAGTTATCATTTGTATAGCAAAAATTTTAAATAAGGTAATATTGTTATGAATGATTTAATGAATACTTCAAATAAATTGGATATAAGCGGTTTATATAAATGTTTATATGCTTTTTTGCTTGCTAATATTGTTTTGTGCATTGCATTATTTTTATTTGGTGTAAAGTCGGCTGTACTTGGGATAATTGTTGATTTACTCTTTATGATAATTGTTGCAATATCTCATAAATTTCATATCAGATGGATATTATGGATTATTTTTATAATTAATTTATTTAATTTATCGAATATTCTAACTATTATTACATATGCTATTCCTTTGTATGTTTTATCTGTGGGAATCTATAGAAATTTAAAACAAGATTATAGATATTTAATATCTGAAAAATTTGAAAATAGATTAAATCAGGTTTGTATATCTACATTTAGTGTATTATCTTTTATTTCATATTTGGTATTGTTTATAATGTATTCTTATTTTGAATGTCAAATTATAAAAAATGCCTTTTGGCAATTTTTAAATCCATTGAGTTATTTATGGGCATTATGGGAAATGTTCAAAAATCCGTTCACATATCATATTTTGTACATAACTGCTATAATTTTTATTTTAACTTATGTTTTTACGTTATTTGGCGAGTATGATAAAGAAAGGAATTTTACAGAATGAATGAACTTAAAAAAGAATATGTTTATATAATTATTGTAGGAATATTAGCATTTGCTTATCTTGGTGGCGAATGGTTAAAAATAAACCATAAAGATAGAATAAGAAAAGAAAATATTGAATATAAAGAAAAACAAAGACAAGCTTGCGAGGAATGTATAAAACAAGCAGAGGAAGATTATTATAATGTATGGAATCATACTTGTAAAAGTAGGGGATTAAAAGAAGATTGTTCATTGCCACTAAATGTTGCAAATTCAATAGAAAAAGATTTACAAAATAATAAAAAAATTTGTATAGAAAAATTTAAAAACAATGCGTTTGAGGTGGAAGAATAAAGAGGTAGTATGAAAGAACAAAACGAACAATATGAATGTTTAGGAAGTCAGATTTTTAAAATATTTGGAGTTAATATCTCTAACAAAGAAGATGCAATAGAATCTATTGATTTTCTTGTTGAGTATTGTGCAAGCATTCTTGGGATTTTATTTGCGGGTAATATTGTTGAATTATTATTTGGTCATATTCCATTTTTTGGCATTATTCCAATCTTATTTTTTGGTTTTTTAACTTTTTGTTTTAAAAAATGGAAATCAAGAATTGCAACAACTATATTTTTCGTTATATTATTACTTTTATCATTAAGTGCAATCTCATTGATTTTAAATAATGAATTTAAGGGGATATGGAAATATGAAATATTGTTTATGATTCCTCTTTTGATTGTATCTTGGAAAATGTTAAGAAGTTCTTTTTTGATTCACAAAAAATAATCATTTCCCTTTTTCGTATAAATAATACTTCATACATCTGTCAAAATATACGACATCTTTTATGTTATCAATATCAAAGAAAAAAGTTCGAAAATTGTCCACCAAAGCCCAGATTATTTTAAAATCGAACTTTATTTATAAGAACCTGTAAAATCAATGATTTTTACAGGTTTTTCAATTAGC
>Ga0256405_10009684_pt1 | contig 13070 bp, 11 predicted proteins | sample RumenRJG_02DNA_FD_189096 | JGI IMG/M metagenome (GOLD analysis project Ga0256405, IMG submission 189096) | Bovine rumen microbial communities from Lethbridge, Alberta, Canada - RJG_02 | ecosystem: Host-associated > Mammals > Digestive system > Stomach > Rumen | place: Canada: Alberta...
GTGCAGTTGTGGCACTACGGGCGGCAGACACACTTGGTGGCTCTCAAGCCGTGTCAATGGCTCTTGATGTGCGGCAACATGGCTCTAAAACTCCGTGCAGATGGCTCTGGTGGAACGGTATATACATTTTTGTGATTTATGCTCCCAGTGCGTCGGCTATTGCATTTGATGCTTTGAGTTTAGCCTCGTTGAAGAAGTGGCTGTATATTGAGAGCGTTGTCTGTGGTGTTGAGTGTCCGAGCATTGCCGCAACTGTTGTAGGATCAACACCAGCATTGATCTGAAGGCTTGCGTTCAGGTGCCTGAATGTGTGTATTCCATAGAACGGGAAGTTCTGTCTTTCACATTCTTTTCTCAGCCAGCAGTAAGGTGTGTTCATTGACATCGGCTCGCCATTCCATTTTGTAAACAGCCTGTCGCATTCTTTCCACAGGTTTCCAAGTTGTGCCTTGTAGTCATCCTGGTACTGCTTGTACTCTTTGAGCAGCTGCGTTATGTTTTCAGGAACATAGATGAATCTTGTTGATGTCTGTGTTTTGGTTATGTCTGTGTAAGTTCCTTTACCGGGAACATAGTTTGATGTTCGGCAGATAGATATTAGTCCTGATTCAAGGTTTATATCTTTCCACTCGAGTCCCATCAGTTCACCACGGCGGCAACCAGTGAAGATAGCAAGGTTGAAAAACACTTTGTACTTCATTTCAGCATTACCTATGATGTCAAGAAACTGCTTGACCTGCTCTTTGGTGTAAATCTTTTTCTCATAGTGTGATGACTTTCCGTTAGCATCATACTTGGGTATCGTTACCTTTTTGCATGGATTGAAATTCAGCATATCCATTTTGATAGCGTATTCGAATATCGAAGATATAAATGACAGGTGATGTATCATTGTCTTTCTCGACAGTGGTCCGCCTGTGTTCTTGTTGACACCGTTTTGTGCAAGCGAGTTGATAAACTGCTGTATGTCTCTTGCAGACATCTTGTCCATTCGTATATATCCAATAGCAGGGTAGACTCGCTTAGCAAGTTCTCTGTCTCGCTTTAGGGAAGTGCTTCGGTGATTGAGTTTCGCATAATCTTCAAACCATTCTTCTGCGAATACCTCAAACTTAATATTTGCACTTCTCATACCTTGTGTACATTCTTCCTCGAACTTTACTGCCTGTTTGTTTGCTTCTTTTTCGGCTTGGCTCTCGGTCATATTATCGGGCGGTCTCCATGTTTTTGAACGTGTCACTTGTTTGCCGTGCGAATCATAACCGAGTGAAACTTTGATTCGGTATGACTTACCTCGTTTAATTATTGAAGCTATAATAATCTCTCCTTTCGTTCAAACCAGGTGGCAGGATACTCGATACCGCAGAGGTATCGACATATCCAGCCACAGTTCTATTTTTTTCTTTAAATCATTTTTCCTGCTTATCTGACAACTCACCTCTAATGAGTTTGTACAGATTGGCTTTGTTGATGAGATACTTTTTCCCTGCCATGATGCAAGGAAGATCACCGCTTTTACACAACTGTCTTATTCTGAATTCTGTCAATCCGTCAATAAGTCTTGATGCTTCTTTAATAGTGAGCATAGTCGGTCTGGTCATAATAGTTATGTGTTTCATATGCATTGTCCTTTCATTAGTTTTTGTTGTTTTCAAACGAATTGGTGTGTTTACCTGCTGGCAGGACACACGATACCATAGAAGTATCGATATATCCAGCCAGCAGTTTTATAGTTTGCTTTTACAACATATTTTTCTACTTAACTGATAACTCACCGCTAATGTATTTGTACAGAATATCTTTATTGATGAGATACTTTTTACCTGCCATGATGCAGGGGAGCTCGCCGCTTTTGCACAACTGTCTGATTCTGAATTCTGTCAGTCCATCGATGAGTGTAGCAGCTTCTTTGATAGTGAGCAGGGTTGGTCTGTTTGTAATAGTAATGTCTTTCATATAAATCTTTCCTTTCATAATTTCATAATTCAATTGTTGTTGGTCTTCAAATGGGTAGGCGAATTACCGCCAGTCTGTTTTTTGGGTGAGTAGTCTCACTCGTTTAGAGAATCACAGTTTCAGCTGTAGTAACAGTTACAACACAATTGTTTTGTTCAGCTGAAAACGGCTCGTGACGCCAGCAAGTTCCATCGCAGCAGCGGAGTTATAGGCTTGCTTTTGAAATTTTGACGTCGGTAGTTTTTGCATTTTTACATTTTGACTCCAATCCTCCTTTCGCAGTTTCTCTCGCATACACGCCGAGCTTTGCTCGTCGAAGTGAGGCGTGCGGCGGCAAATGACGCCAGCACTTTCACCTGCAAAGCTCTGAATGGTCTGAAACCGAGCAAAGTTTGGCTGCCTCAAATCTGTCGTGTTATCAGTTCAGACATATTCTTTTCTGCCAATGATAAGGGGCGCGGGTTCGCCCGCAGATGTGCAAGGCTGCCGCCGCAAACTGCGGTGGGTGCCATAGCGCTATGCTTGCCTTAGCCGAGCAAGGTGAAATTCTGAATTCGGGAGCTTCTGTGAAATGATTTATCGGCAGAAAAAGAGACCTTACGGTCGCTCACACTTGCGCCACGATGCCCTGTGCGGCGTTGTCAGGTATCGGCTCGGGTAAACTCTCCACCGAGGAAGAAGACGGGCACAAATCGCGCGACATTTGCTGACTGATTTTTCGTTTGTCAAGGACTATCACGCTCATTAGTTTGCCGCTGCCCGAGCGTATAGTGGTAGTGTTGCGCTCGCCTGACTTTTGGAGTATCTCCTCGTTGGCGAGCTGCTTGACCAGTTCTTTTTTCGTGATAGAGAAGTGCTCGTCCTGTTCCTGACACTGCCTTTTCACCTCTGCGTGAACAGCATCGGCGAGAAGATAATAGCAGCCTGCGTCCTCAAGACCAATGAATCCTTTCTGTGTCGCGCCGCCAAAGTCATTTTTGTTTTCCACATAACACCTGCCGCTGTCCAGCAGACCAGAGAGCTTGGTACAGAACTTTGTCACGGGATCTTCCTCTGCAATCTGCTCGGCACTCCTGCGGCAGCTTTCAATAAGAACTTTGTCAAAGTTGGCAGTGAATTTTTCATACTCACCATTTTGCAGATAGTTATAGCTCTGCAAGAATTTCAGCAGGAACACAAGACCTATCCGCAGGTGAGCAAGATTTTCAGGCGCTCTGCTGTGAGTGATTATCTTGTGCTCGAGCAGCTTGTCAGTGTACTTCTGTCTGAACTTGCAGAACATTCCCGACAGCTTTTTGACAAACGATTTTTCATCGGTCAGATAGGTTTTCCTGAGCCAGTCAATGTACATCATCATAACAGCCGTGAGTTTGTTCTCCTCTGCGAGCTTCTGATACTCAGTCAGGACTTTCAGGTCTATCTCGTTGTCTTTCAGCTCGATCTCAAAGAACCTTGCCGTACCCGAAACAGATATCTCGGGTGAGAATTCTGCGGTGATAATTGCGTTGCCTGTGGGAGGCTTGGGGACTTGCTCCTCCGCCTTGCAGTTGAGTCTGCCTCTGCCAATTCGGTCGCCGTAGTAACGTGAGATGTTTTGTGCGATGCTCCTCATTTCTTTCTCCTGATACCTGCCGGCAGGGTGAAAGTCATCGATGCAGGTCAGCACATCTTTAAGGTGATAGATGTTTGATAGTATGCTGTTGGCAGTGTCGTGGAATGACAAAGGCAGGTCACTTGATGTGAATCTGCCGAAGAATGATAGGAACAAGGCTGCGAGAGTTGACTTCCTTGAACCTGTTTTGCCTATGAGTGCTGTGACGAATTTTGGCTCGTGACCTGCTGCTTTGAGGAAGTGATTGAGCGGCGAAAGAAAAGTAACTGCGGTCAGCGGAAGCAGAACTCTCTTTGGTGCAAAGCTCATATCAAGCAAGGCGTAGACGGGCAGAAGGTCGTCGATTTCACCCTGCTTGTCAAAACGGTACCTGTTCAGCTTGCCTTGAAGCTCCACGTTCAGAGGACTGTCCTGCATTGGCATTAGAAATTGATACTCACCGCCGAGCTTCCTCCAGCCTGTCTGGGTGTAGACAGTTGTTCGTGGGACATCTGCCTGCGGACTCATGATCGCGTGGCAGATCTTTTGCGGCACAGACTGTCCCGGCTGCACTGCACCGTACTGTCCCCACCGCTGCAAGAGCCACTTCATTGACTGCATGTCATCTGCTGAAACTATCTGTTCTGGCAGCACAACACCGCTTTGGTGTACGGCTGATACCTTGAACAGCTTTCGCTTTTCTGTGCCGTCATCGTGAGTTATCTCCTCAGTCAGCACGGGAACAAAGTCAGCAAGCTTGACATACTTGACCTGGTTTTTGACCATGGTCTCCATGTTCAGACAGCCGTCGATCACAAGGTACGGCTTCTTGTAGATAGTCTCGTCTGTCTGCGGAGAGGTCGTGGTCATTTCGATTTGGTTGTTTTGAGTGGTTTCATTCATTCTGAAACCCTCCTTTCATAATTCTTTTTTGAGGAAAAGAAAAAGAGCACTCCGCCCCAATTCGGAATGCTCTCGATCAAGCCCTCTGCTTGTATTATGTGAAGAAATTTACAAAGTGTATAGTTTTGTGCCACAGATTAAATCCGTTTTCCGGCACAGTTTTTTTCACCACTCTGCCAGGGGTGTGTTCCTTTTTTTAGCAAACGAGCAAACAAGGTACTGCATTCAGCGCAGCTAAAGGGTTTCAACTACTTTTTTTCAGCAAACAACCAGCAAACAGCGAGCAAACAACTAGCAAACAAAAACAGTTTTTCAGATGTCTCTCTAAACAACTGTACAAATTTTTACCCCTCAAAATCAGGATTCTGTGATACAATGTGTATGATGAAAAAGAACAGTAACGGGGGTGAGAGATATGCGCGGCTTCCTTTTCATGCTCATTAAGGACAACAAGGTTGAGGTAATGAGCAAGGAGTTTCTGCTTGGTGAATTGACTGTTTCATTGATAAACACGCCTGTGGAACAGATGGATGAGATATTTAAGGTGGTGCTTGAACTTGAAAAGTCGGTGTTTATGCAGTATTGTATTTATCCGTTCATACCATGCAAGCCATATATCCCGATACCCCAAAAGCCAAAGCGTGCGGTAACGACAGATGATATTGCACAAGCTGATAAGTTGCTGAGAAAAGCATACAACCTGATAATGTCTGTTGATGTATGTAAAGCAGCTTTCCCGATCGGACCTCTTGAAGAACAGCAACTGTACGGTATCCGTTTCGGCAGTGAGGAGTATATGAAGCTCGTAGCCAGCTATTCGCAATATTTCAATGTTATCTACTGCGCAGCATATGACCTTACAACGATGCATGGCAGCTGCCGTGAGTTTGCTGATAATCTTGTCATTATGCTTGACACACTCAACACCAGCGAGCTTTCAAAAGCGTATGAATATATTGCTTTTCCTGATGAGTGCAGATTTTCGATTGACAGCCTGCTCGATCCACTTGATGGTGAATATCAGCTGGGTGATTCGATGATACTGCAATACATACCTATGTCAAAAGGTGACAGCGACGAGTGGTATATTGCTGAATACTTCAGATTTGACACACTGCAGGGACTGCTGAAAACAGATTTTGTTCGAGGATTGATGAGAGGACATTTCCCGCGCAAATGCGAACATTGCGGCAGATACTTCCTTATGACAAGGGGTTATCACACAAGGTTCTGTGATATGCCGTCGCCGGAGGATCCGAAAAGGACATGCAAGCAGATGGCTTACGCCAAAAGCAAAACAAAAGAAAAGCCAAGTGAGGATCCGAAGGTGCAGAGCTACAAGCGGTGTATCAAGAGGCTCAACACTGCTTTCCGCAGAGGAAGCATAACTCTTGAACAGAAGCTAAAATTAGTTGCTTTAGTTGAGGAACTGTATCTGAAAGCAACGACAACACCAGCATTTACAAACGAAGAGTTTGAGGATATGTTGCATAGCGAGAAGCTTTTTGAGCAGCTCGGTTTTGAGTTGCGACATGGGGGACGACCGAAAAAGGAACAAACAGAGCAAACACAGCAAACAACGAGCAAACGGTGCTGACGGCGCTGTTACGGCGTTTCTGACAGCTTGTTTGCTCGTTCGGCGGATCTGTACAGAGAGGAGGCAGGCTTGTGAAAGACAATTTGAGCAACGAAGAATTATATGAAATGTATCATAACGGAGACAAGCTTGTTCTTGGCAAGTTGTTTGAACAAAACAAGGAGTTTCTGAAATGGCAGGTCTTTAATACTATATGGCACTATTACAGCCTTATCTCTGAAAGTGATGTTTTTGACGATCTGTACCAGGTAGTTCTCTATGAGCTTTATCGTCGTATTGAATCAGGGGACTATGACCCGGATAAAGGAAAACTAACGACCTATGTTACGCCGTATCTGAAATATGCAATGCTTGACTATGTCGGCAGAGTATGCACAGGGAAGCCAGGCAGGATATTTCAGCTCATATTGAAATGCAAGGCGCTTTACGCTGATGGTGTATCGATCAGGGACATCTCAGAACAGGTCGGCATCACGCAGGGGCTTGTTACGGATTATTTATTATTACCTCTGTACCGTTCATCTATAGATATTTCTGAAGATGAAGACAGCGTTGATGTAATATGTGAAGATGCGATAGACTCCGGAGAGCCGTCACCCGATAGGATTATTGACCGTCAGATAAGCATTGAGTATTTAGAAATCATGTTTGACAGGCTTTCGGCAAAGGATAAACAGGTATTGGGTATGTATTACGGCGCATTTGGTCATACGAAAATGACAGCGGAAGAGATAGGCAACTACATGATGATTTCAAGAGATGCGGTGATGAAATCGGTTGCAAAGTCCACAGCTGCGCTTAAGGAGATGTATGAAGATAACAGTGACTTGCTGCGCTGGAAGTGCGCGAAGAGGATGATCAAAAGGACGAGTAAAGGGTAATAGCGATTTACTCTAGAATGACTGCAGGTTTTGACTAATTATCAAGAGTGTTTTTAAGGCAAAACAGATTGGTTAATTATAACAAAAAATATGTTATATTTGGTTGACTAATTTGTCAAAATGTGATATAATGTCTATGTATAAATTAACGAGATTTTTATGGTTTTTGGCGGATGTTGATTTGTTATTTGGGTTTCTGTTTATGAGCCTATATCCATATTAATCTTGAACTGTCGAAGGGGTTTTTACATTGATAAATATACGCAAGCTTGAATCGGATCTTTGGGAATCGGCGGATCTGCTTCGTTCAGGATCTAAGTTGACCGCAAACCAATATTGTATGCCTGTGCTGGGGCTTATCTTTCTTCGTTATGCTTACAGCCGTTTTAAGATGGTTGAGGCTGAAATACTCAAGAATCGTCCCTCACGAGGCGGTCGAGTTATGCCGGTGGAAGCAAGTGATTTTGCTGCCAAGAGTGCGCTGTTTCTTCCAAAGGAAGCGCAGTACGAGTATCTCGTGAATCTGCCTGAGAATATTGTGTCAGCAGGACTTGTCAACAGTGAAGGTCACGCTTTGAACAGTCTCGGTGAAGTAGTTAACAACGCAATGCAGCTCATAGAGCAGCAGAGTGAACAGCTCACGGGTGTTCTGCCAAAGAGCTACACGGACTTTTCTGACGAACTGCTGGCTGAATTGCTGCGTATATTCAACAACAACGCTCTCGATGAAGTCGGCGGCGATGTTATCGGTCGTATCTATGAGTACTTTCTCAATAAGTTTGCAAAGAACATCGCATCTGATGACGGTGTGTTCTTTACACCAAAGTCGCTTGTAAAAATGATAGTTAATATCATTGAACCAAAGCAGGGAGTTCTGCTTGACTGCGCCTGCGGAAGCGGCGGCATGTTTGTGCAGAGCGGTGATTTCGTAAACGCTGCAGGTATGAACGCTAACAGCACGATGACTTTCTACGGTCAGGAAAAGGTCGAGTACAATGCACAGCTTTGCCTTATGAATATGGCTGTACACGGTCTGACAGGCGTTATAAAGTCAGGAGATGAAGCTAACACCTTCTATCACGATGCACATAACCTTGACGGCTGCTGTGATTATATTATGGCTAACCCGCCGTTTAATGTAGATAAGGTCAAAGCCGAATCCTGTGAGAGCGCTGGAAGGCTCCCGTTCGGCATGCCCTCTGTCAATAAGAACAAAGAGGTCGGCAATGCCAACTATCTGTGGATATCATATTTCTATTCGTACCTGAACGAGCACGGCAGAGCCGGATTTGTTATGGCCTCATCTGCTACGGACAGTCAGGGCAAGGATAAAGATATCCGTGAGCAGCTTGTCAAAACAGGCAACGTCGATGTAATGATCTCGGTGGGCAACAATTTTTTCTATACCAAATCTCTGCCTTGTTCTCTGTGGTTTTTTGATAAAGCCAAGAACGAGGCTATTCGTGATAAGGTGCTTTTCATCGATGCGAGGAACTATTATACCGTAGTTGACCGCACGCTAAACGAGTGGAGCGATTGGCAGCTCAAAAACCTTAATGCTATCGTATGGCTGCACCGTGGCGAGACGAATAAATACAAGGAATTGCTGCAACTGTATCGGTCAACTATTGAAACTACTATGATTCAAGTTAAATCTGCTGCTAATGATTTTGTACAGAAAATAGATAATGAGCACGTGGAAACTATCAGTTCATTTGCAGAAAAAGTCGAGTTTAGAGGCGATTTTACCTCATTATCAGAGACTAAAGAAGCATTGTATCAATTAAAAAATGCAATAAAGAAAACAATTAAGAGCATTATTGACTATTACTCTACTATGACAAAAAGTCAGTATAGAATAATGCAAGAACAGTTTATGCAACGCAATGGTTTTGCATTAGATGCATTTGGTCGCTATAAATCCATGTTATCAGCCACGGAAGATGCTGCTGTCATTCTTATAGATGATGCACTCCAAACAATTCATGATGCGATTTGGCTCTACGAGAAGTTCGGCGAGGGCGAATACAAGGACATAGAGGGTCTTTGCAAGGCTGCAACTATCAGCGAGATAGAGGAAAAAGGCTGGTCGCTCACGCCCGGCGCATACGTTGGTGTGGCTCCCGTGGAGGATGACGGCGTCGATTTTGCCGAGCGAATGAAAGAGATACATAACGAACTGCTTGCTTTGCAGGCTGAGTCCAACTCCCTTATGGAAACCATATCGAAGAACATGAAGGAGATGGGGATATGAGTTGGGATACAATAAGAGCAGAAGAATACTGCGAATCTGTTAGAGATGGCACTCATGATACCCCAAAACCTGTCAGCAACGGATATAAGCTCGTTACAGGTAAACATATTCAAAACGGACAAATCGACCCTACTGACGCTTATTTCATATCCGAAAATGATTATAGAAAAATTAACGAGCGTAGTAAGGTCGAAAAATGGGATGTACTAATGTCAATGATAGGAAATGGTTTAGGACGTTCTGCTGTTGTAAAAAAAGAACCTGATTATGCAATTAAGAATATAGCACTATTCAAAGTTGGTGATGAGAAGAAAGCTAAATGGTTACATTACTATCTTTCAAGTCCACAGGGACAGGGCTTTATCTATAATTCGTTACAAGGTTCTGGACAACCATTTATATCTTTATCATTTATTAGAGATTTTCCTATTCCAACCCCACCATTATCATATCTGAATAAAGCAGTTTCCATTTTGGAAATCTACGATGACCTTATCGAAAACAACCAAAAGCAGATAAAGCTGCTTGAAGAGGCGGCACAGCGGCTGTATAAGGAGTGGTTTGTTGATCTCCGCTTCCCCGGATATGAGAATGTAAAGGTTGTTGACGGTGTGCCGGAGGGGTGGAGGAAAGTTCAGCTTTCAGAAATAGCTGATATAGTTATGGGACAAAGTCCAAAATCAGAGTTTTATAATACTGATAAACAAGGTTTGCCTTTTCATCAAGGTGTAAGCAGTTATGGAACTCGCTTTGTTGTAGATGATACCTATTCAACAGCATTTACAAAAATTGCTGAAGCAGGAAGTATTTTGTTCAGCGTTCGTGCTCCTGTTGGAAGATTAAACCTTACCAAAAATAAAATAGTAATTGGGCGTGGTTTATCAGCTATAAATCATAAAACTGGTTTGCAAAGTTTTATGTTCTATATGTTAAAAGAAAAGTTTTATAAAGACAACATAGTTGGAAACGGTTCAATATTTGCTTCTATTTCAAAAAACGAACTGCTTTCACAAGAATTCATTATCCCAAATGATGAACTATCAAAACGATACAATGCGATTGTTTTGGATATTGATAAAATAATTGAATCACTTGATTCACAGTTGCAGTTACTTACAGAAGCCCGTGACCGCCTGCTGCCAAAGCTGATGAGCGGGGAATTGGAGGTGTAAAATATGGAACCTCAGTTGATAGAAATAAATGAGATAATAGCTGTATGCGAAGCATTAGTGCAGCGCATTACCAATAATGGAACAGTAGATTGTTATGATGATCTATATAAAAAATACAAAATTCTCATAGATGCCTTCTGCACTAAATATGATATTAAGAACAATTCATCCAAACTTATTCTAAACGATTATAAGACGCTTAAGGATCATTTTTGGAATGGAAGGTACACAGTAAATTCGGAAGAATCAATGGTCATCCTAAAAACAGTCACAGATTTAAAATCGTTGTTGTTCCCCAATGTTTATGAGAAAATATTTATCAGTCACCGTGAAAAAGAGAAAGCTCAAGTTGATGCATTTATAGAATTGCTCTATGCGATTGGAATACCGAGACCTCTACAAAATGGTGAATCAATGATTTTCTGCTCGTCACATCCAGCTGCATACATTAATAACGGTCAAATGATAGATGAGCAAATCCTACAGCAATTTCACTGTAAGAAAAATGTTTTTTATATTCTCTGGTATACTGATAACTACTTTGAAAGCCAAGCTTGTTTGAATGAAATGGGTGCAATATGGGTGATGAATAAAAAGTACCAGGAAATTCTTGTGCCGGGATTTGAAAGGAACAAAATTGGAGGATTATTGCCAAAGGAAAAAGTATCATTTTATGCTAATGATAAGTTTAGGCTTAATATATTAAAAAAGCAGATTGAAGAAATGTTTTGCTTACAATCAATTGATCAGAATGCATGGGAAGTTGCTAGGGATAAATTCATAAAAACTATAGAGAATCTATCAAAAAAGCAAGACTATAGTAAAATGCTTGGTTGGTAATTGCATACTCGTCAACTGCAATATAACTGTCAAGTTAAATCTGATTTAATTGATGTGTAAATGAACAGAGGATAGAGGTGTGAAAATATGAGAAGAGTATTTGCCGATGTTCTTAAAAGCGGTGGCGTTGATATTGAAAAAGAATATGAAAGACTATTTGATTCGTTCTATAAAGAACGTATCGGAATTAGGAATAAGTGCGCAGGTTACTTTATGAGAATGCCATTTAGAGGGACATGCATCTCTCTAAAGGATTTTGACAAGTGCCATGATTTCCATTTTGAATTAAATGCTACGGATTTTGATATAGATTATTTGATTAATTTCTGTGAATACTCATATAATCTTGTTGTGCACATTCCAGAAAGCTTCTCTGATCCCAATTATGTAGGAATTAATGGTAAAGAATCGTATTTGCAGCAGGTTCATAAAGTTGTTGATTTGATCAATCATCAAATTATTTTTGATGATGACGGGATAGTAAGGATTGTTCCCAAAAACAATGTTGTTAATCTTGTTTCTGAAATTGTGCCTGAGGACATATCGTATAAGATCATAGGGTATAATCACCATTCTATGAAAGGCGACCTTGCAAGTAAAAAGGCGACATTAAAGCTGCTTGCTGATCAATTAGAAGCAAAAAGGGCGGAACTAACAAGACTGAATAAAACCCTGACTAATGATTTGTTTTTCCTTCTGAACAATATAAACATCCGTCATAACAACATTGAAGAGGGATCAAGCAAATATAACGTAGTTGTCTCAGATATGACAGAAGAACTCGAAGAATGGTATGACCTGACCTATGAAACATGCCTTTACGCATTTATGACTTTGGAGCAGGCTGAAAATTCAGAAAAAATCAAAGATTTAAAGAACAAAATATCGCATAGTTGATTCTATATTTTTGTTTGGAGGACTTAATATAAAATATGGTTGTATTAAACTTTTACGGCAAAATTGAACCCATATGTATATCAACTAAGCTTAAGCTATTTATAGCGAATCTACCAAATGTCGAACATAATGATTGGCAAAGCGAATTGGCTGAAGAACTACTAACATGTGATAATATCAATAGCCTTCTTAGCGAAAAGATGAAAGTAGAGAACAAACAAAACATAAAGCACCTATATGAAAGAGCTTTTCCTGACAAATCTTATTGTGATACAACAAGAGAAATTGCGGCAAAAGAGCTTTCAGAAAATATGATTTGTATTTATTTTGATTATGAGTATTCAGATATGCCACTTGGAGATTGGAGAACCAATTGTTTTGATAGCCGTTTTTGTGAAGAAGACTATGTACGAAAGATAATACATTTTATCGAATTTTTGTCTGGCAGTTCATATGATAATTGCAGCTTCCCTAAACCGACTCCTATAGAAATCTATTCCTCTGATTGTGACTGGCAAAATCCTATTTATATGTTCCATTGTGGTAATAATTCTAGTGTATATATTCAAAGCCTAAAAGAGTGGGGACGGTTGTTTGACAATATGCTATTAGATAAAAACGATTATTTGCTATTTGATTACTTATTGAACGCCGTAAATGAAAACAGTAATCTTAATGAGTACCGTTTTTTAAAACTATACTCACTTTGTCAGTTGTTTCTTGAAAAGGAAAAGGAATCTGAATTAGATTATAAAATGCCAGCGTTTATTGATTATCCCGATTCTAATAAGAAGAAACAGGCGGCAGAGTATTTCAGAAAAATTAGAAATAAAATAGCGCACGGAGACTTTGTGAACCGAACCATAAAAAACGTACAATGACAAAAAAGACCTCCTATGGTATAATAGAAACCATAGGAGGTTTTGTTATGGCAAGAAGTTACAAACACATACAGCAGTATGAAAAAGAGATCCTTGAA
>Ga0256405_10009685_pt1 | contig 13070 bp, 13 predicted proteins | sample RumenRJG_02DNA_FD_189096 | JGI IMG/M metagenome (GOLD analysis project Ga0256405, IMG submission 189096) | Bovine rumen microbial communities from Lethbridge, Alberta, Canada - RJG_02 | ecosystem: Host-associated > Mammals > Digestive system > Stomach > Rumen | place: Canada: Alberta...
TTCAAAAAAAGTGGAGAATAGGGGGATTTTCATTCAAAATATAAAAAAAGCAATATTTGAATATAAATATGTTTAGCCACAATCACATTACGTAAACTGATAAATCATTCGTTTCATAATATAGAAGAGTCTTTTACCCGCATGATATAATCAGCGGTATAAAAGGATAAGAAGAAATGAAAATAAGAGCATTTGATCTCGACGATGATTTTGATGGGATCAAGACGTGGATCACAGATGAAAGAACACATATGATGTGGTGCGCAAATCTGATTCCGTATCCTCTCGAAAAAGAAAAACTTAGGAGTTTTCTATCAGAAATAGCAGGGAGATTCGGAGACAGTCCTTTCGTTGCGGTAAATGATGAAGGGCGTGTTGTTGGATTCTATTGCTACTCACTTAACCACGAGACTCATGAAGGGATGCTTAAGTTTGTCATAGTGGATGCATCTGTTCGAGGTAAGGGAATCGGAAAAGAAATGATCAAGCTGGCTGTTCGCAACGCCTTTACTGATTCGGAGGCTTTGGCTGTACAGCTTAATGTGTTTCCTGAAAATGCAAGAGCCAAGAGATGCTATGAGGGTGCCGGATTTACCGAAAGGCAAAATACTCCTAATGCATTCAAATATAAAGACGAGTCTTGGGGCAGATGCAATATGATTATAAAACGTTAAATCCTGAATTAAACATACCAAGTCTGCCAGTTGATAAGGGCCTTATGCCAGAAACGAACGCCATTATTCCCCTGCCGAATGGGGTTTTCGCTGGCTCTTCGATCAGAAAGATGTCACCTGCGTCTTGTCCGGCATCAATTCACTGCAGATGGTCAAGGAAAACTGCCGCATCGCCTCTGAGGCGAAAGCCGATTCCCTCACCCAGGAGGATTTCGCCCTAATCAGGGAAGTCATTGCATCCATCAAAGCCCACGAGAAAGTGGGATGTACGGGCTGCCGCTATTGCATGCCTTGCGTCAAAGGCATCGATATCCCGGGAACCTTCAATGCCTACAACCGCATGTATACCGAATCCAAACACGACGGCCGTTTCCAATACGCCCAAGCCGTCGCTTTGAATAAGAACGCGACCTTCGCCAGTGAATGCATCAAATGCGGCAAATGCGAAAGCCACTGTCCGCAATCCATCCCGATCCGGGAAAAGCTGGCCGAAGCCGATAAGGCATTGCGGCCGCTTCCTTACAAGATCGGCATCAACCTCGTAAGAGCCTTCATGTTTAGAAAAGCCAAACAGTAAACAAGAGACGGTGAAAACCGTCTTTTTCATTTGACATGAGCCTAAAGCTTGTTTCTTTGCATTCCTGTTATATAATTTTGATTATGAATACAAAAAGATTGACTCGCTTAGCGATGTTGATCGCCGTGTATGTCGTGTTAAGCATTTTAACACCGGTAAAGATCGTGAATTTCAAATTCACCTTTGAAGCATTTCCTATTTTAGTAGCCAGTTTACTGTCAGGTCCGATCGACGGCCTGATCGTCGGAGGTGTAGGCTCGTTTATATATCAGCTGCTGTTCTCGGGCTATGGAATCACTGCAACAACGCCATTGTGGATCTTGCCGCACGCGATCAGCGGATTACTCGTCGGCTTCTATGCCAAATCAAAGAACTTTGATCTGTCTTTAAAACAGATCAGCTTAATCTGCATTGCATCGGCCTTATGCGTCACTGCCTTAAACACTTTGGCCTTATACGTTGACGCAAAGCTCTTCGGCTATTATTCCGATGCCCTGGTCTTTGGATCTCTTCTATTCAAGATCTTCGCCGGCATCATCCTATCCTTGATCTATGCATCGATCATGCCGAGGTTATTGGCTTATCTGAAAAAGCTGGAAGAAAAAGCCGGCTGATCATGAACAAAAAAACCATGGAATTCCATGGTTTTTACTTTGTGTTGCTTTCATGTTCCAGAAGCCACCGCTTCCGCTCGATTCCGGCCGCAAAGCCGGTCAAAGAACCATCGCTTCCGATCAAGCGGTGACAGGGCACCAGAAGAAGGATTCTGTTCTTCCCTGCCGCCTGGCCTATCGCCTGCGCGGACATCTTTTTGATCCCCCTGTGCTTGGCAATCTGCTCCGCCAGATCTTTGTATCGTAAGGTTTCACCATACGGGATCTTCATCAAAGCCTGCCAGACGTCCTTTTGAAATTGCGTCCCCTTGAGTCTTAGCGGAGGAACTTCTTCCGGTATTCTTCCATCAAAATAATCCTTCAGCCACTTTTCACTTTTCTCAAAGACTGCCAGATCCTTTTGATAGGCATAGCCTTCATAGGAAAGACCCTGATCTTCAAAATACAGGCCGCACAAGAAGCCGTCTTCTTCCAACAAGACCAGCCTTCCTAAGATCGTCTCGAAAAACGAATAATGGCCCACTACTTCACTTTATTGCCGCAGCGCGGACAGAAGACGGTTTCCGGATCGCTGATCTTTTCACCGCATTTGGAACAGAAGAACGGTTCAAAAGCGGAGACCGGTTTTGGCGTACCACACTTCACGCAGAAATTGCCGTCATTGCGGCTGCCGCATTTCGGACAGAACCATTCGCCCTGAGCTGCGGTATTGCCATAGGTCGTGTAAGAAACATTATTGGCACAGTTTGGATTGTCAAAGTCACTGCGGTCATCATAGTATTCCTTATTGCAGATGATGGCCATGACCTGCTTGCACATATCCACCAGTTCCATGTATTTGGCATCACCCGGATTCTCCGGTTTTTCCGTATTGAGCTTGAATTCCATGTCATCGAAGTACGGATTGTTGACATCGATATGAACATAGAACTCATACTCATATTCATAGCGTTTCGGTTCATAAGAGATGCGTTTGCCTTCAGCATCCTTGGTATAGATCTCATCCTTGTCTTCCCGGATATTGACCCGCATATCGCGGACATCTGCAAAACGGATGATATCCGGATTGGATTCTCTCCAACGGGTATTCAGACTGGAAACGACAAAGCACTTGTTGGTCTCATCGATATAGAACTTGTAGTAATCACCGATGATCTTTTCCGCATTGAAAGTCTTGAGCTTTCTTTCATTCTCTTCCCTGTAAGCCAGCTGTTCCTTGATAGCCTCAACGCTTGTTCTCTTTCGGCCGGTGAACCAGTGTGACAATTTGGCAGCACAGTTCTTGCACATATTGCCGTCTTCCAGCTTGCGGTTGCCGAGCAGTCCTATCTCTTTGCCGCAGATATCACAATACTTCTTATCAAATAAGCCCATTTGTATACCTCCTGTCCATTATGAATGATTGTTGCCTTTTCTTATTTTCATTATAGCATCGGGGCACTTTCCTTATCATTTACACAGAAGCCGATTCTGTATAATTCGAAGTCTCTTTGTAATAGAATAGAAGTATGTACAGAAATTCCTACGTACAGGTCGATCTCGACAAATTAAAAGAGAATGCCAGGTATTTCCAATCCCGCAGCAAGAAGAAACTGATCGGTGTCGTGAAAGCCAATGGCTATGGCATCATCGATTACATCGAAGCCAAGACATTAAAGGAAGTCGGCGTCGATTTCTTTGCCGTCTCCAGTCTTGATGAAGCACTGAACTTAAGAAAGCACGGCATCGATGACAGCATCCTGATTTTAGGTCAGGTACCGGAAGATTCCATGGACCTTCTTCGCAAGTACGATCTTTCCATCGTCACTTTGTCCCTTCCTTTCGTGAAGGCCTGTGACTTAAAAGATGTCAAAGTCCACCTCAAACTCAATACCGGTATGAACCGCATCGGCGTAAGAACCGATGAAGCAAAGCAGTGTCTTGATCTGTTGCTTCAAAAAGGCGCGATTGTCGAGGGCGTGATGTCCCACTTCTCTTCCGCCGATACCGATATCGAATATTCACAAAATCAATATGAAATCTTCAAAGACTGTGTCTTATCCCTGAACTATGATTTTCAATACATCCACATGTCCGCGACCGATGGCTCCCTTGCCGTCGATGACGACATCTGCAATGCCGAACGCATCGGCCTTGGCTTATTGGGTCTAAGCTCTTACGATACAGCTTTGAAACCATGTATCAGCCTGTTCAGCGAAGTCTCCATGGTCAAACAATTGAAGCCCGGCGATACCGTCTCCTATGGACGTCACTATACCTCCGATGGAAGCGGCTATCTTCTGACGATTCCTCTTGGCTATGCCGATGGCTTCTATCGGGCCAACACCGGCAAAGAGGTCTATTGTGAAGATGAGTACGGCACGATCGTCGGATCCATCTGCATGGACCAGATGATGATCCTCACCAAAAAGGAACATCCATGCGGTTCCCTAATTGAACTCTTTGGTCCGCATATCGATATCGCCAAACGGGCACAAGAGCTTGGCACCATCAGTTATGAGCTCTACACCGCCCTCTCCGATCGGCTGAGCCGCCGCTACATCCAAAACGGCAAGGTCTTCTTATCGATCGACCCGCGTTTCTAAACAAAGCAAGCCATAGAAATATGGCTTTTTTCATGGTCAAAATCATCTTTCAAAAAATTGATAAGGTATCGCCTTGTCTTTTTGCGCATAACGATACGAAGGAGATAAAAATATGATGAAAGAAAAAAGACAGTCCAAAATTACGATCATCGTGATCATCCTGTGCCTGATCTTGCTGGCACTAAGCGGCTTAAGCCTCGTTTTATCGCTTCGTTCGATGAAGCTCTCGGAACAGTGCTGCCAGATGAAGGTGTCAGAAACGCAAAGTGATTATGTCAACCCTTTGGATCAGCAGCAGGATGAGGAAGCATATACGGAGCTTATGGGATTCGGCTGTCTCGATGTGGATACCAATTCCCCTTTCATCTACCTGATCAACCCATCAGACAATGAGGTCTATCTCAGCTTTGATGTCCTGTATGAAGGAAGATCGCTGTATAAGAGCGATCTGATCGCCCCGGGCAAGATGGAACAGTTTGATATCTGCAGTGTACTGGATGCAGGAAAACATACACTGACTTATTCCATTTCTTCCTACGATTTGAACGACAAAAAAGTCCTGTGGGCAGGCGTACAGCAGAATCAGGATGTCTCCATCAGAAAGTAAGGAGCACTATGAAAAAGATCATTACATTACTGTTTGTATCACTTGTGGCTTTATTACCCTGCAACCTCTTTGCGGAAGAAGGCGTTAATGAAGTCAACGGCGACGAGGCAAGTGTCGTCTTATACGCCAACATCGCTTCCCAATACACCGTCAAACTGCCGGCGAGGGTCGATGTCAGAAACGAAACGACAACTTTCAACGTCTTCGCCAAAGGCAGCATTGCCGCTGACAAAAAGCTGGATATCACCTGTCCGGACGGCACCCATACCCTGACCGACCAGACAATCGGTTCCTCGAGAACTTATCCTTTGACGGTCAATGTTGCCGACGGCAGTTTTGCCGCCGATGCCCTGCAATTAGACTACAGAGATGATCTCAAATCGGTATTCACCGTATCGCACGCCGCACTGATGGCCGGCGATTACATCTACAACATGCCGGTTCTCATCTCTCTCAACAATATTTCCTAAAAAGAAACGATCAGGGCCTGCATCCCTGATCTCTTATAAAGATAACGCTGACTGGCGTTTTCATACGACGGAAGTTCCGTCCCCCTATTCTTCGCAAGGAGGTCAAATGAATAAACTAAGTAATATTTTTCTTTCTTTTCTATGCATCTTCAGTTTATCAAGGATACCGCCTTGCGAAGATTCCTATGTGATCTCCATTCCCTACAGCATCGACCTGTCTGAATGCAGGTCCTTTGAAGTGTCTGTCAGCGAAAACAACCTGAGCGATTATGAGACACTTCATATCGATATGCCTTCAACCTTCACGCTGAAAGATGCCCATGGCAAACAAGATGTCATCGGCACGATCGAAGATCCCTCATTCACCTTTATCAATACCGGCGAACAAAGTCACATTGTCAATCTTGATTTTGCGACGCTCAGTGTCGGCGACTGGTCGGGCGAGATCCCGATCCACATCTTTCTTGAATCAGCAGCCCCTTCCAATATTCTGGAAGAAGGAACGGCCTTAAACGAAGTTTTGACACAGTTGCAGCCATCGATGATCATCTTTTCCAATCAGACCCCGGAAGGAAACTATATTGCCGATGTATCGCTTCAAAAAGACGAATCGATCAAGCTCTATCAGAACAACGACACCGTCTACATCGTCAACACCCTGCCCGATCCGATCAAGGCTTCGAGAGATCTTTCGCATGCCTTTCAAGGCCTCTACAATCTCACCCAGATCGATCTGAGCCATCTTGATCTAAGCGGATGCGAAACCATTTCTTCTCTGTTTGAAAATGACACTTCCTTAACATCCATCATCGGCCTGGAGAATCTTGATACTTCAGGCATCATCGACATGAGTCATCTTTTCTCGGCCTGTACGCAACTCACCAAGTTAAACATTGCAGGATGGGATACCTCTTGCGTTCAGACCCTGGAAGGCGCCTTCTCCTATTGCGAGAAACTCAAGACACTTTCCTTAAACTCCTGGAATGTCTCAAACTGCGAAAATTTCAGCGACCTCTTCAGTCAATGTCTGTCACTCACCTCGGTCGGTGATCTTTCCGCCTGGGACATGAGCCGCTGCACCGATCTCTCCGGTCTTTTTGATTCCTGTGTCAAATTGAGAAACTGCGGGGACCTTTCCTCCTGGAATTTAAGTGAAACCAGAAATCTTTCCCGCCTTTTTCACCATTGTGAAAAACTGACAAGTGCCGGCAACATCTTTCTTTGGGATGTCTCACAAGTGGAAGATTTCTCCTTTTGTTTTGCCTATGCCCCATTATTAGATTTAACAGGCCTCAATGACTGGGATGTCAGCAGCCACTGTACCAATCTTTCCTGCATGTTTGCCGGAAGCGACAGCGCTTTGTCAGAAGAATTGAATCTCAATCATTGGGATGTTTCGCAGGTCACAAACATGTCTCACATGTTTGAAAACACAAGATCCTTAAAACATCTTGATATCTCTTCCTGGGATACCTCAAGTCTGAGTGATGCCTCATCGATGTTTGCCTACTATGAGACCTTATATCTTTCACAACTCGAAGAAGTTATCGGCATTGAAGACTTTGGCCAGCCAAATTTACAAAACATTTCCGGCATCTTTTACGAGAACCAGTATTTTGACGGCGATCTATCGGCCTGGGACACTTCTGGTCTTCAGGATCTCTCCTATGCCTTCTACGGCTGCTGGCGCATGGACATCGACAAATTAAAACACTGGAACGTGTCCAGTGTTTCAGATATGACTTTGGCATTCGGTGATGGCGCCGGATCTTTGATCCAGTCGCCTGTACCGGAATGGTATCATCAGCTCGCCTTGTATTCTTCGACGGCCGTCTCCAGGATATTGAATGGAAGCGGTCCGTTTTTCAATATCGCATCATGATAAGCCAGATAATCGAACTTGTCGCCCATCGCCGTCTTAGTCTGTTCACACAAAGTGAAGAAGTTGGAACAGCCTAAGCCATAGGAACAGTAGGTTCCCGGCATCTCAATTAAGAAGTCACGGATGAAGGACGCATTGGAATTATCCATGTTGATCGCCTGATCATTCTTGAAGTAATTCACGATATCCTTGGCCGACCAGCCGTAATAGTTGACGCCCAGATCGATCAGAGAATAAACGAAGAAGTAATAGGCATCCTGGAAAAACAGCGCTGCCGCGGCAAATTCATCCTCAACACCGCAGAACTGATACGCATAGTATTGCGCGTTGACAGCCCAGCCTTCCGTATAACCGATGAAGCCGATCGCCGAACGGAAGTTATGCGGGTTCGTGCGGTAGTAATAGACATGCTGGTAAAGGTGGCCTGGGAAGCCTTCGTGAGAAAGCGTGCCGTAAGCCTCAAAGCCTTCCTTCATGTTGTTTGGATTGGTGCGGATGATGTTCTGGTTGTGATTGTCGATCGGTGAAGGCCAGTAATAAGCGATCGCCGAAGCCGGTGCGGTATCGGGATCGAGTTCCTCTACCGTGTATTCCACATCGCCCAGATCCGGATAATAGGCCGCCAGATTCTTGCGCAGGTATTCCAGGCAATCTTTGCCAACTTCGGATAAGGCATAGCCGCCATTATAGGCTTCCAAAAAGCGGCCATAGGAAGCTTCATCATAGAAACAGCTCATCATCTGCGCCGTCAGATAGGAATAGTTGTCTTCCAGTTCTTCAAAGACCTTGTCCAGGTTCTTGTTGTTGCTGCCCTGCAGGTAATAGACCAGCTTGGCATAATCCTTGTCCAGTTTGTATAAGGCATAGTTGTCCGTCTTGGCCTTGCCTCTGTATTTTTCAACCTCTTTCGCAACCTTTTCAAAGGCCGGAATGACTTCTTCCAGAACGACTTTTTTATTTTCGGCGATATAATCCGCCTTTTCGCTCTCACTTAAGAAATCCAGCTGATTGATACGCTCATCAAAGGTGACGATCAGGGTGTTGTCTTCCTTCTTGTTTGCCGCGCCGTTGCAGGCATCCAGGGTATAATCGATCCACGGATCGATCGGCGGCAGACCGTCCTTGCTTTGATCGTTTGCGTAGACGATCAGGTCATCCAGATAGCGGTCGATGTCCTTTAAACAGGTAATGTAGTCATCGACAGATTCCTTGTCATAGAAGGTATAATCGGTAAAATTCGGAATCAGGTTTTCCGGCGTATTGGAACCGGAAGATAACGGGAAGCTGTAGCGGTAGTAACATAAGGAAGCCAATGTCTCATAAAGAGAATATTCCAAAGCTTCATAGTCATACTGCTGACGATAGGAGAGCTTGTCATAATCGAAGCTCTGCAGTTCTTCCAGCTGATTCTTCATATAGTCGAAGTTTTCTTCATCCAGGCCATACTTGAGTTCGCCCAGATCAACTGGCGGCTTCTCAATGCCGAACTGACGGTAATCCACCACGTTGAAATGCATGGTCATGAAGTCAGATTCCATCGACTCGACGAAGACCTTATCCAAGAAGGCATCGAAGTCCTTGTTGTCAGTGGTATTGGCAGTATTTTTCTTGCGTGTCTGATAATTTTCGATCAATTCGATATAGGTTTTGCCGTCATGCGCTTCATCAACGGGCGCCTTCTTTTTGGCACAGCCGCCCAGGATTAAGACGACAAAAGTCACAATCAAAATCTTTTTCATTAAACTTTTCATATTGTTATTATAATATAGAAGTTGATGTTGCTCGAAAACATGTCTCTAAAAAATATGCTCGACTATAAACCGAGCGATCTGGATATGGCGATGCTTCCATTGGATGTCATCGTCTATGTCAAAGTTACCCTGGTCTCCAAGTCCCGGCAGGAGAATTACGGCTTCATACGCTACCTTTTCTCTTCACCGGAACTGAATGACTACTTCAAAGACACCAGGGACACCCTTTTCTATGACTTTGACGGCTTCAACAGCGGTCAGACTCGCTTCATCACCATCTTTGAGATGTATTCCCTCTACAACTATTCCAATGTTTCGGAATACCTCAGGGAAGTTCTGGAATTCTACAGTCATGAGGCCGATGTCCTCATTGACTTATATACCCACGACAATCATTCCTATCGTCTTTCCAACCTCGATGGAATCGTCAAACTGGAAGAAATGAACGTAAAAAGTGCAGCTTAACTGCACTTTTCTTAACTGTAATCGTCTTTTCCTTTTTTGCGGATCGAAGGATGGCCGGCCAGGATCTTTTTGATTCCATACGGATGGGCAAATGCGATCTGCAAGACACCGCCGTCGTTGCCGATGACGACCCCTTCCCCATAGATCTTATGGATGACCGAATCGCCGTTGCGATAGATGCTGTCTTTCGGTTTTTCCTTCTTCTGATCATGAATGACGATGTCTTCATCAAAAACCGAAGAACGGAAGCTGTCCTTTCTTTCATCGACGTTGTCGATGAAGTCCTGGTCGATCTCCTTGATGAAACGCGACGGCAGTTTGGCCGATTGAATGACATAGGAGAAGCTGTTGGACTCCGTGAGATACAAGAGTTTCTTCGCTCTGGTATAGGCAACATAAGCCAGACGTCTTTCTTCCTCGAGCCCCTTCTGGCCTTCCGCCATCGTTCTTTCCGACGGGAAGATGCCTTCCGACAAACCGATGACAAAGACCACGTCGAATTCCAGGCCTTTGGCCGAATGGATCGTACAGAGGTTGACCGCATCGCCGGTCTCTTCCGAAGCCCGGTCGGTATATAAGGCGATCATCTGCAGGTATTCATCCAAGGAAGAATCCGGATAATCCTGCGAGTATTGTTTAATATCATCCAAGAGAGACTTGATGTTTTCCAGGCGCTCGGTTTCTCCGTCTTTTTCCAGCATCGTGCGGTAACCCGAATCATCCAGTACTTCCTGTAAAAGCAGTTCCAGATCACCGTTTTTCATATCTTCGCGCCACTTTTCCACCATGCGGACAAAGCGGTCAAAGGTCTCCTTGTTTTTCGGATAGAGGCCCTGTTTGATGACCTCATACATCGAGATGCCCTTCTCCATCGCCATCGCCTGAATGGCATCGATGGTCTTGGGACCGATGGCCCGTCTTGGCGTATTGATGATTCTGACAAAGGCCAGATCATCAGCTCTGGTGATCATGCGCAGATACGAGAGGATATCCTTGACTTCCATGCGTTCATAGAAACGAAGACCGCCATAGATAACGTAATTGATGCGGTTTTCAATCAGGACCTTTTCAACTTCTCTGGAAAGATAGTTAGCCCGATACAAAACAGCCATGTCCTTGTAGTTGTAACCATCGCCATGTAACTTCATGATCTGGCTGACCACATAGTTGGCCTCACCGGTCTCGGACATGCAGGTCTTGTGAATGATCTTGCTGCCATCACCGTTCTTGGAGAAGAGTTCCTTATCCAGTCTGGCCTTATTGTTCTTGATCAAAGAGTTGGCACCGGAAAGGATATTGTTGGTGGAACGGTAATTCTGGTTCAGGATGATCGTCTTGGTGTTTTCAAAGTCGCGGTCAAAGTGGACGATGATGTTGACATCGGCACCGCGCCAGGTAAAGATCGTCTGGTCCGGATCGCCGACCACATAGACATTGTCATGAACCGTACTTAAAAGCTTGATCAGCTTGTACTGCTCCCTGTCGACATCCTGGAACTCATCGACATGGATGTAGTGGAACTTGCTTGACCACTTCTCCAGAATTGCCGGGAAGAGTTCAAAGAGTCTCGTTGTAAATAAGATCAGATCATCGAAATCCAGGGCATAGAGCTGATGCAGGCGCTTGTCGTAATATTCATAGACTTTCGCCCGATTGACAATCTTAGGCTCACCATAGGCAAACTCCATGGCCTTGGCCGGATCGACGTTCATGTACTTGTTGTTGGCGATGTAATCCAACATGCCGCCATAAGGGTATTCTTTCTTATCGATGCCGATCTCCTTGTAGGCCTCTTTTAAGATCTGACGCTGATCGTCCGCATCGATGACCGTAAAGTTTTTCGGATAATTGAGGGCGGTGATATCTTCCGCCAATATGCGCATGCATAAAGAGTGGATCGTTGAAATATGACAGCCGGTACCGTTATCTCCCAGCATGTCATTGATCCTCGTCTTCATTTCCCTGGCTGCCTTATTGGTAAAGGTGATGGCCAGGATATGATAGGGTTTTACCCCTTTTTGTTCGATCAGATAGGCAATGCGCATCGTTAAAACGCGGGTTTTACCGGAACCGGCACCCGCGATTATTCTGATATGTTTTGATTCATCAGTGACTGCAGCCTTCTGATTCTCGTTAAGCTGTGAATAAGTGATCATTTTCTAAAACTTCTGTGATTTTGCCAAATAATAATTCTTGTAGTTGAGATCATCGGAAACATCCTTGAGGACGTTGATGTAATCCGGAATCTCCACCTGTCTGCCGTCGCTTGGCTGGTCGACAGTCAAAATGCCCTTGGAGGTATCGAAGTCGAAGACTTCCAGTTTGAAGAACAGGTTCTTGTACATAAAGGAATAACGGTTCTTGTCGATGACATTGAATTCCGGATCGATCTGATGGAAGTAGTCTTTATACTGTCTCTCCGTCAAAACACGGTCAACCTTGACACGCTCGTTGGTGGAAAGATAGTTGGCCTCCGCATAGGAATACATGGTCTCGCCGTTCTTTTCCTTGGCACGGATACGCCTCTCGTAGCCGTTGTCGGAAAGCAGATAGTATTGAACGATGTGGCTCTTTGAATAGCTCGTTTCTTCTTTCATGCGGTTCAAAACATCATCGTTGACTTCCACCAGATAACGGTTGAACTTCTCGACCGGCTCGTTGTTGCTGTCGAGGTATTCGAAGACCGACTGGATCGCCTTGATCATCTTGACTTCAAATTCCGTCTCGTTGTCGATGATGACGCGGTTCGGATGATTCTTCCAGGACATCAATGCCATATCATCCATCGCTCTGGCCTCTTCGATCGTCTCGTAGCGGGCAGCGTTGTTGGCTAAGGTATAGGCTTCTTCCTTGCCCTTGGCAGCGGTGACCAGATGAATGACCATGTCATAGCGGTCATTGAGCTCTTCCGGCACCATATTAAAATCCTTGAGGATCTTGCGGAAGTCTTCCTCACCGACATAAGCCATGTCATCGAGAATGCCGCGGTCGATAAAGATCAGAACCTTCTCCCCTTCGATCTCCTGGGCTGCCTTGTAGCAGAGTTCCTCTTTCTTAAGTTGCAGATCGATGCAGTACTTCTGGAAATCATACATGCCCATCGTCGCCGGAGAGATGCCGCCGGAGATCAGGTCGGTCGCCGATTCGTGGTCAATAATGACCCGATAGCCACGGTCGGAAAATACAGATTGGGCACGGGAAGTAAACGTCGTCTTGCCGGAGCACGGACCACCTGTAAAAACAATGCGCTTAATCGTCTTCATAATTCTCCTTCAGCTTCTTATTCAGCTTGGCATATATATGTTCACAAAACCATTTTTCACTCGGTTTTTCGATCGCTTCCGCAAGAGAAAACCAGGCAACGCCGCTGTTTTCATCTTCCTTGGCTCTGACAGCTTCTTCTTCATCTGCTTCCAGCAGATACGTCAAATTCAAATGCAGGTGA
>Ga0256405_10009686_pt1 | contig 13070 bp, 11 predicted proteins | sample RumenRJG_02DNA_FD_189096 | JGI IMG/M metagenome (GOLD analysis project Ga0256405, IMG submission 189096) | Bovine rumen microbial communities from Lethbridge, Alberta, Canada - RJG_02 | ecosystem: Host-associated > Mammals > Digestive system > Stomach > Rumen | place: Canada: Alberta...
CCTTGGCATTGTAAACAGCATTGTCTGGAGAAGTACCCCAAGAGAATGGTCCGTGATTCTTGACGAGGACGGCGGGAGTATGATCCGGATTGATCTTGCGGATGTTGAGGATTTCATCAACAATCACATTTCCGGTCTCCAGCTCATACTGTCCTTCAACTTCTTCCTTAGTCATGTCGCGAGTACATGGAATTGCTTTATAGAAGTAATCAGCATGAGTAGTACCGATATTTGGAATATCCTTTCCTGCCTGAGCGAATGCAGTGGCATAAGTAGAGTGGGTGTGTACCACACCTTGTATATTTGGGAAAGCCTTGTAGAGTACGAGGTGGGTTGGAGTGTCGCTTGAAGGATTGAGGTCACCTTCCACAACCTTACCTGTCTCCAGGTCAACAACTACCATATCGCTTGCCTTCATCTCGTCATAACTAACACCACTTGGCTTAATTACAACCAGACCCTTTTCACGATCAATACCTGATACGTTTCCCCAAGTGAAAATCACGAGACCCTGCTTAACGAGGTCGAGATTAGCCTTGAATACTTTTTGTTTAAGTTCTTCGAGCATAGTTATAAGTACAAAGTACAAAGTACAAAGCACAACGAAGAGAAGAAATTCCTACAGATACGTCGTAATTTGTACTATGTACTCATTAAATATTATTAATAATAAATTTTCCTGTCATTAGAAGAAGTACCAATAGAAGCAGCCGCAGAGAGCGAAAACTCCAAGGGTAGCAACAACGTCCCAAACATTCCAGCTTTCGCGGATCTGACGACGATAGTCCTTCGAGAAGGTGATTGCCTCAACCTGAGCCTTAGATGGAGCTGCTGTGAAGAATGATACAACAATCATCATAATAACGATGAATACGAGGAGCCAGCATTCGAAGATAAGCCAGTTAGTCTGCCAGAACCATGCTGTGTTCTCCCAAAGTGCGCCTTCCATAACAGCATTACCATTGTCGGTAACAACATTTGTTATAAGACGAATCATACCGATGACGAAACCGCCAATGAGTCCCCATTCACCAGCCTTAGGAGTAATCTTCTTAGAGAAGATACCGAGGGTGAATACTGCTACCATTGCAGGAGCGAGCAATGACTGGATACCCTGCAGATAGCTGTAGAGAGTATTCATAGACATCATGACTGGCATCCAAGCCAAACCGAGCAATACAACTACTACAGTTGCGATACGGCCTACAAGTACATAGTGCTCTTCGCTCTTACCTTTCTTCATTGGCTTGTAAAAGTCTTCTGTAAAGAGGGTTGCACAAGAGTTGAAGAATGCAGCCAAAGAAGCAACAAGTGCACAGATGAAACCGATAGTTACGATACCCTTAACACCAGCAGGGAGAACGTTCTTCACCATTACAGCGAATGCACCGTCAGTGTCACCAAGTCCTGCATCACCAAAAAATCCCTTGTCTGCAAGAGCAGCTGCAATCATACCAGGAATCAAGAACATGAATACTGGGAGGAGTTTGAAGTAACCTGCAGCGATAGTACCACGACGAGCACGCTTGATAACTTCTCTGTTGTCTTCGCCCTTAGTCTGACCAAGTACACGCTGAACGATGTGCTGGTCTGTACACCAGTACCAAAAACCGATGATTGAAGCACCGATGAATACTACGAATCCTGGATATTCATGATACATTGGGTCGCTTTGGTCGAAGTGGAACATGTGCGTAGTTCCGTGACCATCATGCAGTTTGCTGCAGTAATCCATCATGGTTGACCAGCCTTCAGAGATGCTGCCGCCACCGAGAGCTGCAAGACCGAGGAAGAGTACCAGGAATGAACCGATGATGAGGATAGGAGTCTGAATTGCAGAAAGAGTCATCACACCCTTCATACCACCAAATACAGTAAATACGGCTGTGATAGCAATCAGACCAAGAGCGCCCCACCAGAATGGAAGTCCGAGAAGGAACTGGAAGAACACACCACCTGTGAATGCTGTTACACTAACCTTAGTGAGCACGTATGCAATCAAAGTAATGATAGAGAGCCAAGAACCTGTCTTCTGTGTGTAGCGGAACTTCAAAAAGTCTGGCATTGTGATAATTTTGCCCAACTTGTTGTTAAGTGCCTGATAGAATGGTACGAAAAGCCAACCAAGGATGAGAATCATCCATCCCTGCATTTCCCAGTGAGCCATACCTACACCGTCCTTAGCTCCTGTACCAGCAAGACCTACAAGGTGCTCTGAACCGATATTTGCTGCGAAGATAGCAGCACCGATAATATACCATGGTTCGCCTTTACCGAAGAGGTAGTCTTCGCTGCTGGCGCCAGCCATTTTCTTTTTATCTTTAACGATAGAGCGATATACCGCCCAAACTACTGCGCCAATTCCTACTGCGAGAACAAGCCAGTCAAGCCACAAGAACTCGTTACTATTCCAATTCATTTTTTGATAATGTTTTTTTAGTTATTATTAGTTAGTTATTATTTCTCTACGCTGAATTTATACTTGCAGTAGCTGTGGTAAGGCTTTTCAGGAGTAACGAATGGATCGCTGTCTTCCCATCCTTCCATCTTGTACTTGTTTGGAGAGTCAGGATATTTCTGGCTTTCAAGACAGATAGCGCACTGCTTTGGATACATGATGCCTCCCTTACCTGGGCAAGAACCGTCCTGGAAGTTGGCTGTGTAGCACTGAATACCTGGTTCGTTGGTATAAACATCAAGGCGGATGCCTGAACGTGGATCAACTACAGTAGCAGCAATTTCCTCCTGATTGCCTTTGGTGTTCAGGCACCAGTTGTGGTCGTAACCGCCGTTAGCAGCTTCGATTTCAGGATCGCCCTTGCCCCAGTCTGTGCCGATAGCGCGAGCTGTGCGGAAATCGAATACAGTGCCTTCAACTGGACGGATTTCACCAGTAGGCATGTAAGTTCTGTCGGCTGGAGTGTAGTAGTCTGCATTTACAGTAAGAAGTGCTTCAGCTACAGTATTGTTAAAGTCGCCACTGAGGTTGAAGTAAGAGTGGTTAGTCATGTTGATGACAGTAGGAGCTGTTGTTGTAGCGTCGTAGTTGATTACGAGTTCGTTGTCATCTGTGAGGTCGAACTTAACCTTTGCAGTAACCTCACCCGGGAACTTGTTGTCGCCGTCAGGAGAAACAATCTGCAGAGTGATGGAGTTCTCAGAGCTTTCAACTACGTCGTAAACCTGATACTGCCAACCAGTGTAACCACCATGAAGAGAGTGGAAACCATTGTTGTTCTTGTCAAGCTTAACTGTGTCTTCGCCAATAACGAACTGGCCACCATTGATACGGTTGGCATAGCGTCCTACGGAGCATCCGTAGTCAGACTGATAGTTCCACGGGAAATATTTCTCAATCTTGTCAAAACCACATACTACGTCCTTGAAGTTGCCGTCCTTGTCAGGAACGACGATACTTACGACACGTCCGCCGAAATTGGTGATGCTTACTTCCATACCAGCTTTGTTGGTCAGGGTATAGAGCTTAACCTGCTTGGAATTTGCCTCATCAGCTACAAACTTATGTGAATCATAGTCGTAGGATACAGCAATAAGTGTATCGAAATTATCAGGATTAAGACCAGATTTCAATTCCGGTGTAGCGTTCTTGTTACATGAACACAGGACTGCAGCTGCAGAAGCTGTTCCCAAAAGTACTGTTTTTAGTTTTTTCATAATCTTGTGTTATTTAGAAAATTGTATTGATATCGTATATAGCTGATTTTTGAGCACATGAACAAATGTGTACGCTTTATCGCACACTATCGTCCGCAAAGTTAAGTTTTTTTCTTATTTCACAATGCATTTTTGCAAAAAAAAACGCTATTTGCACAATATTTATATACAAAAAAAGCTACAGAAAAAAACTGTAGCCTTATTTTTGGTATAGTAAGAGGGGAAACAATTAGAGATTTCCTCTTTCTTTGTCTAGGTAGTACTTGTAAGTTCCCACTGTTAGTTCATCGCATGCAGCCTCGTCGCAAACAACGATAGCATGTGGGTGCATCTGGAGCATTGATGAAGTCCATTTGTGTGAAATATATCCATCGATGCAGTGCTTGAGTGCACGAGCCTTGTTGTGTCCGCTGCAAACGAGGAGAACTTCCTTGGCAGCCATAACTGTACCAATACCGACTGTAAGAGCCTGCTTTGGAACAAGGTCAAGGTTGTTGTCGAAGAAACGGCTGTTGGCATGGATTGTGTCAGTAGTAAGTGTCTTGATACGTGTCTTGCTTGACAGAGACGAACCAGGTTCGTTGAATGCAAGGTGACCGTCAGGACCTACACCACCCATGAAGAGGTCAATACCACCAACTGCTTCGATAGCACGCTCATACTCTTCACATTCTTTTGTAAGATCTTCTGCATTTCCGTTGAGGATGTGTACGTTCTCCTTCTTTATGTCAATATGGCTGAAGAAGTTATTCCACATGAAAGAGTGATAGCTTTCTGGGTGATCCTCAGGAATATGAACATATTCATCCATGTTAAATGTAATAACATTCTGGAAAGAGATTTCGCCAGCTTCGTATTTCTTAATCAATTCACGGTAAAGACCAAGTGGTGAAGAACCGGTTGGACATCCCAACTTAAAAGGTTTCTCTGGAGTGGGGTTAGCTTCTTTAATACGCTTTGCCACATAGTTCGCAGCCCATTTTGAAAGAGCTTCGTAATCAGGTTCAATAATAACTCTCATAATCTATTTACAATATATGTATGTTTAATGTTTTTTCGGCTGCAAAATTATTACATTTCGATTATAAAAATATGTATCTTCTCGTTAATTTATGTTAAGGCAAAAAAATGTTATTCAAAATTTACACTGATAGTCTCTTTCATGTGAGAAGGGTCGTTACAAATAAGAAGCACACGTGGTTGAGACTTGGCAGTTTTGAGATATTTTGAAATTAGCGTAATCTTCATATTAATGCTTTCACCTGGAGCTATTTCCCTCTTTGGCAGGGCTACTTGAAGAGTTGAGTTGAAGACCTGAAGCGAAGTGATATGCAATGTACCATTACCTGAATTGCTAATAACTACATTGCCAGTAAGTTTTTTCTTACGACCAAGTTTACCCAGATTCAGTTCTGTGGTGGAAACATTAAACTTCGGGTGAAGCATTTCATTGGCAAAAGCACTTGCCTCAGGCAGCAGAATAGAAGAAACGACAATTTCATTATCATGGCTGACTTTATCACCAGAATAACGAGCAAGGTAAATACTCGACTGGGTAAGACCTGTGTCGTTAAGTTTGTCAGAATGTAAGGTCAGATCAATATATCCACGTCTGCCCCTTGCCAGCATTTCAGGTGTAAAACTAGCGGTGATGTACGGAGGAAGGTGCATGAGCTGAGGTGTGAAAACCTCCTTTGAATCATTAAGAATTTCCACACGAGCTGTTGCCGTATCACCACGGACTACATCATCAAACTCCACATTATTCGTATTCAGGCAAATATCACCGATACGAATAGGGTAGAAGTCTTCTATGGTTTTCTTCTCGCCTGTGCTGACCACACCTCTCATGCGTATTCTAACAGGCTTCTCACCTGCATTTGTCCGAACATTGATAATACGGTCGAAACGTCCAAGAAGGCTCGCATCATAGGTAATGGCTATAGTTCCTTCACCTCCCTTGGGTATTGCTGTAGTTGTATATGTAGGAGTAAGGCAACCGCAGCCCGGATCTACCTCAAGAATCACAAGCGGTTCTTTATCCTTGTTCTTGAACTTAAAGGTTGCAGTAACCGGTTTATGCCAAAGGGTTGTACCAGTATTGATTGTTGTGTGGTCGAAAGATATTTTCTGTGCCGTTGCTGATAGTGAAATCAGAAATAGCAGGGTAGTTATTGTTTTCTTCATAATTACAAATTTTCAATTTCAAGTCCGTCGTATGCCATGTGAACATGAGAGGGTAGTGCAGCTTCTTCATCTGCGTGCAGTCCTATATGGTGCGACATATGAATTAGATATGTCTCAGGGCAATTGATTATTTCGGACAATTCTATTGCTTCCTCTATGGTTTGATGCGTTGGATGGGGGTAGTGACGAAGTCCATTTACCACAAGGGTAGAAACGCCCTTCAGTTTATTTATTGTCTCTTCGGGTGCGGTTTTCATGTCTGTCACATATCCCAACTGCCCTATACGGAAAGCTAGAATAGGCAATTTTCCGTGCATTACCCTTAATGGAAGAACCGTAACCTTTCCCAATTGAAATGGTACATCAGGATTGATTGTGTTCATATTGATAGCAGGAACACCTGGATATTTTTTTTCCTTAGGTGTAAAGCAATAAGGAATCCGTTCGATAAGATGCTGTGCACAGAAAGGCTCAGCGTAAAGATTCACATCACCGAAAATGCTGTAGGGACGTAAATCGTCAAGTCCACCAACATGGTCAAAATGCTCATGTGTAATCAGTATAGCATCTAAACGCTTAAAATCAATACTAAGCATTTGCTGCCTGAAGTCAGGACTACAGTCAATGAGGATTCTTCGCACGCCATCGGGAGCAGTATCATCTTCGACTTCAATAAGACTTGAACATCTTAGTCTTTGATCACGTTTGTCGGTTGAGGTACACACAATGCAGCGACAACCTATTTGAGGTACGCCTGTAGATGTTCCTGTTCCGAGAAAAGTGAGTTTCATAACCTTACCAAAGAAATTAATGTCAACTTATTAACTGATTACATTCACTTCCGGATGAATAGAAATTCCGAATTTTTTCTTAACGTCTTCACAAATGACATTGCTAAGATGCAAAACATCCTTTCCTGTTGCTCCACCTTTATTTACCAAAACTAATGCTTGTTTATCGTGAACAGCTGCATTACCAAGGCTACATCCTTTCCAGCCACATTGTTCAATCAACCATCCCGCAGGGACTTTCACTCCGTTAACAGCCTTATAACTTGGAATTTGTGGATATTTGCTCTTCAAATCATTGAACTGTGATTCAGGGATAACAGGATTCATAAAGAAACTTCCGGCATTACCAGTTATTTCAGGGTCAGGCAACTTCTGTTTGCGAATACCAATGATACATTTTCGCAGTTTTTCCGGAGTAATTTGGTGCTCATCTGGAAAGAAAGCACACAGGTTGCCATATTCAAGTACAGGAGAGAATGTAAGAGATAGACGATAAGTCACGTGGGTAATGGCAAATCTGCCCTTCCAGTCATTCTTAAAAATACTACTTCTGTAGCCGTATCTACATTCATCATTACTGATTGTGGAAATCTTACCATCAGTCAAATCAACAGTTTCAACTTCGGTTATTGCATCTTTGGCTTCCACACCATATGCACCAATATTCTGAACTGCTGAAGCACCAACTTCTCCAGGAATCAGCGAGAGGTTCTCTATGCCGTACCAGCCGTTCTCTACTGCTGTTTGTACAAAATCATCCCAAACCACGCCAGAACCAACACGCACATCAACAGTTTGATCTGTTTTTGCAGCTACTTCAAATCCTTTGATGGAACTATGCAGAACCACACCATCAAAGTCATTCAGGAACAGCAGGTTACTGCCGCCGCCGATATGTAAGACTTTTTTACCTGCAAGCTGAGGAATGAAGGACTGCAGTTCTTCAACACTACTATAGTCCATGTATTCCGATGCTTTGGCATTGATCTGGAATGTATTATGAATAGGATGATGTAAATAATGCATAATCAGTTTTCAATTTCAATCAGTCTCCAATGACCGTTCATTTTATCGAATTTGTACTTAACACTCAATCCGTTGCTCAATCCTTCAACAAGAAGAATCTTGCGGTTTTCGCTGATAGAAGGCTGCCCATAATTGATGTTGGTCATAACATCACGTGGAAGAGGCATTTCGCTACTGAACTCAAACCAGTCTTCTATGCTAAGCTCCATATCACCTCCCTCACCAAATTCGTCATCTTCAGAAGTGATCAGGCGAAGTGGGGTATGGATTGATTGTTTCTGAAACAAAGAATCGGAAACAAATTTCGAATAGAACTCTATGAAATCCTCATTCGGACCATGGATAGAAGAAGACTTTTCAAAACATGAGAGCTGCCATTGCCCATTTGTACGTTGGAAGTTGAATTTCTCCACTGTCTCCGACTGCAGGTCATAATACTCAACCACCACATGATTGAGGCTAGTATCTTTTTGAATTGCCATATCTCTTTCTCTCTCATAAATCACAGAGAAAAATGGCTGGCGTATGAACTTGTCATCCGCTTTCCATTCTTCTTTGGAAACTCTCTGTACTTTTCCTCCTTCATTACCTTTGAGCGGAAAAGAAATTCTAGACAATTGGAATCGTTGGTCTGTAGTGAATCCATAGAAAAAATCATTAAACAATTCATCAGCAGACGTAGGAATTACATCCTCATCAAAGAGATTCAATGAATCTGAAGGAAAATCATCACCAATAGAGTCATTTATTGCTATACTGTCATCAGGTTCATAAGCCACACGATCGCCGCCTGAACCCTTACACGACAAAAAAACAAATACAGCAACAATGAATATGCTTGATAATTTATTCATGCAGATAATATATTTTTATCAAAAAATCAGTGCAAATTTACGCTTTCTTTTTCAGTTATATGTAAAAACTTAAATAAAAACCTTATCTTTGCATTCAAATTTTGCAATGAACACATAATTATATAGAAATATGTTAGATAAAATCCAGCAAATGCTTGCGGAGATTGATTCTCTAAAAGCATCTTCAGCAGAAGAGGCAGAGGCTCTTCGTGTAAAATACCTCAGTAAGAAAGGAGAAATCACAGCACTCATGAACGATTTTCGTTCTGTACCTGCAGAAATGAAGAAACAGGTGGGTATAGCCATCAACGAACTTAAGAACCGTGCAACAGAGCGAATCAACGAAATAAAGGACTCATTCTCTTCAAAGGACGATGACACCAACGAGTTCGATATCACCCGTACAGCATATCCCACACCGCTGGGCACACGTCATCCTCTCACTTTGGTGAAGAATGAAATTATCGATATTTTCTCACGCCTTGGCTTCTCACTTGCAGAAGGTCCTGAAGTTGAAGATGACTGGCATGTATTCTCATCTATGAACTTCCCAGAAGACCATCCAGCCCGTGACATGCAGGACACATTCTTCGTTGAGAGTCATCCTGATATCATCCTTCGTACCCATACCAGCAGCGTTCAATCACGTGTTATGGAACGTCAGCAGCCTCCTATCCGCATTATCTGCCCAGGACGCGTTTATCGTAACGAAGCCATAAGTGCACGTGCACACTGTTTCTTCCATCAGGTAGAAGGTCTTTATGTTGATAAAAACGTAAGTTTTACAGACCTCAAACAAGTTCTTCTTCTGTTCGCAAAGGAGATGTTTGGCGAGAACACTCAAATTCGTCTGCGTCCAAGCTACTTCCCATTCACCGAACCTTCAGCAGAAATGGATGTAAGTTGTACTATCTGCAGCGGTAAGGGCTGTAGCATGTGTAAAGGTTCCGGTTGGCTTGAGATTCTCGGTTGCGGAATGGTTCATCCAAATGTACTCGAAGCTTGTGGCATAGACAGCACCGTTTATACCGGTTATGCTTTCGGTATGGGTATCGAACGTATTGCCAACTTGAAGTATCAGGTAAAGGACCTTCGTCTCTTCTCGGAGAACGATGTCCGTTTCCTCCGCCAGTTCGAAGCTGCAAACTAAGCTTATTCACATATATAATAATAATAGCCCACAGACTTCACAAATCCGTGGGCTATTTTTTTATGTCTATTCCACATACAGTACCAACCCTTTGAGGTATTCACCCTCTGGATGGCAGATGTTGATAGGGTGGTCGGCAGGCTGGTGCAGCTGGTGCAGTATACGCACCTTGCGGTTTGCCTGAACAGCAGCGGTGAATACTGCTGCTCGGAAATGATCCTTGCTCACCACCTGTGAACAGCTGAAGGTGAACAAAATGCTTCCCGACGGCATCTTCTCCATAGCACGCTGATTCAGACGTGTATATCCCTTCAAAGCATTATGGAGGGAAGTCTTGTGTTTGGCAAAAGCCGGTGGGTCGAGCACTACGAGATCATAATCACCCTTGTTAGTGTGTTCAAGGAATTTGAATGCATCCTCTGCAAAAGCCTCATGACGAGGGTCGCCAGGAAAATTCAATTCAACATTTGCACACGTCAGGTCGATTGCTTTCTTAGATGAATCCACAGAGTGTACGAGTGTGGCTCCGCCTCGCAGAGCATAGAAGGAGAATCCTCCTGTGTAGCAGAACATATTGAGCACACGTCTTCCTTTAGCGTATTTCTCAAGCAGGCTACGGTTGTCACGCTGGTCAACGAAGAAACCAGTCTTCTGTCCACGAAGCCAGTCAACATGGAACTTAAGTCCGTTTTCAGAAGCGATGTCATCGGAATTTCCTCCGAGCAGATAGCAGTTTTCGCCTTCGCCTCCGATACGATTAATCGGCAAAGTAGTCTCGGATTTATAGTAAATGTTGTCAAGGCGGTCAGACAAACAGCCTTCAGCGCTTTTGCTATGGTCATGCGGTCAAGATGCATGCCAACGCTGTGTGCCTGCATCACAGCTGTGCGTCCGTAAACATCAATCACAAGTCCAGGAAGCATATCGCCTTCACCGTGAACAAGTCGGAATGAATCGTTAAGTCCCAGCATCTGTCTTACAGAGAGTGCTGATTTCAGCCTATGTTCGTAGAACGTCTGGTCTATTGTCTCATCGTCGAATGTGAGGATACGCACCATGATGCTTCCTGCCTGATAATGTCCACGGGCAATGAAGGAGAAATCTCCATATTTGTTATTCTCACCACAAGTGGCAACCATTACATCTACCACCTCTCCGTCCTCAGGCTCTTCCGAGAAATGATGGATTGCTCCAGAAAACACCCAAGGATGGCGACGTAACAGGGATTCTTCCTTGCCGTACTTTAGAAAGACTTGTTTCATTGATTTTTATTGATGATTATGAACTCAGGATTGAGTTTGTTCGATTCTGTTTATTTCTTCGTAGATTTTCAGACAAGCCCAAGCGTCTGTTGCAGCATAAATTTGTTGAGCTTCGGAAAGGATGTCGGCTTCCCAGTTGCTTAACTGCTGGCGTTTGGATATTCTTTTGCCAAAAAGGTTGGCAAAGATTTTTTGCAGACTCATATCTTCAATACCTATCTGCTTCACATCAGTTTGCAATTCTATGTAAGCCTGCGGCGCTATTTTCTCACTCTCGCTGCGGTTCAGCTGTAGAAAATCGTCTTTGAGTGACAAGCCGACTTTTATCAGAGATTTGCTCTCCAAAAGCGTTTTGATGCAATCGGGTATTCCCATCCTGCATAATCTGAAGAGAAAACACTGGTCATCGGTCGATACCTGCAGAAGGGCAATGTTGTTGACCTTTCCTTTCTTGAAGGACGGACGTGTTTCTGTGTCTATACCCACGACACGCTGCCTGAGCAGATATTCAACCGCTGATTTTGCCTCTCGTTCGGTCAGAAGAACATATACTTTGCCTTGAAATTGTGCTACTGGCAGATTGGCGATTTCTTCCTTATCGATATGTGGTCGTACAGTTCTCATTTCAATACTCGTGGATTTCATCTTCATCATTGTTCGAACTGTACTCTACATCGTGTAAGGCTCTTAGTACATTAACCAGCTTCTGTCCCCAGTAATGTTTGAAATTGAGTTTACATTCAGCAACAGCCTCGGTTCTCACTTCCTCAGTACTGTCCCGCATAGCCATACAGAAGTTCTTCAAGTCCTGATAAATATCAGCGACATTCTCACTAATGGTCATAAGAACAGGGGTATCGCTGTATTTCATATCCTCGACGAACACATCAAGATAATCGTCCTTTTCACCCATCACGTATGCCACATTTCCACGGATAATATCGTAGTTCTCTTCTGTAACTGTATCCACTAACTCCACATTCTCATCAGTGTCGAGATCGGGGAGGAGCATACCTTTTAAATATAATAGGGGCAACAATTTGAGGAGTGTCCCCACAAAATCATTGCGTTCACCACTATTTGCCTGTTCCACAAATTGGCAGTACTTTACCGCAACCGTGGTCAGTTCCAGAACATCGTGGTTGAAAACTATTGAATCTCTATTTTCCTGTTTTTCCATATTGAATGCAAAATTACGTAAATTATATTAAAAATGTGTATGATGTGCTTAAAAATGTCAAGAATGGACATCAAATAGAAAAACATTTTCTATCTTTGCATGTTTTATATTAAAAAATCCCATCTTAATGTTCACTAAAGAAACCTATATGGAGCGTCGCCAGCGGCTTAAAAAGCTTGTTGGCGATGGTCTCCTTCTCTTTATCGGAAATAACGAATCGCCTGTAAACTATCCTGCGAACGGCTACAAATACCGTCAGGACAGTTGTTTCCTCTATTATTTTGGACTCCATCGTGAAGCCCTCGCCGCAGTCATCGACATTGACAACGGTAATGAGTGCCTATATGGCAACGATATTGATATTGAGGATATAATCTGGACAGGTTATGTGCCTTCGGTCAAGGAGTTGGCTGAAAGTGTTGGCATTCACAATTCTGCTCCAATGGGGAATCTCTCCGCTGTCATTCAGCAGGCACTGGACTCCGGACGCAAAGTGCATTTCCTGCCACCATACCGTTTCGACACGATGATTCAGATCTCCGACCTGCTACACATCCATCCGCTTCAGACACGAACCAACGCCAGTGTGGAACTGATCAAAGCTGTAGTTGCTATGCGTTCCATCAAGAGCGGGGAGGAGATTCAGGAAATTGAACGAGCCATGGAGATTGGCTACCGCATGCACACAACAGCTATGAAAGCTTGTCACCCTGGTGCCAGCGAACAATATATCGCCGGCTTACTCGAAGGAATTGCACACGGCAGTGGTTGTATGGTGTCATTCCAGACCATACTTACAACCCACGGAGAGATTATGCACAGCAGTCTCTCACAGCGTCCAATGGAGGAGGGTAGGCTGATGCTTTGCGATGCGGGAGCGGAAACCAACAACAACTACTGCTCCGACAACACACGTGTCACTCCTGTTAGCGGACGGTTCACTCA
>Ga0256405_10009687_pt1 | contig 13069 bp, 14 predicted proteins | sample RumenRJG_02DNA_FD_189096 | JGI IMG/M metagenome (GOLD analysis project Ga0256405, IMG submission 189096) | Bovine rumen microbial communities from Lethbridge, Alberta, Canada - RJG_02 | ecosystem: Host-associated > Mammals > Digestive system > Stomach > Rumen | place: Canada: Alberta...
ATATTCTACAAAAGGAATATCTGTTTCAAATTTTGTATTGAATGTAACAGGAAAAGAAGAACTTTTGATAAGAGTTTTGGTTAGAAAAACTGCTCTGGCTGAAGTTGTTGAAAAAATAGAAAAGGGTTCTAAAGTTGTTGTAGAAGGTATTTTACAAACGGCTAACGTTAAAGATGAAAACGGGCATGAACGAAAAATATTTGAAATTGATGCGAGTGATATAGAGCTTATGTCTGGCTCTTTTGTGTCAGGAGATAATAATGAAGAAATTGTGAAATTCTCTGATACCGAAATGACGGATACCCTTATTGGTGATGAAGAAATACCATTTTAAAAGTGTAAAGTAAGAAAGGATAAATAAACAATGGCAAGACAAGAAAACGATAAAAGAAAACATAAAACATGCAGTTTTTGTGCTGATCATGTAACAGAAATTGATTACAAAGACGGTACAAAACTTAGAAGATATTTAACAGAGGCAGGAAAAATTATTCCAAGACGAGTTACAGGAAACTGTGCAGAACACCAAAGAATGATAGCTAAGGCAATCAAAAGAGCAAGAGAAGCCGCTGTTATCGGATATGTTTTTGACTAATTCGAGAAAATACTATGGAAAAAATCACTATACGTTCTGATAGAGATACTGACTATACTTTTTTATACAAAGGAGAGGAAACTGTATTAAAAGCAGGTCAGATAATAGGTATTTCAAACGGATTAGAAGATGTTGTTTTACCGACAACATTGATGAAAATAAGCAATAACCTTATAGTAATTAAGGAAAGTACATAATTAAAGCAGGTAAGTATGAATAAACAAAGAGTTGCAGTAATCGGATGCGGACTTTGGGGAAGAAACATTGTTCGTAATTTCTATAATTTAGAAGTTTTAGATACTGTTTGTGATTTGGATGAAGAAAATTTAAAAAAAGTTGTATCTCAATATGAGAATGTTAAAACAACAAATGATTTTAATTCTATAATAAGTAATCCAAATATCACTGCGGTTGCAGTTGTAACTCCAAGTCATACTCACTTTAAGTTTGTAAAAATGGCACTTGAAGCAGGAAAAAATGTTTATGTTGAAAAGCCGATATCGACATCTGCAAAAGAGGCACAAACATTAAAAGAAATTGCTGAAGCGAAGGGACTTATTTTAATGGTAGGTCATTTATTACTATATCATCCTGCTGTTAACAGATTAAAAATGCTTATTGATGATGGTGAATTAGGGGATATAGTTTACGCTCAAAGTGATAGATTAAATGTTAATTATTTCAAAAATGACAGAAGTGTAATGTGGGATTTAGCACCGCATGATGTTTCAATGATGTCATACGTTATAGGTCAAGAACCGCAGCAGGTTATATCTGCAATAGGTTGTTCATCCGAACGAAATGAAATTATGGATATAACTCATTTAGGCATTCAGTTTGAAAATGGAGTAATAGGTCATATTACTGATAGCTGGATTACACCTATGAAGCATGTACGACTTCTTGTAAGAGGAACTAAAAAAACAGCAATATTGGATGATACTTTACAAGAAAATAAATTGCAAGTATTTGAAAATAATAGAGCAGGTTCAACAACTGATATTAAAATAGATTATTTGGAAATAGAACCGTTAAAACTTGAATGCCAGCATTTTATAGCATGTTGTGAATCAGGAAGGGAAGCTCGTTCTGACGGAGAAAATGGATTTAATGTTGTTAAAATACTTGAAGAAGCTGAAAAAATTATGTTAAGCGAAAATAAATTAAAGAGTTTAGATGAACGTAATTTTGCTCTTTCGAGGTTAAAACAATAAATATTTTTATTAATGTAAATAATTGATAAATAGTTATACAAATCTGGAAATATGTTGTAAACTGTTAATAAATAGTTTTATAAAAGGATTAGGGGATATGTTATGGCAAATATAATCAGCTTATCAAGGATATTACTAGTATTTATTGCTGCATTGCTTTTGTATTTTAAAGAATCTTCTTATGCTTACGCTGCATCATTTATATTAACTGTATTAGCTTTTAGTTTAGATGGTTTAGACGGATATGTTGCAAGAAAGTTTCATGAAGAAAGTAAGCTTGGTTCTGTATTAGATATAATGGGAGATAGGATTTCCGAGTATGTGTATTGGATTATGTGCGCTCATCTTTTATGGGTGCCTGTAATATTTCCTATAATAGCTGTTACAAGAGGTGTTATTACTGATAGTATAAGAAGTATAGCTATGGAAAGGGGATTAATTGCTTTTGGTAAAGGCAGTATGCTTAATGATTCTGTTAATCAATGGTTATGCGGTTCAAAACCTATGAAAATCGGCTATGCTGTAGCAAAGGCAGTTGCTTTTTCATTATTTATATTGGCTTATAATCCTGCAATGCCAAAATGTGCGGCATGGTGTATTTTAATAGTAGCTGCAGTATCTGCTGAGATAGCAATTTTACTTTGTGTATTAAGAGGTATACCTGTTGTATTGGAAAGTAAGAAGTTTTTTGTAAAAGAAAATGTTGAAGAAAGTAAATTAGACGAACAATAGTGGAAGTTATTAATATAAAAAAATTTAATATAGCACTTTATGAACCTGAAATTCCTCAAAATACGGGTAATATTGCAAGATTGTGTGCTTGTACGGGTGCAGATTTATTTTTAATAGGTAAATTGGGTTTTTCTTTATCTGACAAATATACAAAAAGAGCCGGCTTAGACTATTGGGACAGTGTAAATATAAAAAAATATGACACTTTGGAAGAGTTAGAAAACGAATATAAAAATTCAAATTTTTATTATTTTACAACTAAATCAAAGGTTTCATATTATGATGCAAAATATAAAGAGCATGATTTTTTAGTATTTGGTCCTGAAACAAGAGGGTTGCCTGAAGAAATTTTATTTGCTGATGGTGCAAAATCTGTAACTATACCTATGAAGAATGAACAAAGAAGTTTAAATCTTTCAAATTCAGTTTCAATAGCTTTGTATGAAGCAATAAGGCAATGCTGTTAGAGAGATAAATATATGACTAATATAATACTTCCAAAAAGAATACAATATTCACATAAAAATACTTATGGAAAAGTATTAAATATAGCCGGTTCTCAAAATTACATAGGAGCTGCGTATTTATCAAGTATCTCTGCACTAAAAGTTGGTGCAGGTTATGTTACACTTGCAAGTACTCCTAATGTACTAAGCTCAATTTCTATGATGACACCTGATATTGTATTTGTACCTATAAAAAAATTAAAAAGCAGTTTAGTAAAAAGTGATGTAATTTCTTTTGGATGTGGATTTTCTATATCAGCACCTTCGGTATTGATGTATAAATCAATAATGACTGAACTTGCAATTTTAAATAAACCGGTTGTTTTAGATGCAGATGCTTTAAACTTGTTATCTAAATTTAAAAAAATAGTTTTACCTGATAATCTTATACTGACACCTCATCCAAAGGAAGCTGCAAGATTATTAGATAAGGATGTTGCAGATATTGTTGCAAGCCCTGAAGATGCTGCAACTGAGATTTCATTAAATTATAAATGTACAACTGTTTTAAAATTACATAATACTATAGTTTGTTCAAAACGTCTTCAGATTTATACAAATAATACAGGCAATTCCGCACTTTCAAAAGCAGGAACAGGAGATGTTTTATGCGGAATGATTGCCGGTTTTTTAGCACAAGGATTAAAGCCATTTGATGCTGCAAAAACAGCGGTATATGTTCATGGGCTTGCAGGTGAGCTTGCAAGTAAAGATTTAACTGAATATTCAGTTTTAGCATCAGATTTATTAAATTATATACCTAAAGCCATAAAACAGGTTGAAGATAAGTATAAATAAATTCTGTTAACTTTTTTTACTAGTAGTAAAAAAAATATTGGATTATTTAATTTTGTTTGATATAATTATTTCTGTAATCGTACTAATTATCTGTACTTAATGAGTTAAGATTTTAATTTTAGTCCGTTGATAGTTGAATTAAAAGTTTATTAAAAAGTAATAAGTAATTGAATATAAAATTATTAGATTAAAGGAAATTACCCAAATGTATGTAAACAAGTGTATAAAATGTGGTACAGAATTTGAAACAAAAAATCCTAAACGGGTTATATGTCCAAATTGCTTGTATCCTGATAAAAAAGAAAGTTCCAATGGTTCATCTGATAGTCATTCAGAAGACAATATGCCGCAAAATTCTTATAATCAAGATAATACACAAGTTTTTGAGGAAAAATCGTCAGAAAATAAATATATGCAAAATGAAAATGGCGGTTATTCAAGTTATTCGTCAGGTGGATATACTGCGGGAGGATACACTTCAGGCGGATATTCTTCAGGCGGTTACCAACAACAAAGGAATAATTACCCGGATAGAGGCGGATATTCTTCAGGTGGCTACCAACAGAGAAATAACAACTATCAACAGAGGAATAATTATCAAGATAGGGGTGGATATTCTTCAGGCGGTTATCAGCAAAGGAATAATTACCAAGATAGAGGCGGATATTCTTCAGGTGGCTACCAGCAAAGAAATAACAGCTATCAGCAGAGGAATAATTATCAGGATAGAGGCGGATATTCCTCAGGCGGCTATCAGCAGAGGAATAATAATTATCAGCAAAGAAGCGGAGGATATCAACAAAGAAGCGGGTATCAAGACAGAAATTCCGGTTATCAAGCTAACAGACGTTCTAATAATGGGTTTAATAACAGACGTCCAAACGGATTTAATAATAGACGTCCATCAGGGGCACAAAAAGTACAAAGGCCACAAAAACAGTTATTGGTTAGCAAAGAACAATTGGAGCAAATAGAAGTATTGTATAAATCTATGCTTCCATTACCAAATCCTGATGCACATGAGGTTATTGGAGAAAAAATGGGTTTAGAACCCAAAAAAGTATTTTTTGGTATAAATCTTGTACGTCAAAAAATGATGCTGCCAAAACTCCCATTCCCAAAACGTAAACTTGCAATATCTACAGACCAATTAATGGCTATCAGAAGTCTTTATGAACCATTATTGCCATTACCTCCAATAGGATGTCATAAAATTATTGCTGTACAATTAAAAATGGATGAATGGAGAGTTCATGTAGGAATTGGTTTGATTAGAAAACAATTGGGTTTAGATAGATGGAACCCTGATAGAGAAGATGCTCCTGAAGAATTCAAAAATCAAAAAACAAATGATACAAAAGCTTCTACAGTTTTCGATGAAGAAAAATCTGAAAAGAAAACTACCAGAAAAAAGACAAGCAAAAAAACAGAGGAAGCAGTATCTGAAGATGTAGATGTATCATCAGTTGAAGAAGAACCAGTAAAGAAGCGTGGAAGAAAATCAAAAAAAGCTGAGGGAGTAACAGATGAAGCTTCAACTGTTGTAGTGGAAGAACCTGTAAAAAAACGTGGAAGAAAACCTAAAAAAGCAGAAGAAGATGCCGAAAAGTAATTATATATCCATAGGTAAAATTTTGAATTTTCACGGTGTTCAGGGTGAGGCAAAGGTTGGTTATACTAAAAACCAATCAGATTATATTGTTACACTGAAACGTGTATTTGTTCAAGATAACAATGAATATAAAGAATTAAAGATTAAATATGTTAAGTTAAATAATAAAACTGCGATTTTTAAATTTGAGGGTATAAATTCTATTAATGAAATTCTGAACTATAAAAATTGTTCATTGTATGTTTTAACTGATGAGTATAAAGATTCTTTAAATGAAAACGAATTTTTGGTAGAAGACTTAATAGGTATGGAAGTATATTCTGATGATAAAAAAATAGGTATTGTTATGGGAGTAACGAGTAACGGTGCGAATGATTTATTATCAATAAAAGGCAATTCACAAAAAATTTCGTTAGTTCCTTTTGTAGATGAGCTTGTGCCGACAGTGGATTGTGAAAATAAACGTATATATATAAATGAAATACCTGGACTTATAGAATAAGTATGAAATTTGACGTATTAACATTATTTCCCGAATTTATAAAATCATATTGCGATTGCAGTATTATAAAACGAGCAATATTATCAGAAATTATTGAAGTAAATACTGTAAATCCAAGAGATTATACACATGACAAGCATAGACATGTAGATGATACTCCATACGGTGGCGGAGCAGGAATGGTTTTGATGGCTGAGCCATACGTTGAAGCGTATGAAAGTATAGATAAAAACACTAAATGTTGTACGATTATGATGACACCACAGGGTAAGCCATTTAGTAATGAAATTGCCAAAGAACTTTCAGAGTATGAACAGATTATAATTTTATGCGGTCATTATGAGGGTTATGATGAAAGAATAAGAGATATTATACACCCAAAAGAAATTTCTATCGGAGATTTTGTTTTAACAGGCGGAGAATTACCTGCCTTATGCATAATTGATTGTGTAAGTAGAAAATTGGAAGGGGTTTTAGGAAAAATAGAATCTGCACAGTCAGATAGTTTTGAAGATGGTTTGCTCGAATATCCTCAATATACAAAACCCAGAGAATATAGAGGTTTATGTGTTCCAGAAGTTTTATTAAACGGTAACCATCAGGAAATCGCAAAATTCCGACACCAAAAAATGTTAGAAAGAACTAAAGAACGCCGACCTGATTTATACGAAAAATATAAAAGTAATCAGAATTAAAAAGAAACTCTTATCTAATAATCATTTGTAAAACACCGACAATGAACATCATAAGATAAACAAAAAATATAAATGATGCAAAAAGTTTTTGTACATCTGTAAACATAAATTCATTTTTATCTTTTTTAGATTCTTGTACAGCACTATATTCCATTTTGAATGGTTGAACAGGGAGTTGTTTTTCTATTTCTTCTATAACCTTTGAAAGCTTAGTTTTAATTAAAACATTGTATGTATCTATGTTAATCCACCATAAAATACTTATAACCATACCGGCCAAAGCAAATATAATAAGAACAGAAAAAGTATCAGCAATAAATATATCTTTTAATAAAAATATAGCCGCAATCATTGCAAGCAAAAGAACCATATAAAATCTATTTATTAAAAATGTTCTTTCTGTGAATCTATCTTTTTGTTCAGTATAAAGCTTGTATTCTTCAAAAATTAAACTTGAATTTTTATTATTTTCTTCCATGCCACTTTCTCCACTCTCGTTATAAACCATTTTACAATAAAAATAATTTATAAAATAATTTATTTTTATTGTCTTAATATAAATTAATATATCGTGAAAAATTATAAATAAACTTGAAAAAAAACTTTTTAGCTGTTAGAATAGTTTGGTAGTTTGTTAGTTATAACAAATTGTATGCGCGTGTAGCCCGGCTGGCTGTTGTAGCTTTCTGAAAGAAAGTACAACGTAAGTTAGATTAAGCTCTATCCAGCGAGAAACATGCAAATGAAAAATATAATGCGCGTGTAGCCCAGCTGGATAGAGCGTCTGGCTACGAACCAGGAGGTCGCGAGTTCGAATCTTGCCACGCGCGAATTTAAAAAAGAGCCATAGAGCTCTTTTTTTGCAAGATGAGAACTCAACCTTGCAACGCAAGGTTTAAAGTTCGAGCGGATTTTTTGCAGAGTGCGCAGGCATTTTCTTTTTAAAAACGAAGTTTTTGTAAAGAAAATCCGTAGGCACGTTTAATGCAAAAAATTCAAGACAATCTTGCCACGCGCGAATTTAAAAAAGAGCCATAGAGCTATTTTTTTGCAAGATGAGAACTCAACCTTGCAATTAAATTTGTTTTATTATTTGGCACATAGTTTGGAAAAACCAATTCGAAAAATTATTTTTTATACCAAAATTTTTGTTGAGTCCATAATGATAAATTATAAAAATGTATTTTAAAAACTTGTTAATAATACAAAGTTTTTAAAATATATTTTAAAAACTATTGAAATTCATAGAAAAACATGTATAATATATTTAAAATGGGGTTTCTATGATTAAACGTGATGAATATTTAAAAAAACTAATATCATTTAAAGACAAAGAGCTTATAAAAGTTGTTACAGGTATTAGAAGGTGTGGAAAATCTACATTATTTAAGTTGTTTCAAGAGTATTTACTTAATAATGAAGTTGAACAAGACCAAATCATTAACATAAACTTTGAAGATTTGGACTATGAATATATTACAGATTACAGGATTTTATATGATTATATTAAGACAAAATTAAATCCAAATAAAAAAAATTACATTTTTTTAGATGAAATTCAACATGTAGAAAATTTTGAAAAAGCTGTAGATAGTCTTTATATTAATAAAAATGTTGATTTATATATAACAGGTTCTAATGCCTTTTTCTTATCTGGTGAACTTGCAACACTTCTTTCCGGCAGATATGTTGAGATAAAAATGTTACCATTATCTTTTAAAGAATATTCTTCAGCTTTACCTGATAATATAAGTATTGATAGAAAGTTCAGTATGTACACAGAAGATGGTGGATTTCCGTATCTTTTAAATATTCCTGGTGAGACGGACAAAATAGATTATCTGAAAGGAATCTATAATACAATTGTTTTAAAAGACATAGTTACACGAATAAAGATTTCTGACGTTTCTATATTAGAAAGCATAGTTAAATTTATGTTTGATAATGTCGGAAATTCAACATCTGCAAAAAAAATAAGTGATACCTTAACATCGTACGGTAGAAAAATCACAACACCAACCGTTGAAAAATATTTGTCAGCGTTAGTTAATAGTTTTATTTTGCACAAAGTTAATCGCTATGACATATCAGGCAAACAACATCTTAAAACTGCCGAAAAATACTATGTTACGGATTTAGGATTACAAAGATTTTTATTAAACAAAAATAAATTAAATTTAGGTCATAATATTGAAAATATTGTATTTTTGGAACTTATAAGACGAGGTTACAAGGTGTATATCGGTAAAATAGGTTCACTTGAAGTAGATTTTATCGCAGAAGGTTTTGGATATACAAATTATTATCAGGTTGCCCAAACAGTAAAAGATGAAGAAACACTATCAAGAGAATTAAAACCTTTAAACAGTATAAAAGACCATAATCCTAAATACTTGTTAACAAATGATTTAACACCTGAAACATCACATAATGGTATCAGACAAATTAATGTAATTGATTGGCTATTAAATAAATAACCTTATTATTTTTTGTGTAGTATTTGTGGTGGTTTCATGCCTGTCGTTTGCATTATTTAGCATTTTAAGTTTTTGTTTCTATTTTGTTTACTCAAAGATAACCAAAAAGATATAAAAATTTAAAAAAGAGCCATAGAGCTTTTTTTTTTTTGCATGATGAGAACTCAACCTTGCAACGCAAGGTCTAAAATTTGAGAGTTTTTTTCGCAGAGTGCGCAGGTATTTTTTTAGCAAATGAAGTTTGTGTAAAATTGTATATAATTACCTGAAATTCTTTATATAAACTATTTAATGTGTAAATCATTGTAAATTTTTGTAAATTTTTAGAATGAAAAATTTGTATTTAACGCAATAAAAATTTTTCAGGAGATATATAAAGGTATGCTCAATCCTCTTAATGTATCTTTTAAAAATTATGTAAGTTTGCCTTCTATAATGGCAAAACCGCTTGCTCCTAAGGGATTGCAGCGTTTAGAAAAAGATGTATTTGAACATAGTGCTGTTAATATTTCTTTTACCTCAGTTGATAACAGTAAAGTCGGTGATGCAATAAGAGCGTTGGACGATGTTCCATGTCCTTATTGCGGTATTAAATTAATTAGCGGTAAAGAGTTTGCTCAATTACAAAAACAGGACTACGAGTTACCTGCAGAAAAAGTTTTAAGTTCTTTTAAAAAGTATGAAGATAGAATGCATCCTGTTGAAAAACAAGTATTTAATTTGCTTGAAAATTTAAGTAAAAAGAGTCCTAAAAAGACAATAAGACAACTTTTAGACTCTCAAAGAGATAAGCATTTACAAAATTTAAAGAGCCAAGAATATTGTATTTTTGATGAACTCACAGAATACAGTAAAACATTTAAGAATAAAGATGATGCAAAAGCTATTTGCAATCTTGTTGAAGAATCAAGAGAGATTGTAAATAAACAAGATGCAAATTATATTTTTAGAAGAAAAAGATTAATAGAAAAATTGGATAATATAACTTCCAATATGCAGGAAAAAGATAAGGCAGAAGAAATATCTAAAATAGCGGATAAAATTCCAAGAGGGCATGACAATATCGATGCATTTATTGTTAAATTTACTCAAAAAGATACACGCACTAAAGAACAAAAATCTTCTAAACAAATTGCAATGGCACTCATAGAACCTTCTGTCGGTTCTTTAGAACATATTAAACCACGTCATCCTCAAGATGGTTCTGAAGGCGGGAAAAATACGTTTTCAAATTACTTGTATGCAAGTAAGGAGTGGAACACCAGACGTAAAAACATGCCGCTCGATAAATGGATAGAAAAAAATCCTCAAATAAAAGAAAATATGCAGAAATATATGGATGCGGTAATAGAAAAAATTAATTCTCGTAAAGCATTAAGTAATTGTAGAGTTTATCCGATAATTGCAGCAGAAACTGTGGCTATTGAATCAAAAGGATTGATTAAACTTGATGTTTCAAAATTAAAAATCTCAGATAAGGAAAAAAGAGAAGGACTTAAAGAATTTCACAAAGAACAAAAAGCATTAGCAAAAAAACATATAAGTATTGCAGCATAAAGAAAATTATTAATGTAAGGAAAGGATAAAAGATGAAACCAATATATTTGTTTAACCCGGTGATGTCAGGAATAGCAAATGTAAAAAGAAATAGCCAATATGCAGAAAATAAAGTGCTTTTAGCTGCACAACCAACTTTCCAAAAAACACCTCAGGTTACAACGTTCGGTTTTAACAGAGTAGTTTAGTAGTAATTGTAGTAAGGTGTAATATAAATGATTAGTCCTATTGGTGTATTTGAGCCATTAAAATTAGGTGTTATTAATAAGTTAAAAAGAAATAATCAAGTAAGAAGCAGTGTTAGTCTTTTTGCAACAAGACCTGATACTTTTGAAAAATCTTCTGCTCAAAAAAAAGTTGATTTACCTCAAACAGATATTTTGAGTTTGTCTTTCACCGGTTTAAAAAATGCAGAGCCGGTAAGAAGTTTAGGTCATATTATATGTCCATGCTGTGGTGTAGAAATGATGACACAAAAAGATATGAATGATGTATCAAGGCATTTAGGTCAAACAGCACAGCAGAGTATAAAAACATTAAATAATTACGAAAAATATATGCACCCTGTTGAAAAGGAATGTTTTGAAAATTTAAAAACTTGGTCTGAAGAACAGCCGGAATTAAATTTTCAGCAATTATTAGAAGCTCACAAAGCTCCGGAATTAGAAAAATTACAAAAAAAGCAAAATACAATTCTTGATAAGGTTGACGAATTATCTTCTAATTTACCTCAAAATGAACAAGAATTGGTTAAGAACGTTACTAAAACTACAAGAGAATTGGTATCATCTACAGATAAGCAAATAAAATTTAAACGTAAAACTTTTATTCAAAATATGGAAGATTTATCTGAAAAAATTACAAACAAAGATTTGCATAAACAAATGATGAAAGAAGCAAAAACAATGCCTACATCTCAAAATGATGTAAGTGCATTTGTTGTAAAGTATGCAGATAGAAAACATAATGAAATTGGAGAAAGATTGGTAAAACTTTCAGTAGGTACGATAGAACATATCAAACCGCAATCAGAAGGCGGTAGAGATGATGTTAGAAATTATTTACTTGAATGTGGCGGATGTAATCATAACAGAAGCAGTATTCCTTTAGGTGATTGGGTTGACGAGCATCCTGAAATGATTGAAAATACTCAAAAATATATGGATAAAGTTATAGAGTTTATTAATAATGGCGGTATGAAGGGCTTTCACTTCTACCCTCAAGCCGTAGCAAATACTTTATTTATGCAATCTGACGGAAAGCTTGATATTAAAGTAAATGGCTTGAAGCCTGAAGAATAATTACTGTTTTTCAGGCATTAATACTGATATAACCGCATTATTTATATTCAAGTACTTTTTAGCCGTTTCTTGTACATCTTCTATTGTTATTTTACTCAAAATGTCAAGATAGTTTTCTACAAGAGTTAAATTGTTGCATACAGTCATATAATTACCTATCGTATCACTGATTTCTGATACTGTTTCGGCTTTGAATGCAAATTCTGCTTTTGTTTTCTTTACAGCTTTTTTAAATTCATCTTCACTAACAGTTGTTTTTATTTTTTCAATCTCTTGTTTTAAAAGTTCTATTGCCTGTTCTTTTTTCTCCGGTCTAAAATTAGCTTCTGCAAAGAACGTATTTCCATCTCTAAATTGGTAATAATCACATTCTGCCATATTAAATACCGGCTCTTTTGCTTTTTCAATCAGATTTTGATAAAATCTTGAACTTGTACCTTCTCCAAGCATCATATTTACTATATCCATTATAATAGATTCTTTTATATTATTTGCAGGACAAGTTAAATATCCAAACATTAAAAATCCGGTATTAACATTTGCTGTAGATTCAAAGTATAGAGTTTTATCTGTAGGTTTATCTATTTCAAATACAGGGTTTTCAAAGTTTTCTCTGCCTTTCCAATCAAATTCTTTACATATTTTATCTAACACTTCTTCATGATTAAAATCACCTACAACAATAGTTGTAACATTATTAGGAGTGTAATGAGTTTTGTAATAGTTCATTATTTCTGTCTGGCTGATTTGAGAAATAATTTCAGGTGTACCGATTACATCTCGTTTATAAGGATGTTTTGTATACATATTGAAATTAGCTTGGTTGTATACTTTTGTCCAAGGTCTGTCTTTACACATTCTTATTTCTTCAATAACAACATGTCTTTCTCGTTTATCTGTAACTGTATTGTCATTTAAATCAAATTCTTTTCCTATTTCATCTTCCGGTAAAATAGGATCAAGCATCATATCAGCATGCAATTCTAATGCCTCATAAAAATCTTTGCAGCCCTCTCCTTTAGGTAGTGTTACATAATAGAAAGTATAATCTTTCCAAGTGGCAGCATTAACTATCGCTCC